>QWCW01000683.1_pt1 | contig 10769 bp, 6 predicted proteins | sample 1972691 | NCBI WGS metagenome assembly QWCW01 (sample SAMN09866698, study PRJNA288562) | Human oral metagenome isolate pre2_saliva, whole genome shotgun sequencing... | reverse complement strand
TCCACAGTCAGCATTCAACACTGACCCAGTACCAAGCAATTATGAAGTACGCTTGATAGCATCTTGTAACTTCCAAGGTCTTGGTTTGATTGATGCTATCTCTAATGAAGACTTGGAGAAACAATACAAGGCAGAGGGACGCTTTGTAGAGTTGAACCCAGAGTTCTGGGACAATACAACAAAGCAGTTGAAGCCTGAGGCTTGGGCAGAAGATGCTTTTGGCAATAAGTTCGTAAAGCGTTTCAACTACGATTTGCTCGATGGTTGTCTTGAGAACGACGTTGCTCTTTGGGACGAGTTGAATGTTCTTCGTTCAGACATCAAGCACATCTGTTCTACAGAACCATGGGCAAAAGCAATGTCAGAGAACGAGAACGTGATTAGTTACATCCAACAGCATGGTAGTAATCCAAACTCTTACGTACATCCATACTACAACGATGGAACCCGTGAAGGTATCAAGAAGGCTGTTCGTTATTTGCTTTCACCAAGCGACAACGTAAACCTCTACAACAATCCTTACTTCAATTTCAAACCAGAGGTGAGCGATGATGCCTATCACGCATTCATGGTATGGCATAGAGGTATCGCTGTTCCACGTGCAAGAAACTTGAACGACAAGGACGTACAGCGTGGTAAGGAACTCTTCACTGGAGAGTTAGGTTGTGCACACTGTCACAAGGCCTCTTGGACAACAGGTGCTGATAACCACGGTTCTTCAGTAATCCTTGGCAACAAGCAGTTGCCTAAGTATGCTAATCAGAAGATTTATCCATACTCTGACTTCATCCAGCATAAGCTCGACATGAAGAACGACATCCATGGCTCATGGTGCCGCACTACTCCACTGTGGGGCCGAGGTCTTTCACTAATTAACTCTGGTGTAGAAGACCGTCTACACGATGCTCGTGCTCGTAATGAGATTGAGGCAATCATGTGGCACGCTTATAGCAAGAACAGCCAGGCTTATAACGCAGCTATCAAGTTCTACAACTTGCCAAAGAAAGATAGAGACGCTGTAGTTAAGTTCATACGTTCTATCTAACAAACGATTATTTACAAAAACAAAGACAAGAAGAAGATGCAGTCTACAAAGGCTCATCTTCTTCTTTATCATCTAACAAATGCGAACAAAAAAGACACTTGAGATTGTTTATATACTCCTTATCATAGTGATGGCTACGGGGACAATCATAGGGAAATACACGAGCCTTGATTATGTTTCAGACAATATCTTCGGTTCATGGTGGTTCTGTTTACTATGGGCCATGGGTACTGCTGCGGGCATAGTCTACTTCATCCAAAGAAAAGTTCGCCGTCCTATCATTATTCTTTTACATCTTTCTTTTGTCATCATCCTCCTTGGTGCATTGCTAACCCACCTTACTTCTCATAAAGGGATGGTTCATTTGCGACAAGGAAAGGTTGTCAACACCTATACCACAAAGGATGGGAATGAAGCCGAGCTACCTTTCAGTATTCTATTGAATAAGTTCAACGTCACTTATCATGCAGGTAACATGGCAGCTATGGATTATGCTTCAATCATCACAATCATCGAGAATAGTAAGAAAGAACAATATCAAGTCTCTATGAATAACATCTATTCAGGATATGGGACACGCCTCTATCAGAGTAGTTACGACGAAGATTTGAAGGGTAGCTATCTGTCTGTCAATTCCGACCCATACGGTATCCCAGTAACTTATCTTGGCTATGCCCTACTCTTTTTTGGCCTTATCGCAATGCTTATTGAGCCTAAGGGCAACTTCCGTCGATTGCTTAGAAAGAAAGCGGTAGTGATAGTCATGCTTATGATGGGATATTCTGTAGCAAATGCGCAGCCCTCATTACCACGACAGACGGCCGATGAGTTTGGTAAGATACTCATTGTATATAACGGACGAATATGTCCTATGGAAACCTACGCCATAGACTTTACAAAGAAACTCTATGGCAAAAAGACTTACAAAGACTTTACTCCTACTCAAGTTCTGACAGGCTTTATGTTCTGGGGAAAAGAGTGGATGAGAGAGCCTATCCTAAGACTAAAAGGCTCCGAACTACGCGACAAACTGAACTTAGAAGAGTATGTTTCACCAATGAGTCTATTTGGCCAACAAGGCTATATCCTCGGTCCTTACCTCCAAGAAGCACGTAGTCAAGAGAATGACAACGTAGCAAGACAGCTATTGGATACCGACGATAAGATGATGCTACTCATGGAGCTTATGCAAGGAAACACGTTGCGTGTATTCCCTTATATGTCTAAGCAGGGTACTGTCGATTGGTTCTCACCACATGACAAATACCCTAAGAGCATGAATAAGGCACAACAGCAATATATGCGTTCTATCCTTCCTTTAGCAGGACAATTGGCCAGACAGGGGAAAACAGATATGGTGAACGAACTCATACAGAAGCTGAGAAAATATCAATACACCTATGGTGGCAACACTATCCCTTCTAACACGGCCATTAGAGCAGAACGGATTTACAACCAATACCCGTTTGCAACCATCCTTTTTATCGTTAACTTAACAGCTGGACTACTGTCTATTCTGTTCATAACAAGGAAGAAACGCTACAGATGTTTCACTGGATTGATGGCACTCTCATGGTGTGTTCTCACCTTTACATTGGCTCTTCGGTGGATTATCAATGGTACTATCCCACTTGCCAACGGCTATGAAACGATGCTCCTTTTGTCATGGTTGATTATGATTGTGTCTATTCTGACAACAAGAAAGTTACAACTTATGACAACATTCGGGCTTATCATGAGTGGATTTATGCTTCTTGTAAGCCACCTCGGAGAGATGGACCCAAGTATTACACCACGTATGCCTGTATTGAATAGTCCATTGTTGAGTATTCATGTGAGTATTATCATGATGTCATACGCACTGCTTTCACTCACGTTTATCAGTGCAATAGCCTATTTCTTCACCCGCAACAGCAAGAGAGAAAGCGTCATATCAGTCAACAAACAACTGACCGACTTGTCGCAAATATTCCTTTATCCTGCTATCACAACATTAGGATTAGGCATCTTTATAGGTGCTATCTGGGCAAATATCAGTTGGGGAACTTATTGGGGGTGGGACCCTAAGGAGACTTGGGCACTGATTACTTTCTTAATCTATGCAATACCTCTTCACACCAACTCATTGCCTGCGTTAAGGAAACCAGAGAAGTATCATTTCTTTATGCTACTGTCTTTTCTTAGCATCCTAATGACCTACTTCGGTGTTAACTACATTCTGGGGGGTATGCATTCGTATGCTTAAATGATTTAATAAAGTCATAATAGACAGATTGAAAGGCATCTGACAAATACGTATAACAAAGAGACAAATTTTATAATTATATCCTTTATAAGGAGTGTACTATCTTTAGTATGCTCCTTTTTTCGTGCTTTATACATGAGTAATAACATCTTTTATCTGCTTCAAGCAGCCTATTAAAAATAGAAACAGCATTGTTTTTCGCATTCACACAGCCTATCGAGCGATGTAGCTATTGCCCCTTATTTTCATTGCGTCTACTCCCTAACGTTTTTGTGGAGCTATTCCAACAATCACTCTCCTCCATTTCTGATAAGCGAGAAAATGAAGACAATCTACCTACGACTCCTTCCTACATGTAAGAGTCTGTGTTTATCTGTGAGAAAAAGAACGTACTCTACTATATTAACCAGCCTACTCATCCATGCAATATTAGTAAACACTCTTAATGCAAGGAGAATTAATAACGTTGTAAAAAATCATTACACAATATCAAGTAAAACACTCTCTAAACAAGGGTATAACATCTCTTAAACAGAACACTATAACTATCAATTAATCAACACATTATACATTACGTTCAAGAAGACGCCTTTCTTGCTTCAAGAAGGGCGTCTTCTGCATCCAAGAAGGGCATGTTCTTGAACGTAGAAGGGCGTTTTCTTAAAGCATAAAGAGCATATATTAGATTCAAGAAGGGCAAAAATTCTTGACAAACAGATAAGGGATTAAGGCTGGAAAGACATCATAGTGGCTAAGACAACACCTTCTATACGTTAAGAAAGAACGATGAGGAGTAGTCGTCAATATGAGGTATTGACTAATCAAATATCGAAGGTAGCACCTTCACAAGTAAGATAACTATTTGGAAAAATCTCCTTTGCCTCCTCTAACAACTGTGATTCGTTATTATAACGGGCTGAGAAATGACCTAAAAGCAGTTTACCAACTGAGGCATCACGAGCCACTTTGGCAGCATCTTGAGATGTACTATGCCAATAGAGGCGTGCACGCTCGGCATCCTCGGCGGAGTATGTACTTTCATGATAGAGCGTAGAAACACCTTTCACAAGCTCGTGAAGTGTTTTTATATAACGTGTATCAGAGCAGTAAGCATAGCTGCGAGCTGGTTCGGCAGGGGTTGTCAGCCGACTATTAGCTATCACTTCTCCCTCCGGAGTCACCCAGTCAGCTCCCGCCTTAATATTGTTTATCTGGCTAATCGGTATCTTGTAGAAGTCTATCATATCACGACGTATATGTGGGAGGATAGGCTTTTCACGGAATAAATAGCCACAACAATCAATGCGATGTTGCAAAGGAATGGTCTCAACCGTCAGACTTCTATCTTCATAAACCACCTTGTTTTGCGTTGTATCGACAGCATGAAACACCACCTTAAACTCTAATCCTTGACAGAAGAAACTCAGTGTTTGCTCGAGAATAGGCTCGAAGGCAGCTGGAGCATAGATGTGTAAAGGAGCCGTACGACCTGTCATACCGAAGGTGGAAATCATTCCTGGCAGACCAAAACAGTGATCTCCATGCAGATGACTGATGAAGACTGCAATAATCTTAGAGAAGTGTATGCGCAATCTACGTAGTTGTATCTGTGTTCCCTCACCGCAGTCAATCATAAAGAGCTTCTCTCTAAGCTCCACTATCTGGGAAGAAGCATTATGCTGTAAGGTTGGTAACGCACTACCACAACCAAGGATATGTACTTTAAATGGCTCCATAATAAAACTCATCAAACACCCTTCATCTCCCACTCGAACATGAGAAGGGGATGAAGAGAAACACTATTATAATCGTCTTAAACAATCACTTGAAGGAAACAAAGCTAAGTGCTTACTTCCCTCTTGTGAATACAAACAAGCCAGACTTGTTTTCTAATGACAAAGAGTCAGCGCCAAGACTTTCGATATCAAACGTATCTTTAGAAAGAACCAACTTACCATTCCATATCTTCCAGGCTGTCCAAGGATTCTTTTCAGACTGAAGACTCGATGTTACCGTTCCATCTTCTTTAATCTCAAAGTTACGATCAAGGCTGGTCCAATTGCCTAACAATGTCGTTAAGTTTATTGCTGAGCGCATGAAATGGTCGCCATATTCCTTATAGCCAATGATAGCAAAGCGGTCACCATCAATCTTTCCGCCCTTAACAACCTCGAAAGTATCGTTCGGATTAACAAGGTACTCCAATGTATCACCATGGTCTGTAAGTAGGACAATAGAGTTCATTCCACCCTCAACCATAATACCATAGACCGTACTGTCACCTGTAGAAACAGAATCACCAGCTGCCTCAACCTCAGACAAAACAGACTTTGGTTTGTTATCCTTGCATGAGAAAGCCATCACAAGGATAAACAATGACATGATAAAATAAAAGGTTCTTCTCATAATTATATCTTATTTATAGCTTAAATCCGTAGCTGTTCTACTTGTTGAGAGCCTTTGCTTCTTCCCACAACTCGTCCATCTCTGCAAGCGTTAAGTCTTTTATCATAACTCCCTTAGTCTTAGCTGCTTCCTCAATATAGTTAAATCGTTTAATAAACTTCTGATTGGTAAACTCAAGCGCATTGTCGGGATTGATGTGATAGAGGCGCGCGGCGTTGATAAGCGAGAATAGGAAGTCGCCAAACTCCTCGGTCGAACGATGCTTATCTCCTCTCTTTAACTCCTCTTTCAGCTCTCCTAACTCTTCATAAACCTTATCCCAGACCTGCTCTTTCTCCTCCCAATCAAAGCCAACATTGCGTGCCTTGTCTTGAATACGATAAGCTTTAATGAGGCTGGGTAGCGAGTCTGGCACCCCAGAAAGCACAGAGGTGTTACCATCACGTTCACGTTGTTTACGCTGTTCCCAAGTAGTCTCCACCTGAGGTGCAGTAGTAGGCGCATCCGCTTGTGCGCCATCAGCGTTCTGCTGAACCTCGTCTTTGTAAACAACCTGCCCAGTAGCACTCACGACCATGTCTGAACGTGAGACGCTCCAACCCGTCCAATCGATGAAATCATGCCTAAACATGAGCTTATCAGATTGCGCATTACAAACATCAGCAACGTCGAATTCGGCCTTTTCCTCACCTAAAGTTGAATAGAAGATAACATGCTCCATGATGTCTCCAAGCTCTTTACAGATATTCTTCGAGTCGTTTTTTAAGAGCGCATCAGCCAACTCAAACGTCTCTTCTATTGTGTTAGGACGAAGGCTTTCATTCGTCTGTTTACTATCCCATGGACACTCTTTACGGAGTCTTTCCTGAACGTCTAAAAGTCGTGCAAAGGCTTTCAGTTTCTCTTCTTTAGTATGCAATGTCTTGATGTTTAAAGTTAAACATAAACGTTAAAGTACTTATCAACGTACTATTATTGCTGCAAAGATACGCTTTTTAGGCGGATTTTTTGTACATTTGCACCGTTATTTTAATGATAATAAAGAAATAATAATATACGAAACAATGGAATTAGCAAGCAAGTACGACCCACAGATAGTGGAGTCTAAATGGTACCAGTACTGGCTGGACAACAAGCTTTTCAGTTCTAAGCCTGATGGCCGTGAGCCTTACACCGTGGTTATCCCACCACCAAACGTTACAGGTGTGCTCCACATGGGACACATGCTTAACAACACGATACAGGACATCTTGGTAAGACGTGCACGCATGGAAGGTAAGAATGCATGCTGGGTACCAGGCACCGACCACGCAAGTATTGCTACAGAAGCAAAGGTTGTGAACCGTCTCGCAGAGCAAGGTATAAAGAAGACCGACCTCACCCGTGAGCAATTCCTTGAACATGCATGGGATTGGACACACGAGCATGGAGGTATCATCCTTAAGCAGTTGCGTCGACTTGGTTGCTCATGTGATTGGGACCGCACGGCCTTCACGATGGATGACACACGTAGTAAGAGTGTTATCAAAGTGTTCTGCGACCTCTATAAGAAGGGTTATATCTATCGTGGTGTACGCATGGTTAACTGGGATCCACAGGCTCAGACGGCTCTTTCTGACGAAGAGGTAATCTACAAGGATGAGCATTCTAAGCTTTATCACCTTAAGTATTATGTTGCAAAAGAAGACCAAGCTAAGGTTGAGCGCAAGGACGAAGGCAACGTAATACACAAGGATGATAAGGGTTACTATGCCGTTGTAGCAACCACTCGACCAGAGACCATCATGGGCGACTCAGCTATGTGTATCAATCCAGAGGACGTTAAGAACACATGGTTGAAGGGTCTTCATGTTATCGTTCCATTGGTAAATCGTGTCATCCCAGTCATCGAAGACACCTATGTAGACATCCAGTTCGGTACGGGTTGTTTGAAGGTTACGCCTGCACATGACGTTAACGACCATGCACTTGGCTTGAAGCACGGCTTGGAAACAATTGATATTTTCAACGATAATGGTACAATCTCTGAAGCAGCTGGCCTTTATGTAGGTCAGGATCGTATGGATGTACGTAAGCAGATAGCAAAGGACTTGGAGGCAGCAGGACTGATGGAGAAGGTTGAAGACTATGATAATAAAGTCGGATACTCAGAGCGTACGCACGTACCTATCGAACCAAAGCTCTCTACACAATGGTTCTTAAAGATGCAACACTTTGCTGACATTGCCCTTGGACCAGTCATGGACGATGATATAGAGTTCTATCCAAAGAAGTACAAGAACACTTATCGCCACTGGTTAGAGAACATCAAGGACTGGTGTATCAGTCGTCAGCTATGGTGGGGACACCGTATTCCAGCTTACTACTTCAAGGACACTGATGGTAAGAATGCTACTGTTGTGGCAGAAACGGCTGAGGATGCATTGAAGTTAGCACAGGAGATTAATCCTTCTGTTACATCATCTGACCTCGAACAAGAGAGCGACTGTATGGATACATGGTTCTCAAGCTGGTTGTGGCCAATCTCTGTATTCGATGGAATCAATAACCCTAACAACGAAGAAATCAACTACTACTACCCTACCAGCGACCTTGTTACGGGGCCAGACATCATCTTCTTCTGGGTAGCACGTATGATTATGGCAGGCTATGAGTATCGTGGCAAGTTCCCATTCAAGCATGTTTACTTCACAGGTATAGTACGAGATAAACTCGGCCGAAAGATGAGTAAGAGTCTTGGCAACTCTCCTGACCCTATCATGTTGATAGAGAAGTATGGTGCTGATGGTGTTCGTATGGGTATGATGTTGTCTGCTCCTGCAGGCAACGACATCCTCTTCGACGAGACTCTCTGTGAGCAAGGTCGTAACTTCAACAATAAGATTTGGAATGCTTTCCGCCTCGTTCAAGGTTGGGAAACAGCCGATGCTGAACAGCCATTAGCCAACAAGATTGCCGTTGAATGGTTTGATGCAAAGTTGAAGGAAGTGAACGCTGAGATGAATGAACAGTTCAAGAGCTATCGCATCTCAGAAGCTTTAATGACTGTTTATCGCCTCTTCTGGGATGAATTCTCAAGTTGGTACTTAGAGATGATCAAGCCTGAATACGGCAAGCCAATCGATAAGACCACCTATCAAGCTACTCTTAAGTTCTTCGATACACTGTTGAAGATGCTCCATCCATTCATGCCTTTCATCACAGAAGAGCTTTGGCAACACATCTACGACCGTAAAGACGGCGAGAGCATCATGCGTGATGAACTCAAACTTGACGTTCCAAGCAAGGAAGAGTTGACGCTTATCGAGTCCATTGAACAGGTTAAAGCAATCGTCAGCGGTGTGAGAACCGTACGTAATCAGAAGAACATCGCACCAAAGGTAGAGTTGGAACTGGACGTAATCGGCCAGAACAATTATGAAGCTTATAACAGTGTAATCATCAAGATGGCTAACTTAAAGGCTATCGAGGTAGTAACTGAGAAGCGTGGTGACGCATCTGGTTTCATGGTAGGAACCGACAGCTTCGCAGTACCAGTGGGCGACTTAATTGACGTTGCGGCCGAGATTGAGAAGCAGGAGAAGGAACTCAAGCATCTTGAAGGCTTCCTCATAGGTATCAAGAAGAAACTCTCTAACGAGAAGTTCGTGGCCAATGCGCCAGAAGCAGTTATTGAACGCGAGCGTAAGAAGCAGAGCGATTCTGAAGAGAAGATTGCCGCTTTGAAGGCAAGTCTTGAGGAATTGAGAAAGAAGTAATCGTTATCTCTTTGGCTAATGCACCCATTAGCCAAAACGTTTTAGTAAGTATAAAAATAAAGAGGAATGTCTTTGCGTTCCTCTTTATTTGTTTCTATTCATAATCATCTACCACATTATTAATGAAGTCCATCATCGGCTTACCCGTCTTACAGATGTGTTTCAACTGCTCAACCCATCCATCTCCCTCGAAGAAGTCATCAGGCACAGACACCCAACAGCAGTAGTCCTTCATTCGAAGATACTGGAGATACTCATAGTCCTTGGGGAATCCCTTTGGAACAGTCTTCAAGGCAGCAAGTCCAAAACCCTTCTCACTAACCTTATCGTCCGTCCACTCACCCTCATTGGGTCGTCCGAACAAATTGACAAAACCCTCATTCTCAACGTCTTTACGCCATTCATCAATATTCGCCATGATTTCATTGCGGCATGACGTCAGTATGTTTGTAGGCAACCAATAGCAACCTACAGCTATCAAGCAGTTCCCTGGCTGAAGATGTAGATAGTAACCGCCACGCAAAGCCTTCCTACCACGTGCACAGATGTATGCACCTAAATGGCGTTTATACGGACTTTTATCGGGTGAGAAACGTACATCACGATAGAAACGGTAGGTGCAATCCTTTGCTGTTAGGTGTGACACCTCATCATCAAAGGTTGCTAAACAAGCAATAACTTTGTCGACTCCCTGTTCAAAGTCGGTTTTTACAGCATCATACTCAGCCTTATGTTCTTGAAACCACTGCCTATTGTTGTTCGCAGCAATACCTTTCAAGAAGTGCATTATCTTCTTTGTATTCATATTCTTCTTATATTATATCCTTTTAATCCTTTACCTTTTTAGGTCTTCTTACAGCTTACTATTCTCCAATAACTTAGGACACATGTCATCAAAGGGACAATGTTCACAATCGGGCTTTGCACTCTTACAGACATAACGTCCATGAAGTAATATCCAATGATGAGCATCCGTAACCTCCTCAGTAGGGATATTCTTCATCAGATAGTCCTCAACTTTTCGAGGCGTATTTGCCGTTGAGGGGACCAGTCCTAAGCGGTGACTGACACGATAAACATGCGTATCGACAGCCAATGTTGGCTTGCCAAACCACACAGCTTGTATGACATTTGCCGTCTTACGACCTACTCCTGGCAGCGTAATGAGGGCGTTTGGGTCAGAAGGAACCTCCCCACCAAACTTCTCAACCAGCATCTTTGACATCTCAACCAAGTGCTTTGCCTTTGAATTAGGATAAGAAACACTCTTCACATAATCAAATATTTCATCCGAGGTGGCCGTTGCCATTGTCTT
>QWCW01002214.1_pt1 | contig 10803 bp, 10 predicted proteins | sample 1972691 | NCBI WGS metagenome assembly QWCW01 (sample SAMN09866698, study PRJNA288562) | Human oral metagenome isolate pre2_saliva, whole genome shotgun sequencing... | reverse complement strand
GGAACATCTTCAACAATGATGATTTTAAAGTTCTTCATAAGTCTCATTTAATATTTAATTGCCGTGGAAGAGTTATCTCTATCAATGTACCTTGGCGACCATTCAATTGACTTGCCGAGATACCGCAGCCTCGAAGATTAGTTGTTTCCCCAATCTCTCGCACGATTTGTCGACACACCATATAATGTATATCAATAGATAATGGAGTGAACAATACGGCACATTGTGCGTCAGTTAGATGCAAAGAAGGTAACTCTAAGCATATCATTACGTATAATTTATCCTTATCTTTCACTGTTCTTTGTATGTTGGATTCTCCACTTATCTTCTTTATGAGTTCAAAAAGATAGTTAACCAATCGCGAGTTTACCTTAAGATTATTATCCAACTGGACCATAGCCTGCTCACTAAGTAAAGCATAAAGTTGCTTATAATAAAGTGCGACCTCGCGTATTGCATTGAGATCCTTCTTATCTTCATCAACTAATTGGCGAATACGTGAAGGGTAATACATCGTCTCATGCTTTAATGTTGAGAGGCAATTATCAAGTACATTATTACTAACATGAAGCTTTTGATTTTCATATATGATGCGATGTAGTTCATCATTCGCTAATTCTAAATTTATCGTCAGCTTACTATCGTCTTCTATTTTGTCTGAAAGAGCAACACGAATCTTCGACACAACATCATTCAACTTGTTGGTCGTTGACTTCAATAAAACACTTGTTTGCGCCCAGATTTCGTTAATTTGACTCAGTTTTTCATGGGAAGATATATTAGACAACAACACAGAATTTATCATATTTACACGGTCAACAGCAAGTCGATAATATAGACGATGACGATAATATAGGAAATAATAGGCTGGGAAAATAGATATTAAAAGCAATACAAGAAGTATAATAGCAACGTTCTTATTATTCTCTGAACGTTGCATTACACGCACATATTCTCCCAAACTATTATCAGCTGAGGTCTCACGGAATAGTAATGTGTAGACACGATTATTGTAATGATACGCATCCCACTCGTGCAATGCAAGATTAGCAACAGCAGTTTCATTGCGAATATCAAGGATAACATTATAATCAAAGCGTAAATGTTTGTGATACCAAGATATCTCTGGTGGGATAACATCAGTCTCAATATAACGCAATGTGTCATTACTATCGTGTTGTTTCAATGTTCGATAGTACTTGTTTAGATAGGTTCTGCAACTGTCTGCATAGTCTAATGTACGATGATATCGCCCATTTAAGTTACAAAAATAAGCGCTATCGGCAAATGAAGCAGCCTTTTTAAGCAGGAAAGGAGATGAGAAAGCAGGCAATGATATGCTTGATATAAATAAACAAAGTAATAGTCGAACTGTTCCTTTGGGTAAGCGGAAAGTGAAGCGACTGCCTTTTCCAAGCTCGCTTTCTGCTTTGATAAAGCAAATTGAGAATATCGAACTAATCTTCTTGTACTTATCAATGATACCCTTACAATTCATTAATCCAAAGCCATGTGACTTCTCGTCAGTAATAGAATCACCTTCTTTTAAAGATTCATCTACAATAGTTTTATGATCAAACAAATGAGAAACCTGCTTCTCTGACATTCCAAGTCCATTATCTTCTATGACAATATCTACTGAATTTTCCGTAGAACGACTATAGATTTTCACACATCCACCTTGCTGAGTATACTTCCTTGCATTATCAGCAAGCGTGTTAATCATAAACAAAGTCAGGGTTTTATCAGCTTTAACCACATCTTTCGTCGGGCTAACTTCCAAAGAAATGCCTTTCAACTTGAAGCTCATATACCCCTTAGCTACAATATTAAACAGATCTTGTAGGGCGAAACTTTCCACTCGAATGCTAAGTTGTCCCTGACGAAGTTGAATCCATTGGGTCAAGACATTATTGTATTCACTTATCTGATCAGTGAGTTCGCTGATATAAGCATACCTTTCTTCTCGCACCTTTTCTGTCTCATGGCGTTTTCTCAAACAATTAATTTCATGTATAATACGGTCAATCAGTGGAGTAATGCTATTGACAAGAGCTATCTTTGCGCGTTGTTCAATGTTTCTTCTCAAGTTATCTGAGAGATGCAAGTTCTCCATTTTAATCTGCTCATCGACCTGTTCGAAATCTTCTTCTCGCTTTAATCGAATAACTCTTTCACGCTCCTGCCATTCATTTAATGGTGCAATGAGCCGCTTCATTGAGAACTTTTTATCGCTTCTTACGCGCATTCTATCAAATATAATCAATAGAATTACTACTATAACAATCATGAAGACAACAGCTCCTATCATATAGTTCAGCGTGGAAGCAGACTTATTTAACTGGTCAGCACGAGCCTCAAGTTGACGGTCTTGGCGTGTTTTCTCCTGCATATCTAAATAGATATTGCGATTAAAATCACTTTGCATCTTGTTGTCAATGGCTGAATAAACTAACGACATTTGTTCGCGAATAGACGCTACAAGAGCTGGTGCTTGGTTAATAACTGTATCTCGAAACAAAGCATCATTAAGGCAAATGCTCGCCGAATGATAATCATGAATATGCCAATAGCATTGTGCCAACGTTCTATATGCACCCGCAATCTGATACACATCACCATACTTGACAAAGATGTTTAATGCTCTTTGTGCAAGATTTCCCGCCAAAAGAGAGTCTGACATGTGGTCAATATTCAAGTACTTCATTGCTGGTAGGTTATCTGCTATCAGCATATTGCGTTGCTTCGTATCTTGAAGATGCTCACTAATTGCCTGCATTGAGTTTGCCTCCCAATAGGGATAGTTATGCTGACGGGACAATAAATAGCTCTTCATTAGATAGTCAAATTCTTTTTGAATGATTTCTTTCCCTGTTCCAGAAGATATCATTCCTCCTGAGCCTATATTGTAATAATAAGATAACAGCTGTGCCGTATCCTGCTGAATTGCGCCATAAGGGTCTATGTTATTAAGTGCTTCAATGGCCTGTTTACGTAGACCTATATAATAAAAATAGGTTGAATTGACTATATCAAACTCTGACTTAGCATAAGTTAGTCGCTTTTGTTGACGAATGGTTAGCGTTGATTGTTCTTCTTTTATACGGCGAAGTCGATGAATAGCACTCTCTCGGTAAATGTAGAAGTCTTTGTTTCGAGATTGTCGTTGGCAGAGGCGCATAAACTGAACATCGGCAACAAGTAATTCAATTTGATTGTCTGTAGTCTTTAATGTGGTGTTCAATAGTTTATAAGCATTGTCATAATGCATCCTGGCAATACTCACAAAAGCAAGATTATTCAATGCTTCTGCATGCCCATTATCATAATTTTGGCTGAGATTCAGTGCCTTTTCTGCATAGTGTTTCGTTGAATCTAAGTTACGATAATGATAAGAATAGGATATATCATTCAGCCTGTCAACCTGAGTTTTATACTCTGATTGACAAGCTGAAAGTAAGAATATTCCCACCATTAAAAATGGGAAAAGATCTTTTATTGATTTAATTTTATGAGCGAGCGCTAACAATATAGCCTAATGCTTCTATACATTTATCTGTGATATACTGCCAATTCTTAGCAGCGATAACATCTTTTGGGAACAATTTTGAACCCATACCAACGCAGAGAACGCCTGCCTTTATCCACGCACTAAGGTTAAGATATAGAGATGCGGTCGGCGCATCAACCACCGTACCTACTCCAAGAATAAGTTCGGGACAGTCTTTTGCAGCCCATTTTATTAATTCACCAAACAACTCATGGGCAAAATCGCCACGATTGGTGAACTCAAACACACGTACTCCACCTTTATAACAGGCGCTAATAACTTGTTTGCAAACTTCTAAATCTTCATGATAGAACACGGGAACCATTCCCGTTTCTTTCATTGCTGTTATCACTTGGACTTTATTAAATCTTGCCATAATATCGAATAGTATTATCGTTGAACACGACCATTGGCGTTACCTTTGGCTAAACTTTCTACTTCAGAAGTTGAAACGAGATTAAAATCACCAGGAATTGTATGCTTCAATGCACTTGCTGCAACAGCAAACTCTAAAGCTTTAGCCTGGTCTTTATATGACAACAATCCATGAATCAAACCTGCAGAGAACGAGTCTCCACCTCCAACTCTGTCAATTATAGGATTAATATCATAGTGTTTGCTTTCATAGAATGTTTTACCATCATAGATAAGAGCCTTCCAACCATTATGAGAAGCAGAATAACTCTCACGTAATGTTGATACAACATACTTGAAACCAAATTCCTTCATCATGCCTTTGAAAATCTCATAATAACCTTCAGCATCGGTCTTTCCACCCTCAACGTCTGCATCAGGCTTATAACCAAGACACATATTTGCATCTTCTTCGTTGCCAATACAAACGTCAACATATTGCATTAAGGGGCGCATCACAGAGATAGCCTTCTCTGATGTCCAAAGCTTTTTACGGAAATTAAGATCAACCGAAACAGTAACACCATGGCGTTTTGCAGCTTCACAAGCAACGCGCACAATCTCGGCAGCTTTATCACTGATAGCTGGCGTGATACCACTCCAATGAAACCAATCGGCATCTTCCATGATTTTATCAAAGTCGAAATCAGAAATATCAGCCTCGGCAATAGCACTATGTGCCCTGTCATAAATGACTTTAGATGGGCGCATGCTGGCCCCTGTCTCGGCATAATATAGTCCTACCCTATCACCGCCACGCGAAATATACTCTGTTTTAACGCCATATCTCCTCAAAGCATTTACAGCTATCTGACCAATCTCATGAGAAGGAAGCTTTGAAACAAAACAAGCTGTGTGACCATAATTAGCAAGACTCACAGCAACATTGGCCTCACCACCCCCTGGAAAGATTTGGAAAGACTCACTCTGAACAAAGCGATAGTTCCCTGCAGGAGACAAACGAAGCATAATTTCGCCTAATGTTACAATTTTACCCATTTTACTTTAGATTGTTTTTTTTGATTATAGATTAAGTGTTTTGTTTATCATCGCAAAAATAGTAATTATTTATGGATTTGGAAAATAAAACAAAAAGAAAATGATTATGAACGCAATTGTTATACCATAAAAGAGATATTATCATGCTTTTTAATGATACATAAATTCAAATCATTTATATCTTATGATATTGATACAACAAAGTTAATAACTAATTGTATGTCAACTATTTATTAATTTCTATATTAATAAAAACTAAAATGCATCATTTTACACAACCAAACCTATCATATAAGCATTCAAAATCATTCACTTTATAAGATTAAATGCATCACTTTACAAAGAAAACAAATATAGTATACAAATGAATTAAAAAATAATAAGAGAATGATAAGGAACACTTCGAAATAAACTTGATATATAATCATGGCATAGAAAATATATTTGTAACATATCATAAAGGTAAAAGCAAACCTTAACACCTTATTATATATACACAGCTTTAATCCTATCTGCAACAAATAATGCCTTTTGGGAGGAATTGATAAAAAACAAAGAAAAATATAATTTTATTTTCTTGTCTAATTCGTTGGAAAATAGTAACTTTGCAGGCGTTTAGCAAAAATAGCACAATTAAAATAGTTGAATGAAGAATGACAAATTGAAAAATCAGTACCGTATTAACGAACAAATACGTGTACGCGAAGTACGCATCGTAGGAGAAGATGGCTCTGAAGTTGTACCTACACGCAAAGCGTTAGACATGGCACGTCAGAACGGCGTAGATCTTGTAGAGATTTCACCCAATGCTCAGCCTCCGGTTTGTCGTCTTATCGACTATTCTAAATTCCTTTATCAGCAGAAGAAGCATCAAAAAGAGATGAAACAGAAGCAGGTGAAGGTTGAAGTTAAAGAGATTCGCTTTGGACCTCAGACAGATGAACATGATTATCAATTCAAATTGAAGCATGCTCGTGAGTTCCTCAACGAAGGCAATAAGGTTCGTGCTTATGTATTCTTCCGCGGACGCTCTATCCTATTCAAGGAGCAAGGAGAAGTTTTATTACTTCGTTTTGCCAATGACTTGGAGGAGTTTGGAAAGGTTGAACAGATGCCAAAGTTAGAGGGAAAGAAAATGTTTCTCTATCTTGCACCGAAGAAAGTTGGTGTCGTAAAGAAGAGTCAACAAAAGGTAGACAGAGAAAAAAGAGAGGCAGAAGCCAAAGCTGTTGAACAGAACCAAAAGAACGAACAGGCCGAGAACAATGGCCTATTCGCCAATGCAAAGAACGGAGAAGACGTTCTAAGCAAACTTAAAAAAGAAAGTTCTGTAGAATAATTAAAAGAAGTGCGTAACGCCGGGTATATGCGTTGCCACAATAAATAACAATTAAAAATTAAAAAAAATGCCAAAAGTAAAGACAAATTCCGGTGCAAAGAAGAGATTCACATTCACCGGTTCAGGTAAGATTAAAAGACATCATGCTTACCACAGTCACATTCTGACTAAGAAGACAAAGAAGCAAAAGAGAAACCTTGTTCATCAAACACTGGTTGATCAGAGTAATATGAAACAGGTACGTGACTTACTCCGCCTTCGTTAATTAACTTTTTAGTGGAACATTTAAAGACAGAAAATTATGCCAAGATCAGTAAATCATGTTGCTTCTAAAGCAAAAAGAACAAGAATTCTGAAGCTCACTAAAGGTTATTATGGAGCAAGAAAGAATGTTTGGACGGTAGCAAAGAACACCTGGGAAAAAGGTCTCACCTATGCATATCGCGATCGTCGTAATAAGAAACGCAATTTCCGTGCATTGTGGATTCAGCGTATTAATGCTGCTGCTCGACTCGAAAACATGAGCTATTCAACTTTGATGGGTGCACTGCATAAAGCAGGTATAGAGATTAACCGTAAGGTTCTTGCTGACCTCGCAGTTAATAATCCTGAAGCATTCAAGGCTATTGTTGATAAAGTAAAGTAAGCTTTTAGATTAAAAATAGCATATTAAAGAGGGTGAATTACAATAACAGTAGTTCACTCTCTTTTCATTTTACAATATTTATTTCAGCAAGTGGTAATATCTTTCAATGCATATTCAATCCTAAAAAGCCCATCATAGACTACCCTACTATTGAAAAACTATACAAAACATCTTCTTTCTTATTTTTTTTTCTTATTTTTGTAACTCTTACATTTAATAGGAAATGAAAATAAAAAATACATTATTATATATATGCATTGTGTGTATGTTACCCACAATATCTATTGATGCGCAGAACCATCAGAAAGTAAAGACTAAGGCACCAAAGACACAACGTATGGGTATTAAACACAGCATGAACAATGCTTTGTTTACAGAGATGTTGCCATCAACAGCAAAAATATTATTCGTTGATAGTGTTATTGTAGACAAACAAGACTTCTTCAAGCATATTCCTCTTGATAAAGTATCGGGACAATTCACAAAAACCTCAAGTTTTATTCCAGGAGTAGATGAGCCAAACATGGTAACTTTCTTAAATGGTTTACAAGATAAGGCATATGTTTCCAAGGGAGATTCAATACAATCAACAATCTTTTATACTGATAAGATTGGTGGACAATGGATGAAACCTACACGAATTGCAGCAATTGATGATACTTATTTGCAAGCAAACTACCCTTTCATAATGCAGGATGGAGTAACTCTTTATTTTGCAGCAAAAGGCAATCATAGCATTGGTGGTTATGACTTGTTTATGACAAGATACAATAGTGAGCAGCATAGCTTCTACAATCCAGAGAATATAGGCTTGCCTTATAATTCCCCATCAAATGATTATTTACTGGCAATTGATGAGGTACATGAGTTAGGTTGGTTGGTAACCGATCGAAAAATGCCAGAAGGAAAGGTTTGTATTTACACCTTTATTCCAACTAAACAGCGTCTTTCTTATGAGAAAGATAATCTTACAGCTAAACAGCTTGAGGCTCAAGCGCAAATAACTTCAATTGCTTCTACATGGAAGAATGGGAATCGCGAACTTGCACTAAAACGCTTAAATGATCTTATTTCAACTCATAAGATTATAAGAAAGGAGAAAACTCGCCTCCATTTTTTTGTGAATGATGAAGTTGAATTGAATGATATTACAGAGTTTAAACCAGAGAATCAGTCAAGAATCTCTAATTTACTAAAACTCAAGACACAAGTAAAGCAACAAGAAACGGAGTTAGAGAATCTCAGAGAACGTTATAAAAATTCTTCTCAAACAAGTAAGAAAGAACTCTCAAAATCAATTATAAACGGAGAGAAACAGCTGTATGACATGCAACAGAAAGCTTCAAACTTAGAAAAAGAGATACGTAATATAGAAAACCTTAAATAAAAATGAATATGAAAGAAAAGAAATATTTTGCACCATCAGAACTCATTATAAATGAAGATGGAAGTGTTTTTCATTTACATCTTAAACCAGAACAATTAGCAGACAAAGTAATTTTAGTTGGTGACCCTGGTCGTATAGCCTTGGTTGCAAGCCATTTTGAAACGAGGGAATACGAAGTCCAGAGTCGTGAATTCCATACAATAACAGGAACATATAAAGGGAAACGTATCACTGTTCAAAGTACAGGAATTGGCTGTGACAATATTGACATCGTGTTAAATGAGTTAGATGCTTTAGCGAATATAGACTTCACAACACGTACAGAGAAAGAAACACATAGAACATTATCTCTTGTTCGCATTGGAACCTGTGGTGGTTTACAGCCCAACACACCTGCAGGGACCTACATTGCCAGTGTTAAGAGTATTGGATTTGATGGCTTATTAAACTTTTATGCAGGCCGAAATGAAGTATGTGATCTTCTATTTGAAGAAGCTTTCAAACAACATATGCACTGGAATCCCTTATTGTGTTCACCATATGTATTTAATGGACAATCATACTATCTGTGCATTGGCAACTGCTACGGGAGGTGCTATTGGTATTGTGAGAGTAAGTGGAGAGAAAGCTATAGAAATCACAGATTGCATATTTAAGAGTACGCGACTTAAAACCTTGTGTGATGCAAAAGGGAACTCATTGCACTATGGTGAGGTGCATGATAAAGAAGGAAATGTAATTGATGAAGTTCTTGTTAGCATTTTTCGTTCTCCTCACAGCTATACAGGTGAAGATAGTACTGAAATATCTTGTCATGGTTCTGCATTTATTTTAGGCCAGGTAATAAAGGCTCTTATTGACTCCGGGTGTCGACAAGCAGAACCAGGAGAGTTCACAAAACGTGCCTATCTGAATGGTAAGATGGATTTGAGTCAGGCCGAAGCCGTGGCCGATTTAATTGCGTCATCGAATAAAGCATCTCACCAACTTGCACTCAATCAGTTAAAAGGGCACTTTAGTAGTGAACTATCACAACTTCGAGAACAACTATTAAAGATAACATCACTATTAGAACTTGAGTTAGATTTCTCTGATCATGAGGAACTTGAGTTTGCCGACAGAGGGGAACTTGAGGCACTTGCTGAGAAGATTCAACATCGAATATCTGACCTTATTCTATCTTTTGAGACAGGAAACGCCTTGAAAAAGGGAATTCCTGTAGCCATTATTGGCAAAACAAATGTAGGAAAGAGCACACTTCTCAATTGTTTGTTACATGAAGATAAGGCTATTGTAAGCAACATTCATGGTACAACACGAGATATCATTGAAGATACTACAGAAATAAATGGAATCACCTTTCGATTTATTGATACTGCAGGGATTCGTAAAACAGAAGATTATGTTGAACAATTAGGCATTGAAAAAGCCTTCAAGAAAATCGAAGAAGCGTCTATTGTTTTATGGACTATAGATCAAATACCCACGACAGATGATATTAATGAGATGCAACGACTAACTGAAGGTAAAAAACTTCTCATTGTATTTAATAAGATGGATTGCCTTTCTCAACAACAAGCCGATAACCATTTGCCTTTCCGTGTAATTTATATATCTGCAAAATACAAAGAACATATTAACGAATTAGAAGCTGCAATATATGAACCATTATGAGGCTTTGGCGCGAGCAAAAGAAAGTATTCAGCGTGTTATTGATGGAATCCAACTTGGGTTAAGTGGAGATTTGATTAGTGAAGATCTTCGTCTTTGCCTTGAACAATTAGGCGAAATAACAGGTGGACAGATAACGACGAACGAGGTACTTGGAAATATCTTCAAACATTTTTGTATCGGAAAATAAGCCTTATTTAGGGTGTATCAAATCAGATATAAAACCGATACAACCAATGCAAGATTACAAACGGGGTTTCGATAAAACAAATACCGGAAAATAAATCAAAATTTTTGCACAGTTTATACCCGATTTGTCGTTTATTTGTTGCTTGGAAATATTGAGCAACAAAACGAGCTACAAAGTTATGGGACAATCAAAAGAACCTATCCACTTGTGGAAATGCTCACCTAAAGTGCTCCCCTCTTGGCTCATTTAAGCTGGCCCTGTTGTAATCGTGCAAAGTGGCCCTATAGAGTCATTTAAAGTGGTCCTGTTTTATTTTGTTTTCGAGTTTATCTTTTTGGTGTAAGAATATCCACAAGGGTATTCCTATTGCAGTTTCAATCGTTTCTTGCGCGCCTATATGGCCTCCCCGCAAATCACTTTTTAAAGGTTTTGACGCTTGCGGGCCTCCCACAAATCACTTTTTAAAGGTTTTGAGGCTTGCGGGCCTCCCGCAAATCACTTTTTAAAAGATTTTGCGCTTGCGGGCCTCCCGCAAATCACTTTTTAAAGGTTTTGACGCTTGCGGGCCTCCCGCAAATCACTTTTTAAAGGTTTTGGTGCTTGCGGG
>QWCW01001142.1_pt1 | contig 10841 bp, 7 predicted proteins | sample 1972691 | NCBI WGS metagenome assembly QWCW01 (sample SAMN09866698, study PRJNA288562) | Human oral metagenome isolate pre2_saliva, whole genome shotgun sequencing... | reverse complement strand
TTGCTTGCCAACTATACAATTATCTTGTAAACCTGTTCACTTGTCAACTACACAAGCAACTTGTTTACTCGTCAACTCGTTCACTTGCCAACTATACAAACAACTTGTCAACTTGTCAACTCGTTTACTCGTCAACTTGTCTACTTCACCACCTTACGTGTAGTACCATCAGAAGACTTGATGATGTTAAGACCCTTCTGTAGCTTCTGAATCTGACGACCATCAACGGTGTAATACTTTTCTGTTGTAGTCTTGCTGAAGTTTGCACTCTCGATGCCAGTAGTGACAGCGGTGCTCAGTGGTTCACTTGAATACTTCTTACCACCATCCTCGTAAACCATTACGACCTTGAGCGTACGGATGCCATTATCATAGAAGTGAACGAAACGCTCGTTTTCGACAATCTTAAAGTCGCTATTCAATCTGTCTTTATAGTTAAATGGAATGTTCGTCATTTCATTCTCATCCATATAGACGAACTGTGACTTCTTGAAGATGTATGGCGTCGCACTATCATTGACATAGACATTATAATACATCTTCTCTGGGTTGAGGTAGTTACCATTAACATCTACATTATCAACATAGAATGCTAAAGTCGTTGTAGTAATAGAGTAGTCATAACTTAGTGAAGCAGAGCAATAATGTAGGGTTGGGGTCTTAGGGTTGGCTACAGCCTGCTGACTATAAGGAGTCAAGACAAGATTCTCATAGCTCTCTACATAGTCTTCACCAGTAATGTTATCATTACTTGCTCTACCTAAAGAAGTTCTTAGAGTCTTAGAAGCAGTCAGTTTACCAGTTGCATCAATGCTGAACTCAAGATTCTCAGCGGTCTTTTCTTCATTCTCGAAAGCAGCTGCAAAGGTGTGATACTCCGACTTATCGCTATCGTATTTCTTAAAGTCTGTCTTCTTGGTAATACCCAAATACTGATTAGTAGGCATGACAGCTTTGTCGCCCTGCTTGGTAAGTTTCACCCAAACGTTTGCGAGTTTCTCAGCCTTGAACAACCCCTTGATGTAGATATCGTTGTTATCTGTCATCGCTTCAACAATTCGTGGAGAAGAATCAGACTTAGATGAAACAATATACTGAGCCTTCACAGCTGTAGAAGGAGGCGTAATAAGCTGTTCGCCAAGTGGCTCAATCGTAAGAGCCCAGTCGCCACCATAGTTTCTTTCCCAGCTATTATTATAGGCAGCACCCCATATTTGCGCTTTCTGACCCATACCTTTCATCACAAGTTTATTGTTCTCCCAAGTGAAATCAACATAGTTCATAGTTGCGCCAACAGGCTCGTAACTCTTTCCATCATCAGTAGAAACCATACGATTGAGGGTGATTGTACGCTCGCTACTTTCCTCCTCATCATCGTCCCCACCATAGTCGTCTGTAAGTATCGCCTGTGGTAGCTTTGCTCTATATTTACCATCAGCTTGCTTCTCAAGCTTCAACCATGACTTGCTGTCGAGGCCTGAAAGTGGATTATAAATGTAAATACAGCCATCCTCGCCGATAACAATCTTAGATACTAAGCCTTCATATCTGCCTTGCTTAACACTTGTCCAACCCTTAACCCAAGACTTAGTTGAGCGGTATAGATTTTCTATCAGCTTACCTTTAGGCGTGTCCTTTATTATCTGAGCGGATGCCGTAAGGCTCAGAACTAATGCACAAATTGAGAATAAAGTTCTTTTCATATCTTATTACTTTATGTTAGTTGAATTGTATTGTTTGTCATTTTTAGAAGTCATAACCAATGCCTATGGTGCAATAGCTGCTTCCTGCGTTTGCAGTCTTCAGATTATAAGCTCCGTTCAAGCGCAGTCCGTGATACTTGAAGCCTGCTCCCATAGTGACATGACTAAGGTCGTGGTCACCATACTCATAGCCAGCACGTACAGAAACCATCTTATCGTAGGTGTATTCAAGTCCACCACCAAGCATAAAGAGTTTGTCTTCAGATGGTTGGAAGAAGTAACGAGAAGATAAGGCAGCAGCAACTTGATGTTTCTCTGCTACATCTACAGACAGCGCACCACCTACGGTAAAATAGGTAGGAAGTGTTGTTTTATGCTTGTTACCATAATCGAGTTGTGGACCAATTGCACCCACCTTCGCATCGAGCATGAGGTTGGCAGGTTTGTTGGCAAGGGTCAACTCGTTATTCTGATACGAACCACCCACATTGAAAGCAGCACCCATAGCATTCTTTGATAGGTGACTATAGATAAGACTTCCCGTCGCGTATGCAGCGAAACCCTTACCTAATAAATAGGTGTAACCCAAGTCGATTGTCCAGTTATAGGGCTGATAGTCCTTGGTAGGATTACCCGATACGTCGTAGCCTTTTAACTTCAAGCCTCCAGCATAGCGGAACCCAGCAAAAACAGCATGACGTTTAGCAAACTTATAACCTGCAGTAGCAGCGTAAAGTCCGAAGGTACCGTCAGCACCCTCAGCCTTTTCAAAAACAGATGCGGCCACATCAGCAGTGAACGTCTTATCTGTTGCGAAGAAAGCAGCAGGATTGTTATATAGGTACATACCCTCGGCTGCAACCGAAGCATTACCCATAGCGGCCGTCTTAGCATCGGTGTTGACCGTCAGAATAGAGAGGTCTTGTCCCTGGGCATTAGCCTGCGCAGCACCGAGAAATGCTGCGCAAGCCATGAGAATGATATGTTTTGTATTCATACTTGTTGTGTTTATCGTTTAATGAATAGCTGGGTATGATTTCCCTTGTTGGTATAGACGGTTAGTTTATACGTCCCAGGGTTCAGTTTAGAAAGGTCGAGTGAAGCCACGTTGTACTTGTCTGGTGTCACGGTAGCCTTCATCAGACGCTCGCCCACAGTAGAACTAATAACGAGTTCAGCCTGTTTTACCTCAGGATTGAGCAAGGTATGAATATCCTTCTGTACTGGGATAGGGTAGACAGCATAGACTGGAGCCGCCTTCTTTTCCGTTGGTTTCAACTGAAGATTGTCATTGCTGATAGTAGTCGAAGCAACACCCCCATTGGCAACATTCGCTTTATAGGTAAGCTGTGTGTTACTGCTGTGAGTGTAATGACCAGCTAATGGTATCGTAACGACTCCTTCGTCCATACCGATGATATAGTTCTCGAAAGGCTTTGTTAGCTGTGGTGGGATATATTTCACAATCTTAAATGTAAAGCTCTTCTCGGCCTTTGCACCTAAGTCATCAGAGAGTATGAAAGTACAGTTATAACTACCAGCTTCGAGCACAGGAACGAGGTTGACGGTCACAGTATTGCCCTTCACCGTGTAAGAAACGCCCTTTGTCTCACCCGTAGCCTTGATGTCCCAGTTGTGACCATCAGGGTCGGCAACGTTGAAAGAGAATGACTTACGATCGTTCTCCATGACCTCTATGGCCTCTGTTGGGAATCCTGTAGCCTCAGGAGCATGGTTGAGTCGGGTCGTACATTTCTGAATCATTGGCTCAGAGAGGTTGCCCCAACGGTCTACTGCCACTACTGCAACGCTATAGGTAGTGTTATCTTTCAAGTCATCGAAGTCATACTTAAGCGTCTCACCCAAGCTGTGTCCCATGCCATTGATTTCTCTGTAAGTCATATCCTTGAGCTTATCAGCTGTCAGATCACCCTGAGCAATGTAGAGTCGATAGAAGGCTGCAGTCTTATCCTCGTCCTTTGCGATACTCCACTCAGCATTGATGTCTACGAAATCAGGTTTGAGCGTCAGTGTTCCTACCTTCTCTGGGGCAATCTTCGTGTCTGTTTCGAAGGCCGCCTCAGCGTCGATATAACCCTTACCTAATTTCCCCTTATACGTAGGATTTTGTTCGTCGATATTATAAGGACGATAGGCAGTGGTCAGTCGTGTCTTTAGTTCTTCATTCGTAAAGCCTTGACGACCGAAGTAAGAGGCGATGAGTGCAGCAATACCTGACACGTGTGGACAGGCCATAGAGGTTCCTTGGAAATAAGCATAACCCGATGCTACCTTCTTTTTGGGTACGGTGCTCAACACACCAGCCGATGTTCCGAAGCGGTCTTGGTCGCCACCTGGTGCCGTAATCGTCACCCATTTCGCATAATTACTATAACTTGCTTTGCTGAAATCCCATGCCATAGCAGACACAGAAACCGTCGGAGCATAGCAAGCTGGGTAAGCAGAAAACTCTTTATTCTCATTACCAGCAGCAAAGATGACCACACCGCCCTTCATTGGGGAGTCTGGACGCTGATTGCCGTTAGCGTCACAACCAGCCATCTTGATGAAGTAGTCGATGGCTTCCTTCAGTAGTTGAGGCATGGAGGTGACCCCTGCTGTTGACGAGTAGCCCCAAGAGTTCTGACAAATGACAGCCCCGTTGTCAGCAGCATACTTAATGGCAGCTGCCGCATCGCCCTGCTCGTCTTTGTTTCTGAATATCTGACAACTCAACAGACGTACGCCACTATCGGCCGAGCCATCGCCACCAGCGATACCAGCCACACCCTTTCCGTTATTGTTGCGAGCTGCAACAGTACCTGCAACGTGGGTTCCGTGTCCGCCATCATCGGGTTCGATAGTACCGCCAACGACGTCTTTAGCAGTTACAAAGTTATAGCCATAGATATCGTCAATAAATCCGTTGCCGTCATCATCAACGTTAGGTTGACCGTTCTTCTCCTTTTCGTTGACATAAAGATTGTCTTTCAAGTCCTCGTGTGTGATATCAATACCACCATCGACAACGGCTACGATGACATTCTTCTTACCTGTTGTGTATTTCTCCCAGACAGGTTTAACATTACAATCGGCCCCACGCTTAGCATGAGGGCTGATGGTTCCGTCGTTATAGTAATGCCACTGTTTAGCGAGGAGGGGGTCGTCGAAATTGCTGGCACCTCCCTGTGTACTTGCTTCAGAAGGACTATAAGGAGTCATCTTAACCGTTGGTCTGGCCATTGGTAGTACTCGTTCAGCACATTCAACACCGTCAGCTTTCTTGAATTGGTCTAATACTGCTGCCACATCCTTGCTCTTGTCGAAGTAGATAGTGTACCAACGGTCGAGTCCCTCAGCAATGGTTCGTGCTTCATAGATGCCAGCTGGCTTAAATACTCGTTCCATCTTATACGCACCAGAATATTGCATTGCAGAGGTCATAGCCGATGGGACGCTTTGCATCTCAACATTTCCGCTGCGGGTTGTAGGGATTGCTTGATTCGTACCCTTTGCCAGTTTCACATTAATGCAGCCTTTTACCGCAAAGAGGTCTTTGTCAATATTGACCGAGCGTGTGTCGGATGCGGTCGCATCTAAGTCTTGGCTGTCTTGGCATGAGGCCGTAACCATCATGCCAGAGAGCGCACACGCACATAGATATATAATAGATTTTCTCATCAATGTACCTTTTATTTATTTCTTTTGATTGGTTTGTTTGAGCATACGTTCTACCTTAGCTAACCGCTGTTCTTTACTTCCTGCAAAGACCGTAGGCTTGTACAGGACGGTAATCTGCATGACTGCCTTACCGTTGTTGACGTCGGCATACTCGCCACCTGAGATGGCCAAGGTCAGATAGTCAGAACGACGAGCATAGACATGATGCTTACCATTGTAGCCAACAAACTCGAAGTTGTTGGAAGTAAGGAGCTTATCAAACTCGTGGGTTACGAACCACTCGTTGCCATACTGCCATATACCTAAGTTTGGTTGACTGTAGAACAAACTGTATTGTTCAACGCTTCCAGCCTTCTCTTGTGGCACTGCGGCATCACTATGAAGATAGAAGAAGTAAGTACGAGCAATCAAAGTAGGGTCATTTGTCTTGTAGAGGATAGCTTCAACCTCATTGCTCTTAGACATTTGTCGCTTCATCTCCTCACTATTCTTACCCTGTTCATATTTCTCAACATCGCTTATCTTCTTGTCAGACTTGTTCAGAAGGTCGATAGGACCAAGGTCAAGACTACTAAAAGTAGGGTAGCTGCGGTCCTGTGTATGCATCTGATAGAAGAATAGTACAACACTGTTATTCTCCTCTCTGATGTCTACATCCATTGTATAAGCCTCTTTGATATTGACGTAATGATTGGTGTCCTTCTCGTCTCTTGTATATCCATTGGCTCTCATAAAGTCTTGGAAGGCTTGTGTCTTAACGGCGTTAACACCTTCTCTTGTCAGTGAACGCGTGTAGACACGGGTCGGTACACCATATTTAGTGTCGTTTACATAGACCACATCCTTGAACAATGGCGATGGTGTTCGGAAGAAATAACTCTCTTCATAGATGCCGTTTACCTCGTCAGGTCCGCCATATTCTGTAAGAATACTCCCTCGACGATACTCGTAATCCATCATCTTATGCAGACTGAAAGGATTACCTGGGTTGCAAGCCAAGATGAAGGTTGCTACGCCTGGTTGCTTGACAACGACGTCATTGTTCTTCCCAGCGATGGTTACCGTGAGTCTCGTAGTTCTTTCAGTAGCACTATAGTTAGGCTTAGAAATAAACTTCAATCCATGTTTCTTCTGAATAACTTGCAGCCAGTCAGGCTTTTCGTTCTGTGTAAGGTCATACGACATGCCCTCTAACTTCAAGTCGACGGTGGTCGTACCACCCGCCTGTGGTAGGACAATCTCACCTTTGGTAATATCCAAAGAGATATCAGCAGCACTCTGGCTGACCATGATTTTCTGTACTGCCAAACCACCATCAACCAGGATATAGCTGCTTCTCTCCGCCCCAGTTGTGTTCGGATCTACTTGTACAGCAATCTCGTTTCCGCTCTGTGTAAGGTGTACCCACGACTTAGGGGTCGTGGTAACCCATTCCTTACAGTTCGTGTTCACCGTAATCGTCTTCTCACCTACCTGATTAGAAAAGCTTATCTTCTTCTCTGAAACATTCAGATAGGGCTGTTCGAAGCTGTCATTGTCAGCACATCCAACCGCCATCCCTAATAATAGGCACAGCAGAGAGAACTGAATCAGCTTATGTATATTGATTATACGCATATCATGTAATAATTTAATAAGGTATAAGAATCAGATTAGAACTTCAATGCTTTCTTAGCAGCAGAGAAGTTTTTAACCATCTTCGTCTGTGCTGTTAAGCCCTTACTACTTACACCTGATACGGATGGGTCATAGCTATAAAGCAGTGCGAGCACTGGTGCGTCATTGTCTAACACGCATGTAACATCAATCACTAAGTGGTCTCTTTCACGCACGAAGAAATGGTTGTTGCCTGATGTACGGAGGAATGAGAAGCCCTCATCACCAAGCAGTTTCTTGAGCTCCTTGGTTGCAACCCATTTACTACCATACTTCCACACACCGAGGTTAGTGTCTTTGAAGAGCAAAGCACCAATCTGTACGCTACCAAGATTGTCTGGTGCGTCGCCATCCTTATCCGTTGTATAGAAGATGTGAATACGTCCGTATGCTGCAGAAGGGTCTGTGCTTGCCTTCAGCTTATATTGAAGCTGTGACACCTCTGAGGTCTTGTGCTCGTTGACGGTGCGTTCTTCTTCCGTGCTACCAGCCCTCTGCTCGTATTGTTCTACTTGTGCTAACTTCACGTTGTCCTTCTGTAGTAACTCAAGAGGATAGAATGGTAGCTTATTGAAAGTCTTGTATTCACCAGTCTGCTTCATGATAGGAGTGAAGGTAAGATTAACTCCTTCGTTGTTCTCTTTCTCTGATATATAGACCTTCAAAGACAATAATTCCTTCTCATTCGTGTATTCTCTGTCAGACTGAGAGTTGCTGCGTACATAGCCATTGTCTGTCAAGAACTTATCGAAAGCCTTGTCTTTCACAGCGTCGATGGCCTTTCTGCCATCGCCAATCATGATGATCTGTGATGGATTGATACCATCAGAACTGCAATACTGAACTAAGGTAAAGATAGGAGATGGGGTGATGAAGGTGTAAGTCTCCTCAAGTCCGTAAGCAGGCATGGCAGCTTGATACTCGCGCAGATAGCTACCACGCCCTAACTCGAAGTCCATAATCTTGTGCTCATCCTGTGGTACACCAGGGTTGATAGGCAAGAGATAACGCTGAATACCAGGTTGTGACACGACAATCTCACGGATGACACTGCCACTCTTGGCATATAGTTTCACCTCACGGGTCTGGTAGCTATCGTTGCGTTCAGCTATCAGTTTGATTTCTTCCTCAGCCTTAACAATCTTCAACCAACTAACTTCTTCGCTCGTTGTTACGTCATAGACAGCTGAGTTAGTGGTGATGTCAATTGTCTTCTCGCCACCTGTTTGTGGGAGATAGATAGCATTCGGAACCACGTCGAGCGTCACGTCGGCTGCACTCTGGGTCACAGCAATCTTGCCAGTAGCGCCATTGGCATTTACAAGAACATAACTTGTGCGCTCTGCACCCATCTTATTTTCAGTTACCTTCACCTTCAGCACGTTACCGTCCTGAACCAGCGAGAGCCATTCGCCTTCCTGTGGAGACGATGCGATCCAGCTGTTTTGATTGGTTGTTACACTAATGTTCCTTTCACTTACGCCTTTGTCAAAGGTGATGTTGTTTTCTGAAAGGACCAGTGTTGGCATCTCAAACTCGTCTTCCTTAGCACATGAAAACAGGCAAAGAAGGATGCCACCTAACATTAGGGAGTAGAGTGTCTTTTTTAATTCCATACTCTTTAAGGGTTTTATAAGATAATAAATATATTGATTCAAACTCAATTCGAGGGGTTGTGATTGGTTTTTTATATTCATATTCTCGGTAAGATATTGACTACGTGGCCTTTGTCTTAATTTATATTAAGGTGAGGTTTTCTTTTACAAAAATAGGATTTAATGAGAATAAAAACAAGCTGATTGAGTTAAAAGAAACTAACCTTATGTTATTTATATTTATCATGAAAGTGGGTGTCAACGAATGGGAATATCCCTTCTCGTGCTCCTCTTTTGAATTGAATAATAGTTTCTTGACGACTTCTGCCAAGTCTGTCACCTTAAATGTCATACTAATTAAATCCATATTTATCACGGCCTGTAAAAATATCGGGTGCAAAGGTAGTGGCTTCCTACGGATGTGACAATACCTATTTATTAGGAATTTACACTCGTTTTTTTGTGTTGATGTGTCCTCTTATCCCTAATTAAGATGAGAGATTTTGCTTTCTCAATAGTTGTTTGTTTGTTTTGATGCTCGTAAAATATCATTACAGAATGAGTATTCTATAACCTTCTTGATTACTATAAAGTATCTTGTTAGTCGTACTATATAACTAACAGATAAACAGTAAGTTATATACTCTATTTGAGAAGGGCGTCTTTAAGCTTCAAGAAGGGCGTTGACAACGACGAAGAAGGGCATGTTCTTGAAGGTTGAAAGGCCTTGTCTTGAAGCTAATCAGGCATAGGTTAGTTTTAAGGGTGTGAATTTCTTTTACATAATAGTTGGTGCGTATGGGTGATAAGGTGGATAGATTAGGTCCAGTTCCATAGTGTGCTGTGTTTGTACGTGTTAATATGTTCATCCAAGAACAGATAAAATAGTGATTAGACGAAGCTTAGTTGAGAATGTATTTCTTTGCCAATGAGTTTGTAGAATATAATAATAAATAAGTATAAGGACTATTACACAAGTATACATGTTGGGTGAACTATGAACCAGATTGGTATATTCTGAGTTTCAGATAAGGCTATTGTAAAGTAAATAAAAATACCCATTGACCGTGTAGAGTTGTATAATACAACCGTACACGCTCAATGGGTTTACGACAGATGAGCGTAGGTTTTAAGCCTTTGGCTTCTTACTACTCCTTCTCTTCCACCATAGATAGTAACCACTAATAGGTAGGAATCCCCCGATAAAGGCTGCGATGGCATAGAGAACACGTGAGAACCAGCCGCCCCAAGAACCTGTGTGCAACTGCTTAAAGAGTTTTCCTCCCTTTGGCTTCTTGCCTTGCTGGTCGCCTTTCATGTCTTTTGTCCCATCTTTTTGTACTTGTTGTTGCCCCTTCATCTTACTTGTGTCTGGCTGTCTAAAGGCTTTCTCGTTTGTCTCACCCTGCTTTGCTCCGTCTTTCGACAGCTGTGCCTTCATTTCCTTAGGAGGCATTGGTTGACCAAAGAGTTTAGACATTCCCTGTCTGTACCAGCCGAAGGAGAATACAGGACCAGTCAGTGCCATGAGGAAAAGGAAGATAAAGACATAGATACCTAACGACACATGTGAGTCGTAAACAAATCTACGAAAACCTTTGTTGGTGCTGACTGTTAGTCTACTTTTCAGTGCTTTCTTACTCTTAGGCCACCAGACGACAACGCCAGAGAGCAATACAAGTACCATACACATGGACGTCACTGCCGTTAGAATTCGTCCTAACGAGAGTCCACCATCGTGTGCATTCTCTGGTTTCATGAATAGCCAGCGGTGTAAGCGTACTATGTCAGTATAGAGTGGAATCTCTTTTGCATTCATATCAAACAGCGGTGCGAGGTCTTTGAATAGTAGTAGCGCAAGTCCACTGAAGCATAATACGGTCATCACCACTCCAAGTGGTAATGCTAACCATCGGTGTATTTTTAGACAGAGTTTTCTCATTTCTTATATAATTATTGTTTTCGTTTCTTGTTTGTAAGCTGTTATCCTTTCGCTATCCCTTTCGTTTAAGATGGCTTTTGAGACTTATTTTCTTAGATGCTTACAACCTTGGAAGGTTTAATGAGCGTAGAGCGAATAAGTGATTATTTATATAATAAGATGTAGTACCTTAATTCCGCAGCATAAATTCTTGTAAGAACTCCAAGTGTCTGAGAAACAAAGTTCTCAAAACACTTGGATATGTCAGAAATTTCACCTATCTTA
>QWCW01000675.1_pt1 | contig 10868 bp, 9 predicted proteins | sample 1972691 | NCBI WGS metagenome assembly QWCW01 (sample SAMN09866698, study PRJNA288562) | Human oral metagenome isolate pre2_saliva, whole genome shotgun sequencing... | reverse complement strand
CAACATAAACGCTTGTTTTTCCTGATTTTGACTTATTTGCTCTACTAGTAAATGATTGACTACGATGTTTACGTGATTTAAACCTTGGTTTTTCAAATTGGTCAGGTTTTTTAAAAAAGTTTTTATAAGCTTTATCCAGCGTTGCTAATGTTTTTTGTAAAACAGTTGCATCTGAAAGATGCAGCCAATAATATTCTTTTTTCAATTCTGTTAATAATTTTTGCATATCATAATCCCCGATGTAAATAGGATTAATGATTTTGTTACCATTTTCGGTGGATTGTTTTTTGTAAAAATTATAATCATCAATCATTGTGTCATAACGGTGTTCTTGCATGTTGCGAAATTGATTCCAAACAAAACGACTGTTTCCAAAGGTTTGTTCAATGGTTTGTTTTTGTGATTTATTTGGATAAAGTTTTAGTTTGACACCCGATAAAATAGTCATTTGAGAGTCCTCCTTTCTATTAAGGTTAATTTATTATATGCTTTTGATAAAGTTAATCCAACTTAAGACGTGATGGTTACCCACGTTTGCCCATAGTTGCCTATATTTAGGGTGCTAGGCATATCCACCAATGAGTTTTAGTCTTGACGCCATGCTTTTCAAGATAATGTAACCATTTGTTGTCAATGTCTGCTAATTTAGTAGATAATTTTGACATAAACTCACCTATTCTGTTGTTGCCATTTTTGTTGTGGGTGTCACATCTAATTGAATAGCGTCATATTCATCTTTAATTGTGATAAATAAGCATTTTTGAATTTTCGTAACATGTGTAATCGATGCTTTAGTGATTTGTGTATTTCCGTTTACACGTAGTGTTTTAGCATAATTAAACTCATATTTTTTCTTTGAATTGTTTGTTATTACTGTTGCTGTTACAGTTCCAGCGGATGTTTCTGGTTTCATATCCTTATAATCGTCTGGTCTTAGCACATCAGATTCATTGATACGATAGTGACCATAACCATTTTCATATTCTAAAATTAAACGGTCATTTGATTTTGCTGTAAAAATAGTTTTTGGTTTGCTATAGTTATATTGCGCTTCACCATATTGACTAATTGGCAATATAACTCCAACTATAAATACAAATGTAATGAAACTGGTTACTGGTATCATTAAAAAATTCTCTAATGGGTCTCTATTTTTAAGTCTCATATAAATGCTTACAACAATTGCTTGCAGAATCATAAGACTTGAAAATAGTAATGCAATAAATGCACCATTTGATATTGTCATATTTAATCCTTTCAAGTATTCAGTAATTAAGTGGGGCTTGGGTGACGTTTTGTGTCACCCATTTAATGATTTATGTATATAAATCATTTATTAGCCTTTGATACATCAAAGACTAATTTTGCCGTACTTTCACTCATAGTGACACTATATACAAGACCTTTTTGACTAGCTGCTTTTTTTGTTATATATTCAACTGTTGTTAATGTGAATTTCGCTTTATCTAATGGAATATTGTTTGGATTTTTAAGAACTATGCCAGATGAGTCAAGGGTCATGTAATTTGTTGAATACATATTATCGTTATCACGAATATAAATGCAACCTGTCAGTGTATTCTTTGAGTCGTATGCATTTTTAGGGGTTTGCATATTCATCATATTGTTTAACGTCGTATACAAATTATTTGTAAAATTTGTATTTAAATTGTCAACAATTAATTGATATTGTTTTGCTGAAATAGATTGTCCTGGCTTAATGCGAAATTCATGAGTGGAACTTAATGTGCGAGTTGGGTTGTCTGAAATATCCAGAGATACAATTGTTTTATCTTTAAGATTCGTTTTTTTTAGGACTTACAACAACTCTAGTAGTCTTACCTGTATCATGCATGCTGGATATAACGGTTAAAGCATTAACAGCATTTACTGAACCGAAAAATAATATGATAATAAAGGAAATTACAGCCTTCACATGGTATTTAGTACGAAAACCTTTTGCTAAAAAAATTAATATAAGTAAACATATTAATGTAATGCCAAATTGCAGTAACATGAATGGCATATATGGTAAATCTGACATAGTCTTTTCCTTTCAAATGGTTGTGTATAACCTAATCGCCAATTATTCCAGACGATTAGGCTGTTTTACTCATAATGAGTTGGAAACGCTATAAGCGTACCTTATTTTTTGCGAGTTAGAACTTTACGCACCATATCAATTGGGATAACGAGTGCTGCAAGTCCTGCTGCAACTAGATAATGTTCAATATCCATTGGAACTGTTCCGAATACTACACCACCAAATTGGAGGATAAGTGTTTGAACAACCATGATAAGAACCATAATCCAAACAAATTTCTTGTTCTTACTGATATGTGATAAAATATCAAGACCAGTTGAACGAGTATTAAGGGCGTTCCAAAGAATTGCATAGATAAAGAATGTCAAGTTGAATGTTGTTACCATTTCAAAATTGCCAGTTCCTTTGGTGATGAATTCTTGGATACCAAATGTATTTGTCAAAATCAATAATGAACCAACTGTAATAAATGTTGCAGCTGTACCAATAGCAGCTTTCATGTCATTTGTCAAAATACGAGCCTTTTTAGCTACAGGAGCTTCAGACATATATTTATCAAGTGGTGGTTCTTCACCAAACATCATAGCTGCGAATGTATCCATAATCAAGTTAATCCAAAGAATCATAATGATTGAGAATACTTCTTTAACACCACTAAGTACTGGAACAAAGAGTCCAAATAGTGGTACTAGCAATGAAATTGCAATTGTCGCAACGTTAACAGTTAATTGGAATTTAATGAATTTTTGAACGGATTTTGTCATTGTACGTCCATACAAAATTGCTTTTGTAATAGATGCCAATGAGTTGTTAACAATGACGATATCTGAAGCTTCTTGAGCTGTTTGAGTACCGTCACCCATAGCAAACCCTACGTCTGCTGATTTAAGTGCTGGACTATCGTTGACGCCATCCGGCATACTTTTCATACGTTCGTTACTCGTATGTGGTGATTACTTGTCCATTGTAATCACCAACTTATCTTTCAATAAGTGCTTGACTATATCATCATCTCACTTGAGATGGTTCTCCACTTCCACATACTTATGTGTACTTCTTGCGAATAGTCGATGAAGGTTCCTCTATTACCAAGGCTTCCCTGCTGATTGTGCATTATTTCGTCTGTTAGCACCTATAAAGGCTTTTTTTCAGCATAAGACATCTCTTATCTTTTTTCTAACTTTCGTTAACCATTATAACTTGTATTTCTACTATTATGGTGGTGATAAGAGCTTTAGCAGTTTCCAGCAATTCAAAGAACTTGTCACACTATATCACTATAATGCGGGGCAATGGTGTCTACCCGTCATCCCGGCAACCATATCAAGGTCTTGTGCCAAGTTGACCAAACGTTTCTTATCTAATGGTAATGCACGTGATACCACACGAAGTTTTGGAAGTGCTTCTTTAACTTCTTCATCAGACATAGCGTCTAATTCATCGTGGGTCAATACAATATCATCATCAGATTTAATAATTCCGGCATCTTTAGCAATTGCTACCGCAGTTTCTTTACGGTCACCTGTAACCATTACAAGTTGAACACCTGCACGGTCAAGGTCTTTAACTGTTTGTGGAATATCATCACGGATATTATCACGAATACATGTTAAAGCAATAAGTGTTTTAACACCGTTTTCTTCACGAATAATTGCTAATAGACGCATTGAACGATTTGCTTGTTGAAGTGATACTTCATCAAGCTTGCGAGTTGAGTCTCCAGTAATTGGTTGTTGCTTACCATTTTCGTCAAGATAGAACTTAACGTCACTCATAGTAAATTCTGGAGCACCTTTAATATACTTAAGACCGTTTGATAATGTAATTGATGCAAATTTAGTTGCTGAATTGAATTGTTCTTTTTCAATAACAACTACATCGTTATTGTTGAAATCAAGTAAATCATTATCAATTAAGAAATTAAGCAATGCTTTATCAGTGTTGTTTGAACCAGCTGCATATTTCTTACCTGAAACTTCATCTTCAGATACAACAGAGTCATTATTATCACCAATACCGATAAGAAGTTCAGATTTAACATCTTCATTCATTTCTTTAAATTCAGAACCATGTCCAGAATTTGTAGTGTTATATAATGTACCGTCACCTAAAATGAAGTCTACAACTGATAACACACCTTTAGTGATTGTACCTGTTTTATCTGAGAACAAGATATTAGTGTAACCAGCTGTTTCAACAGAATCTGGTTTACGTACTAAGATATTTTGTTTCAACAAGTTACCTGAGTTCATAGCTGCAACCATAGCAAGCATCATAGGAAGTCCTTCAGGTACCGCCATGATGATGATTGTTACAGCGTAAAGAATAGTATTAATAACAAATACTAAAGCTGGGCTCAATGCCATAAATGTTTCAATACTACGTGTAAGTACTGAGATAATAGCAATTGCCACATAAAGACCCGCACCTGAGTAACCTAATACACCAATACTTTTAGCAAGATGTGCAAGTTTACCAGTTGAAGGACTTTCTTTTGCGTCTTCTTGAAGAGCTGTATTAATTGAACCCATAATAGTGTTATCACCAATTACAGTGGCTTCAATAACAGCTTCACCAGATACAGCTACAGTACCACGGAAAACTCGAAGTTCTGTGAATAAGTCATTCGCATCTGGTTCAGGACGACCGTCAAGTGGTAACTTAATAACGTCATCAGACTCACCATTAACGGTAGCTTGATTGACTTTAAGTGTACCATCTAGCAAGATACCGTCGACTGGGATTTTATCCCCTGCTTGAACAAGGATTTGGTCACCTTTAACGATATCATCAATAAGAATTTCTTTCAATTTACCGTCACGATAAACTTTAACAAGTGTTTTAGATGCTTCATCTTGTAATTTATTAAAGTTTAATTCATTACGATACTCTGAAATAGTTGAAAATCCAGTAGATAACAAAATCGCTACAACTAACGAAATTGTTTCAAGCCAGTTGGCATGGCCAAAAATCGGATTAAACATTGCTAGAGTGTTGATGATTACTTGGAATAGTAATGCTGCTAGCAAAATCAAAATCCATTGGTCTTTCATGGCGTCCATGAAAATTTCAAAAATGGACGTAGCTTCCTTTTGAGACAGGGCATTTGTACCATGGGCCTGTTTGGATGCTTCAACTTCTTGTGAAGTTAAACCATTAAATTTTTTCATTTATTTTTTTACCTATTTCTATTATATTTGGTTACTTATATTATATCATGTTAGTGAGTTATTTGTCAATAGTTTTTGTGACAAAACTAAAAAAAGTGATATAAATCACTTTTAATAGCTAACTGCTCTGAAAAATATAGACAAAGGTGGACATTTGTCCTTTTTTATCCATATTATTCTCACGTTCGTCTACAAATGTATTCCCATATCCTTTAAAAGGGTAATGACAGTGACATTCTCCTAACGCTTCTAGAGGATTTCTCCTCAGAGGCCGAGCCAGCCTCCACCTTTTAATATACTTATATTATACCATATAAAAGGAGAATTGTCAATAGCTAACTCCGTCTAGAGAACCACGGTACATGACAAGTAAATCTTTCAATTCACCGGTAAGACCTTGTCCCAATGTGTGGAAATTCCAACCGTTTGAACCACGAACCAATTCAGCAAATACAATTGCTGTTGATGTTGAATAATCATCAGTCAAATCGAATTTTGCAAGTTCTTTGTTTGTGTCAGCGTCTACAAGACGAACAAACGCATTTTGAACCATACCAAATGTTTGACGTTTTGACAAAGCGTCTTGAATTGTTACATTTACAATAATCTTTTCAACATCCGCTGGTACATTGTTCAAGTCAACGCTGATAACTTCATCATCACCATCACCAAGGCCTGTACGATTATCACCACTATGTTGGCAACCATACGCGTTAAGGTGGTTAAAGAAGATAAAGTGGTCATCACCAAGATATCTATCGTCAGCACCTAAAAGAATAGCACTCAAGTCTAAATCAACACCTGCTGTAAGTGTATCCCAACCTGCTGCAAGTTTAGCATTACGAAGTGCTGGTGCAGCTTTTGTCAAATCAAGGAATTGGTCTTTACGAAGACTCAATGATTCACCTGATGGATGTGCTTGTACTTCTGTTGCGACTGTTTGTTGTCCATTTGTTGGAGCTAATGCTGTAAAATTAATTGCCATTTTTCAAATTCCCCTTAAAGTTTACGTTCAAGTTCACTAATTGCACCGGCATCTGAATATTCTTCACGTGCGAAGAAATTCCAACCTGACGCGTCACGATAAATATCAGCAGCAATTACTGAATGTTTACCTTCACCATTATTTGATAAATTGAAACGGAACATTTCACGGTCGTTATCACTTTCATCAATAAGACGGATATAAGCATTTTTAACTTTACCAAAATGTTGACGACGTGATTTCGCTTGATAGATAACAACTGCAATAGTGATTTTAGCAATGTCCGCTGGAACAGCATCCAAGTTAAGGAAGATGTTTTCGTCATCACCTTCACCATCACCTGTTAAGTTATCATGGTCAAGTTGTACACCGTATTTGTTAAGGTTCCCTTTTGAACCAAAGAATACTGTTTGTTTTACAACGCCATTTGCATCTTGAAGGTATGCACATAAGTCTAAATCATAATTTGAACCAAATAGGCTATCGTTAACATCCCAACCTGCAGCTGCACGAAGACGTGACAAGCTATATTCTGATTTAGTCAAGTTAAGTGTGTCGTTCTTTTGAAGATTAAGAGTTTGACCTTTTGTAAGGTTCAATTGACGTCCAGCTTGTGGTACTTCAGCTACTTGAGCTGGTTCTTGTGTTGGTGCTTGTTGAGGTGCTTCTTCACCTGTTCCAAAAAGTTTATTTAAAAATCCCATTTTATTCTACCTCTTATTGAAATTTAGCTAATACATCATTGAGTGTTCCGACCAGTGAGTCACCTACGGCTTTGAATTCCCAACCATGTGTTGTACGACGTAATGAACATGCAATCATTGCTGTTGATGTTCCATAATCTTCTGACAAGTTAAAGTTCAACACTTCACGGTCATTATCATCAGCATCTAGCAAACGAACATAAGCGTTTTTGATTTGACCAAATGTTTGACGACGTTCAGCAGCCTTATCGATTGTCATGATAAATACAAGTTCACTAATGTTTGGTGAAATAGCATCCAAATCTACTACGATTTGTTCATCATCACCGTCACCTTCACCGGTACGGTTATCACCACTTGAGTAAATACCTTGTTGTTGTTGTTGATTGTAGAATACAACTTGTTTGCTCAAGTCTGTAACTTTACGATTATTATCAAGCAAGAATGCTGACAAATCCAAATCGGCTACATTACCGTTAATATTTGCATCCCAACCAGCTCCGATAATAACGTTACGTAGTGGTTTTTCTGCTTTTGCAAGGTCAAGGACTTGACCTTTATCCAAATTCAAAGTTTGTGTTGCGTGTGAATCTCCAAAAATCATTTTGTTAATCTCCTTATAGTGGTGCGGATAATAATCCGCTTGCTTTCATTTGTTGTTTCATATTTTCAAGTTCAACGGTATCAGTTTCACGTTTTTGAGCTTGCTCAGCTTGAATACGTTTCACTTCTTCCGTACCATTTTTAATAATGTCATAGTTTTTACGAAGTGTTTCAATTGGTACAGACGAACCGGATGCCATCTTAGCTGTTTGAACTGATTGACGAGCTGTGTTTTGAGCGTTACGTTCAAGTAATTCCTTTGTTTTGTCGTCTAATTGTTTAATTGAACGAGCTTGAATTTCTTGTCGTTTCAAATTAATAGCTTGAATCAAACATTGTTTGAAAATTGGCAAAGTGATGATAAAGCTTGACTTGATTTTACGTGCTAAGTCAAAATTGCTACGCATTTGCATTTGAATCATAGGTGCTGTTTGCATTGCCACTTGTTCAGCAATACGCAAATCATATACACGGGTATCAAGCATTTCAACCAGCATATCTAAACGTTGTAGTTCATTTTGACGGTCTAAGTCAGATAAATTAGGTGAAGCTTCTACTTGTTTACGGTAGTTTTGAATTTCTTCTTTACCCAATTCACCTGCGACAATATACTTCTCAAGTTCTTCATAAAACGTTGTATTTGCTTCATACAATTTCTTTAGGTCATCTTGCGACTTAAGAATTTGAGATTCATATTTAGTCAAAATTTGATAAATACCATCAACTTCACGACCCATATCTTCATACTTAGCAAAAAGTTCATCTAAAGTCATTTTGACTTTGTTAAACAATTTCTGTACAAATGTTGGACGTTCTTCTGTGTTAATGTTTTCAAGTTCTTGAACATCAAATTTATCCATTAACTTAGTCAATTTAACCATCATTTCTGATGCCTCTTGAGCATTAACACGTTTTGTGGTAGCCATTAGTTGGTCAGTGATTTGAGACAATCCCTGACTTGGTTTTTGACCAAACATCAAAATAGTATTTGAATTGTTTGGGTCAATTTCACTTGTTAAGTTTTGAACTTCTGGTAGTTTACGTAATTCTTCTTTATAAGCATCAACGTTGGTGACTACAAGAGGTTCATCAATAATTTCAATTACATCGCCATTTTCAGCGACTTCGGTTTGCTTCATTGGTGAAAAATTCATCTCTTTTTTTCCTTTTATATAATGATATAAAATACCTAACCAAATAGTCTTGTGAGGAATCCTTTTTTCGACGCGACTTGTTTACGTATTGGATTAAAGGACTCATCATAAACCATTGTATCTAAACGAAGTTTTGTCATACGTTCAGGCGTAATGACACTATCAACGTTTGATAAACCGGCGGGTGATAAAATAACAACATCAAACCCTAATTTATGGAAATAAGCTAATAATAAACATGTTTGCTTAGTCAACTGCGTTTCATTTTTGAGCTCATAAACTAATTTAGGAATATTAGATGTAAAATCGTAAGAATCAATTAGTCTTAAAATATCCTTATTTAATGTTAAGACATCAATAACTAATTGATAGCGTTCATTATCAGTCAATGGTTGTTTGAATAAACTCATATCGGATAATACATCATTAATAGTATTTAAAATATAATCTTCCGTATCATCATTATACGGTTCATATGTATAAAATGATAATGTTTTGAGCTTTTCAATATCAAATGATTTATCAAAGTTCTGAACAAAACTTAATTGATACCTGTCATCTGGATTTGCCAATGGTGTAGACAATGGATTCCCTGAAGTGATATAGGTCAATGGATTATTAGTCAATTGTGACCATGTCTCGTAATATGAATCCTTTGATATAGTTTCACCTTCAATTTCCATGAAGAATACAGGGTTATAGACTGTTTTATCTTTGACATGGAATCCATCACGCACTTTAGCGGGTTGATTCCAGTTTTCCGTTAAATCAATCAGAGCCCCATTAATCAATAATGGTTTGACATTTCCATCACGGAATTGCCATGGTCTATATACACCATTAGTGTGTAATGTGTCATCTAATTGATTTTCTAAATCTAATATCATTGAATACTGTTCATGAATAATAGTCCCTTGTTGAGCTCTATTTTTAAAAGATTCAACGGGTAGTGTGTTTTGATACGATGTTATTTCTAATACATTATCAACATCTTTATCATAAATTAATCGATTTGCAACAGGATTAATAATAACGGTTTCAAATCCAAATTTTGATAACATAATCATGAAATACAAATCATGCTTTGATATGTTACCATAATAAATAGCTTTATTTGTTGCGGATTCATCATATACTAATTCACGTATATAAGTATTAGTGTTTAAAAGCATTTTACATATGAAACTGTTACGCACATTATCATTTGCAAATGATTCTTGTGATATTGCAAGATTAACAGTGTACTGTAATGCATTAATAAATCGTTCATTTTGTTCTGGATTTGGGAACATTTGAATATCATTAGGTTGGATATTATTGATATTAATACGTGTCAATTCACTATTAATAGCTGAGATAAAATCAAAATCAGCAACCATTGGGATTTCTGTATCGAAAAGAACTGACATTGGGTCATTTGAGACTTTATCATGAATAGTTGCTAAAATATCATTATATTGCTGTGGTTTATCAACACCAAGATAAACACTATGGAGTAATGATATATCACCAGAAATAGATTGTCGTTCTCTATTTGGTCTCCATATCATTGATGGTAATTGTCTCAATGATGGATTTGTCATACAAGCTCCTTTCGTTATTTTATTATACCATATTCGATTATTTTTGTCAAGAAAAAATCGCCTTTTTTAGCGATTTTTATAAAGTTGTTTAGCTGTATTAATTGCAATATCATCTAAATGAATATTACTATCAATAGTTGGATTCATTAGTGTGTTTTTATTAACATCATCATGCTTCAAGCCGATTGCATGACCAAGTTCATGTTCAGCTACTGTTGTTAATGTTGCCATGTCAGAATCGTGTACTTTAGTGTCATTAAAATATACAGTTGCATCTGTCAAATTATTATTTGCGGTTGCTGTATATGTGATACCAGAATAATCCTCGTTTGAATTATGCTGTGTTAATTTCACATTAGCATCGGCTTTCGTTTTTACAATATGAAAATCAATGACATTGGCTTTATTCCAATTTTTGATAGCTAATTTATATGCGGTTTTATATTGCTTACGAATACCATCATCAATATATACAGTAATATCCGTTGATGGCCAACGTGGTTGATTTGATTCAACTTTTACTTTTTGTACTTGGCGTGGAATTTGCCTTACAATTTGCGTTACCGGTAGTGCGAGATAAGATGCAACCATCAAAAGTACTGTTAAAAGTGATAAAGATAATCTT
>QWCW01001904.1_pt1 | contig 10874 bp, 22 predicted proteins | sample 1972691 | NCBI WGS metagenome assembly QWCW01 (sample SAMN09866698, study PRJNA288562) | Human oral metagenome isolate pre2_saliva, whole genome shotgun sequencing... | reverse complement strand
TGTAGAACTGATTGCGCCAATCGCTATGGAAGAAGGTCTGCGCTTTGCGATTCGCGAAGGTGGTCGTACCGTAGGTGCGGGTGTGGTTTCTTCTGTAATTGCTTAATTGAGGGATATTGATAAATGGCAAACCAAAAAATCCGTATCCGCCTGAAAGCTTATGATTACAGTCTGATTGACCGTTCTGCGCAAGAAATCGTTGAAACTGCCAAACGTACTGGCGCTGTTGTTAAAGGTCCGATTCCTTTGCCAACTAAAATCGAACGTTTCAACATCTTGCGTTCTCCTCACGTGAACAAAACTTCTCGTGAACAATTGGAAATCCGTACCCACTTGCGTCTGATGGACATCGTGGATTGGACTGACAAAACTACTGATGCACTGATGAAACTGGATCTTCCAGCAGGTGTGGATGTAGAAATTAAAGTTCAATAAGAACTAAAAAACCGAACAGCTTGGCTGTTCGGTTTTTTATAGAATTCTTAGGCCGTCTGAAAATTTTCAGATATTTGGCAACACTTCATCCGAAAAAAATGATGGGTTTAAGAAGTAAAATTGAAATTTTTGTTGATATTTCTTTGATTTGTCAATTATAATGGCGGACTTGGTACATCCGTATCAAGTTTAACTTTGTCTGAAAGGCAGGCCAATCGTAGCCCGCCCCTTTACTTAAAAGGAAAATAATCATGACTTTAGGTCTGGTTGGACGCAAAGTTGGTATGACTCGCGTGTTCGATGAACAGGGTGTTTCTGTTCCGGTAACCGTTTTGGATATGTCTGCCAACCGCGTTACACAAGTGAAATCCAAAGATACTGACGGCTACACTGCTGTACAAGTTACCTTTGGTCAGAAAAAAGCTAATCGTGTCAACAAAACTGAAGCCGGTCACTTTGCTAAAGCGAGTGTTGAAGCTGGTCGCGGTTTGGTTGAGTTTGCTTTGACTGAAGAAAAGCTGGCTGAATTAAAAGTCGGTGATGAAATTACCGTTTCTATGTTTGAAGTTGGTCAATTGGTAGATGTAACCGGTACCTCTAAAGGTAAAGGTTTCTCTGGTACGATCAAACGTCATAACTTCGGTGCTCAACGTACTTCCCACGGTAACTCCCGTTCTCACCGTGTTCCTGGTTCTATCGGTATGGCACAAGACCCTGGTCGCGTGTTCCCTGGTAAACGTATGGCAGGTCAATACGGTAACACTAAAGCAACTGTTCAAAAATTGGAAGTTGTACGTGTTGATGTTGAACGCCAACTCTTGTTGGTTAAAGGTGCTGTTCCGGGTTCGGTTAACAGCGACGTCGTGGTTCGTCCTAGCGTGAAAGTAGGTGCGTAATGGAATTGAAAGTAATTGACGCTAAAGGACAAGTATCTGGCAGCTTGGCTGTTTCTGATGCTTTGTTTGCTCGTGAATACAATGAAGCTTTGGTTCACCAACTGGTTACTGCTTACTTGGCAAATGCCCGTTCTGGTAATCGTGCTCAAAAAACTCGTGCCGAAGTAAACCACTCTACTAAAAAGCCATGGCGCCAAAAAGGTACCGGTCGTGCTCGTTCCGGTATGACTTCTTCTCCGCTGTGGCGTAAAGGTGGTCGTGCATTCCCAAACAAACCTGACGAAAACTTCACTCAAAAAGTGAACCGTAAAATGTATCGTGCCGGTATGGCGACTATTTTATCCCAACTGGCTCGTGATGAACGTTTGTTTGCAATCGAAGCATTGACTGCTGAAACTCCTAAAACCAAAGTTTTTGCCGAACAAGTGAAAAACTTGGGTTTGGAGCAAGTTCTGTTTGTAACTAAACAGCTCGACGAGAATGTTTACTTGGCTTCACGCAACTTGCCTAACGTATTGGTTTTGGAAGCTCAACAAGTTGATCCTTACAGCTTGCTGCGTTACAAAAAAGTCGTTATCACTAAAGATGCAGTTGCACAATTAGAGGAGCAATGGGTATGAATCAACAACGTTTGACTCAAGTAATCTTGGCACCTATCGTTTCTGAAAAAAGCAACGTATTGGCTGAAAAACGTAACCAAATGACGTTTAAAGTTTTGGCAAATGCAACCAAACCTGAAATTAAAGCGGCTGTTGAGCTGCTGTTCGGCGTTCAAGTTGCAGACGTTACTACTGTTACCATTAAAGGTAAAGTTAAACGTTTTGGTCGTACTTTAGGTCGTCGCAGCGATGTTAAAAAGGCTTATGTAAGCCTGGCTGCCGGTCAAGAGTTGGATTTGGAAGCCGCTGCTGCAGCTGCAGATAAGGAATAAACAAAATGGCAATCGTTAAAATGAAGCCGACCTCTGCAGGCCGTCGCGGCATGGTTCGCGTGGTAACAGAAGGTTTGCACAAAGGTGCACCTTATGCACCTCTGCTGGAAAAGAAAAATTCTACTGCCGGTCGTAACAACAATGGTCATATCACTACCCGTCATAAAGGTGGTGGCCATAAACATCATTACCGCGTTGTAGATTTCAAACGTAACAAAGACGGTATCCCTGCGAAAGTAGAGCGTATCGAATATGACCCTAACCGTACTGCATTTATCGCACTGTTGTGCTATGCAGATGGTGAGCGTCGCTACATCATTGCTCCTCGTGGTATTCAAGCAGGTGCAGTATTGGTTTCCGGTGCTGAGGCTGCTATCAAAGTGGGTAACACTCTGCCGATCCGCAATATTCCTGTTGGTACAACTATTCACTGTATCGAAATGAAACCAGGTAAAGGTGCGCAAATTGCGCGTTCTGCTGGTGCTTCTGCGGTATTGCTTGCAAAAGAAGGTGCTTACGCACAAGTTCGTTTGCGTTCTGGTGAAGTACGCAAAATTAGCGTAAATTGCCGTGCAACTATCGGTGAAGTTGGTAACGAAGAACAAAGCCTCAAAAAAATCGGTAAAGCTGGTGCTAACCGCTGGCGTGGTATTCGTCCGACCGTTCGTGGTGTTGTAATGAACCCTGTTGATCACCCGCATGGTGGTGGTGAAGGCCGTACTGGTGAAGCTCGCGAACCGGTTAGCCCATGGGGTACTCCTGCTAAGGGCTACCGCACTCGTAATAACAAACGCACGGATAACATGATTGTTCGTCGTCGTTACTCAAATAAAGGTTAATTAGTATGGCTCGTTCATTAAAAAAAGGCCCATATGTAGACCTGCATTTGCTGAAAAAAGTAGATGCTGCTCGTGCAAGCAACGACAAACGCCCAATTAAAACTTGGTCACGTCGTTCTACCATTTTGCCTGATTTCATTGGTCTGACTATCGCTGTACACAACGGTCGCACTCACGTGCCTGTGTTTATCAGTGACAACATGGTTGGTCATAAATTAGGTGAGTTCTCATTGACCCGTACCTTTAAAGGCCACTTGGCCGATAAAAAGGCTAAAAAGAAATAAGGTGAATCATGAGAGTAAGTGCACAACATAAAAACGCCCGTATTTCAGCTCAAAAAGCTCGTTTGGTAGCTGATTTGATTCGTGGTAAAGACGTTGCCCAAGCTTTGAATATCTTGGCATTCAGCCCTAAAAAAGGTGCTGAGCTGATTAAAAAAGTATTGGAATCAGCAATCGCCAATGCCGAACACAACAATGGTGCAGACATTGACGAACTGAAAGTGGTAACTATCTTTGTTGACAAAGGTCCAAGCTTGAAACGTTTTCAAGCTCGTGCCAAAGGTCGCGGTAACCGCATCGAGAAACAAACTTGTCATATTAACGTGACAGTGGGCAACTAAGGAAAAGCTATGGGACAAAAGATTAACCCTACAGGCTTTCGCCTGGCGGTAACTAAAGACTGGTCTTCAAAATGGTTTGCTAAAAGCACCGACTTTTCTACTGTTTTGAAACAAGATATTGATGTTCGTAACTACTTGCGTAAAAAACTGGCTAATGCTTCAGTTGGTCGCGTAGTGATCGAGCGTCCTGCTAAATCTGCACGTATTACCATTCACTCTGCTCGTCCAGGTGTGGTTATTGGTAAAAAAGGTGAGGATATTGAAATCTTGAAGCGTGACTTGCAAGCTTTGATGGGTGTGCCTGTTCATGTAAATATTGAAGAGATTCGTCGTCCTGAATTGGATGCACAAATCATTGCTGATGGTATTGCCCAGCAGCTTGAAAAACGTGTTCAATTCCGTCGCGCTATGAAACGTGCAATGCAAAATGCAATGCGTTCTGGTGCTAAAGGCATCAAGATCATGACTTCAGGCCGTTTGAATGGTGCAGATATCGCTCGTAGCGAATGGTACCGTGAAGGTCGTGTGCCTTTGCATACTTTGCGTGCGAACGTAGATTATGCAACTAGCGAAGCGCACACTACTTATGGTGTACTGGGTCTGAAAGTTTGGGTTTATACAGAAGGTAATATTAAATCTTCTAAACCTGAGCATGAGAAGAAACAAAGAAAGGCAGGTGGACGTAATGCTGCAGCCAACTAGACTGAAATATCGCAAGCAACAAAAAGGTCGTAATACCGGTATTGCTACTCGCGGTAACAAAGTAAGTTTCGGTGAGTTCGGTTTGAAAGCCGTAGGCCGTGGTCGTTTGACTGCCCGCCAAATCGAAGCTGCTCGTCGTACTATGACTCGTCATATTAAACGTGGCGGTCGTATTTGGATTCGTGTATTCCCTGATAAACCAATTACTGAGAAACCTATCCAAGTTCGTATGGGTGGCGGTAAAGGTAATGTGGAATATTACATTGCTGAAGTTAAACCAGGCAAAGTATTGTACGAAATGGACGGTGTTCCTGAGTCTTTGGCTCGTGAAGCATTTGAATTGGCCGCTGCCAAATTGCCTATTCCTACAACCTTTGTAGTAAGACAGGTGGGTCAATAATGAAAGCAAATGAATTGAAAGACAAATCTATTGAGCAATTAAACACTGATTTGTTGGACTTGTTGAAAGCTCAGTTTGGCTTACGCATGCAAAATGCAACCGGTCAGTTGGGTAAATCTAGCGAGTTGAAACGTGTACGTCGCGATATTGCTCGTATTAAAACCATTTTAACTGAAAAAGGTGCTAAGTAATGAGCGAAGCTAAAAATGTTCGTACTTTGCAAGGCAAAGTGGTAAGCGACAAAATGGACAAAACTGTTACAGTATTGGTTGAACGTAAGGTTAAACACCCTCTGTACGGTAAAATTATTCGTTTATCAACTAAAATCCATGCTCATGATGAAAACAATCAATATGGCATTGGTGATGTAGTGGTAATCGAGGAATCTCGTCCTTTGTCAAAAACCAAGTCTTGGGTTGTAAAAGAATTGGTTGAGAAAGCGCGTACTGTTTGATTTAAAACACAGTAATGTAGCTTAATAAGAAACGAAGTCTTGCAGCAAAGTTAATTTGCGTGTAAACTTCGTTTCTTATCTTCCAGCTTCTTATGGAAGTTTCTCTCCCTTCGGGATCCAAGACTGGTTTACTAGAACCGTGATGGTTTCATTTAATAAGCAGCTTAAAGTAAGGTGCGAGTTATATGAAAGTGGTAAATTAAGTTGGTTAATTTAAAGGTACTAATATGATTCAAATGCAGACCATCTTAGATGTGGCTGATAACTCTGGTGCGCGTCGCGTAATGTGCATCAAAGTATTAGGCGGATCTAAGCGTCGCTACGCTTCTGTTGGCGATATTATTAAAGTTGCAGTTAAAGATGCAGCCCCCGTATTTTTGGTCCGGTAACCCGTGAATTGCGTACTGAGCGATTTATGAAAATCGTTTCATTGGCGCCTGAAGTATTATAAGGAATAGCGCGATGAATAAAATCATTAAAGGCGATCAGGTTGTAGTGATTACTGGTAAAGATAAAGGTAAGCAAGGTCAAGTAGTTCGAGTATTGGGTGATAAAGTTGTTGTTGAGGGTGTTAATGTTGTAAAACGCCATCAAAAACCTAATCCAATGCGTGGTATTGAGGGTGGTATTATTACTAAAGAAATGCCTTTGGATATTTCTAATATTGCAATCCTGAATCCGGAAACTAATAAAGCAGACCGTGTTGGTATTAAGCTGATTGAAAATGAAGGCAAAGTTAAACGCGTTCGTTTCTTCAAATCAAATGGCTCTATCATTGGAGCATAAGGAGATAACATGGCTCGTTTGAGAGAGTTTTATAAAGATACAGTTGTTCCTGAATTGGTTAAACAATTTGGTTACAAATCAGTAATGGAAGTTCCACGTATTGAAAAAATCACCTTGAATATGGGTGTAGGTGAAGCTGTTGCTGATAAAAAAGTTATGGAGCACGCTGTTTCTGATTTAGAGAAAATTGCTGGCCAAAAACCAGTTGTTACTGTTGCTCGTAAATCTATCGCAGGTTTTAAAATCCGTGATAACTATCCAGTTGGTTGCAAAGTAACATTGCGTCGTGATCAAATGTTTGAATTCTTAGATCGTTTGATTACTATTGCATTGCCTCGCGTACGTGACTTCCGCGGTGTAAGCGGTAAATCATTTGATGGTCGTGGCAATTACAATATGGGCGTTCGTGAGCAAATTATTTTCCCGGAAATTGAATACGATAAAATCGATGCTTTGCGTGGTTTGAATATTACTATTACAACTACTGCAAAAACTGATGAAGAAGCGAAAGCTTTGTTGTCACTGTTCAAGTTTCCGTTTAAAGGATAATCATGGCTAAGAAAGCACTTATTAATCGTGAGCTGAAACGTCAAGCATTGGCGAAAAAGTTTGCAGCTAAACGTGAGGCAATTTTCGCTGTTATTAATGATGCTAATGCGACTGAAGAAGAACGTTTTGAGGCACGTTTGAAATTTCAATCCATTCCTCGTAATGCAGCACCTGTACGTCAACGTCGTCGTTGTGCTTTAACAGGTCGTCCTCGTGGCACTTTCCGTAAATTTGGTTTGGGCCGTATTAAAATCCGTGAAATCGCTATGCGTGGCGAGATCCCTGGTGTTGTTAAAGCTAGCTGGTAATAGGAGTATAAATAATGAGTATGCATGATCCTATTTCCGATATGTTGACTCGTATTCGCAATGCGCAACGTGCTAATAAAGCAGCAGTTGCCATGCCTTCTTCTAAACTGAAATGTGCAATTGCAAAAGTTCTGAAAGAAGAAGGTTATATCGAGGATTTTGCGGTTTCTGCTGATGCAAAACCGGTATTGGAAATTCAATTGAAATACTATGCAGGTCGTCCTGTGATTGAGCAAATTAAACGTGTTTCACGTCCAGGTTTGCGTATTTACAAAGCATCAAGTGAAGCCCGTTCTGAGGGTGTTGGTGGTGAGTTGTTGTGCATCGTAGCCTAGTGGAGAAAAGTAAATGTCACGCGTCGCAAAAAACCCAGTGACTGTTCCTACTGGTGTAGAAGTAAAATTCGGAACAGATGCATTGGTTATCAAAGGTAAAAACGGTGAGTTGTCTTTTCCTTTGCATTCCGATGTTGCTATTGAACTGAACGATGGTAAATTGACTTTTGCTGCAAAAAATGACAGTAAGCAGGCTAATGCTATGTCTGGTACTGCTCGTGCATTAGTTAATAACATGGTTAAGGGTGTTTCTGAAGGTTTTGAGAAAAAACTTCAATTGATTGGTGTGGGTTATCGTGCCCAAGCTCAAGGTAAAGTTTTGAACCTGTCTTTGGGTTTCTCTCATCCAATCGTATATGAAATGCCTGAAGGTGTTTCCGTTCAAACTCCTAGCCAAACAGAAATCGTTTTGACTGGTGCAGATAAACAAGTGGTTGGCCAAGTCGCTGCTGAAATTCGTGCATTCCGTTCTCCTGAGCCTTATAAAGGTAAAGGTGTTCGTTATGTAGGTGAAGTAGTAGTGATGAAAGAAGCCAAGAAAAAATAATTGAGGTTCACTAATGGATAAACATACAACCCGACTCCGTCGTGCACGCAAAACCCGTGCGCGTATTGCGGACTTGAAAATGGTAAGATTATGTGTGTTCCGCAGCAATAATCATATTTATGCTCAAGTAATTAGTGCTGAAGGTGATAAAGTATTGGCTCAAGCCTCTACATTGGAAGCTGAAGTACGTAGTAGCCTGAAATCAGGTAGTAACGTTGAAGCAGCAGCTGTAGTTGGTAAGCGTATTGCTGAAAAAGCTAAAGCAGTGGGTGTTGAAAAAGTTGCTTTTGACCGTTCAGGTTTCCAATATCACGGTCGTGTGAAAGCTTTGGCTGAAGCTGCACGTGAAAATGGTTTAAGCTTCTAATATTTGGAGACTTTCAGATGGCAAAACATGAAATTGAAGAACGCGGTGACGGCCTGATTGAAAAGATGGTCGCAGTTAATCGCGTGACTAAAGTAGTTAAAGGTGGCCGTATCATGGCTTTCTCTGCACTGACTGTTGTTGGTGATGGTGATGGTCGCATCGGTATGGGCAAAGGTAAATCAAAAGAAGTACCAGTTGCTGTTCAAAAAGCAATGGATCAAGCTCGTCGCTCTATGATTAAAGTGCCTTTGAAAAACGGTACTATTCATCATGAGGTTATTGGTCGTCATGGTGCTACTAAGGTATTTATGCAACCTGCTAAAGAAGGTAGCGGTGTGAAAGCTGGTGGTCCAATGCGTTTAGTATTTGATGCTATGGGTATCCATAACATTTCAGCTAAAGTACATGGTTCTACTAATCCTTACAATATTGTACGCGCTACATTAGACGGTTTGTCTAAACTGTATACCCCTGCTGATATTGCTGCAAAACGTGGCTTGACAGTAGAAGATATTTTGGGAGCTAACCATGACTGAGCAAAAAAAGATTAAAGTTACATTGGTTAAGAGCCTGATCGGTACAATTGAATCTCATCGTGCATGTGCTCGTGGTTTGGGTTTGCGTCGCCGTGAACATACTGTAGAGGTTTTGGATACCCCTGAAAACCGTGGTATGATCAATAAAATCAGCTACTTGTTGAAAGTGGAGTCTTAATATGTTTTTGAATACTATTCAACCTGCTGAGGGTGCTACTCACGCTAGTCGTCGTGTAGGCCGTGGTATTGGTAGCGGCTTAGGTAAGACAGGTGGTCGTGGTCATAAAGGTCAAAAAAGCCGTTCTGGTGGCTTCCACAAGGTAGGTTTTGAAGGCGGTCAAATGCCTTTGCAACGTCGTCTGCCGAAACGTGGTTTCAAATCTTTGACTGCAGCCGCTAATGCTGAAGTTCGTTTGAGTGAATTGAATCTGATTGCTGTTAACGAGATTGATGTCTTGGTTCTTAAACAAGCTGGTCTGATTCCTGCAACTGCTTCTAATGTAAAAGTTATTGCTTCTGGTGAAATCTCAAAAGCGGTTACCTTGAAAGGTGTAAAAGCTACTAAAGGTGCTAAAGCTGCTATTGAAGCTGCCGGTGGTAAAGTAGAAGAATAAGGCTTGCACTACAGTGGCTAATCAACAATCTTTATCAGGATTATCCAAATTTGGTGATCTGAAAAAACGTCTGGTGTTCCTTTTAGGTGCTTTGGTCGTTTTCCGTATTGGTGCTCATATACCGGTACCGGGCGTAGATGCTGTTGCATTAGCTAAGTTATACGAAGGCGCTGCAAACGGCATATTCGGAATGTTAAATATGTTCTCGGGTGGTTCGTTGGAGCGCTTTAGTATATTTGCAATTGGTATCATGCCTTATATTTCATCGTCGATTATTGTTCAGCTTGCTTCTGAAATTGTTCCTTCTTTAAAAGCTTTAAAGAAGGAAGGTGAGGCTGGTAGAAAAATAATTACGAAATATACTAGGTATGGGACGGTATTATTGGCTGTATTGCAAAGCTTTGGTGTTGCAACATTTGTTTATCAACAAGGTGTTGTTGTAACGAGTTCGCTTGAGTTTCATATTTCTACAGTGGTCTGTTTGGTTACAGGTACTATGTTTCTGATGTGGTTAGGGGAGCAAATTACCGAGCGTGGTATTGGTAATGGTATTTCTTTAATTATTACAGCAGGCATTGTATCGGGTATCCCATCCGGTATTGTTCGGTTGTTAACTTTGACTGAACAAGGCTCTATGAGTATGTTGATGGCGGTATCAATTGTGATTGGTATTTTGCTGTTGATCTATGCTGTAGTTTATTTTGAGAGTGCTCAGCGTAAAGTTCCTGTGCATTATGCTAAAAGACAGTTTGGCTCTGGAGTGATGCCGGGACAAAGCATTCATATGCCGTTCAAGCTAAATATGGCAGGTGTTATTCCTCCTATTTTTGCTTCCAGTATTATTTTATTTCCATCTACACTTTTAGGTTGGTTTGGTTCAAATAGTACGAATTCTGTTCTTCATAAGGTTGCTGCAATGCTGCAACACGGACAGCCTTTATATATTGTATTATTTGCCACAACTATCATCTTTTTCTGCTATTTCTATACTGCTTTAGTATTTAGCCCTAAAGAGATGGCTGAAAATTTGAAGAAGAGTGGTGCATTTGTGCCAGGTATTCGCCCAGGTGAGCAAACCTCTAGATATTTGGAAAAAGTGGTACTGAGACTGACATTATTTGGTGCTTTGTACATTACTACAATCTGTCTGATACCTGAATTTTTAACGACAGCATTGAAGGTTCCTTTCTATTTAGGTGGAACATCTTTGCTTATTTTGGTTGTCGTTACAATGGATTTTAGGACGCAAATCAATTCGTATCGAATGAGTAGTCAGTATGAAGACTTGATGAGTCGTCCAGATATGAAATCTTTGTCACGTAAGTAGGCTTATGGCTAAAGAAGATACCATACAGATGCAGGGTGAAATCCTTGAGACTTTGCCCAATGCAACATTTAAAGTAAAACTGGAAAATGATCATGTAGTACTTGGTCATATATCTGGCAAAATGCGGATGCACTATATCCGTATTTCTCCAGGTGATAAGGTAACAGTTGAATTAACTCCTTATGATTTAACCCGTGCTCGGATTGTTTTCCGAGCAAGATAAACG
>QWCW01000672.1_pt1 | contig 10902 bp, 8 predicted proteins | sample 1972691 | NCBI WGS metagenome assembly QWCW01 (sample SAMN09866698, study PRJNA288562) | Human oral metagenome isolate pre2_saliva, whole genome shotgun sequencing... | reverse complement strand
ATTAGCTCAATCAGCTCATAATTATTTCCAGAAAGTAAATTTCCAAAAATCTTAATTTCCTTTATTTTTTCCACAGAAATCTGACTGTCAATATCAAAAAACCTAATGCTTTCCAATTCATCCCCAAAAAACTCCAATCTTACAGGATTTTCCAAATCTGGCGGAAAAATGTCAAGAATATCCCCACGTCTGCTATACTGTCCTTTTTTCTCAATCAAATAAGAATTTTCATATCCATTTTCCACAAGAAAATCCAAAATTTGTGGAAAACTGTATTCTTTTTCAATTTCAAACGAAAGAAACTTAACCTTTTCAAAAAAAACGTCTAAAGTAATCTGTAAATTTACAAATAAAATAAACTGCTCCTGATTTTTTAAAATATCTAGCAATCTTATATTTATTCCTGTAATATCTTCCTTATTTTGTGAAATATTTTCAAAAATATCAATTATTTTTTTATTATTTTTAAAAATTTTTTTCAAAATACTTTCTTGATTTTCAGACATTTCATAATAATTTTCAAGCATTGAATAATAATTTTCCAAATTTCTATTGGATGTGGAAATATAAATTATCTTTTTCTTTTCTGAACATAATAAAAACCACGGAATTGCACCGCGGTAAAAATTATTTTCAGATTGTAAAATATCTTTTTCTTTATTTTTTAATTTATTTAAAAAACTTAAATTAAAGTTCATATAAAACCTTCCTATTTTTCTATCTGTTGTTATACAATCTCCATATTCCATAAACTATGTAAATATAAACAATATATGGCACAAATCCTAAAGTGTGCAAATATGAAACAGCAAAAACAAGCGCTATTATCAAAATTGCAAGACCAAGTCCTTGTATTATTTCAGCAAATGAAACTGTTTCAACTCCAAACACATTTGGTTTATAAATTGTATTTATTGGTCTTGTAAAAGGATTTAATATTAATACAGAATAGATAATCGCTTCTGCCTGGATTCCCATAAACCAGAATATAATTGTTGAAACTCCAGCAAGAAATCCAAAAAATACCTTCCCAAAACCATGCTGTGGAGTAGTAAAAGTATCTGTCAATACAAAAACTCCCATAAAAATCACTTCTCCAAGTGAAGTAGCCACATTAATATTTTGATTTGAAGCAATGTAATACCCAAAGAAAATTGTAACAAAAAACGATACAGGTATATGCCATGTTATTTTTGATCTAAAAAGCAAATATATGGCTCCTAAAACCATTGCAATTATCGAAAGTTCCCCAATTATCCCTCTATCTGTTAAAATTAAAGAGGGCAATGAAATACTTTCAGAAATATTTAAAACTTCAGGATTAGCCCATGCTGCAGAATTTGAAGCAAGTACAGCTGGGAAAAATGTCAATACAAATAATTTCCCTAAAATTACTGGATTAAATATTTTCTTTTCTGTTTCTCCATATATAACTTTCCCAAATAATGTTGCCATTGCCCCTGCAAATGCCGCTACATAAAGCGGTGTAAATGGAGCAAGTGCCAGTCCTGTCAAAGCCCCTATTACTATTCCTGAAAAATCCTTTAAAGTTTCTTTTTTTCTTTGTATTAATAATGAAAATATCACTTCTGCCAATTCTGATGCAACAACTGCCGACAATATTACCAAAATAGGCGTTACCTGGTAAACTAAAAATGCAGCAAGCAGCATTGGAATCAGGGATATTAAAATATCTATATTCGTTTTTGCTATATTTTCCTGCAATTCCCTTCTTTTACTTCTAAACATATTAAAATTTCACTACCTTTCCTTTTATAGTTTGTTTTTCTAATTTAAGATCATTTTCTACTCTCTAAATATTTGATAACCTAACTTTTTTATTTCAACAAGGGGTCAAACCCCTTGCCTTACAGTACTCATCTTACTAAATAAATTTCCAAGCAAGTTTAATATTAGATTTCATAAATTTTATCCTTATTCTGAAGAACTTGAATCTCCGCCACCTGTTGAAGTTCCTCCAGAACTGCTGCTTCCGCCACTATTTCCTCCACTGGCTGGTTTTGCAGAAGAATCTTGAGATTTAACGTGTGAAGATTTATGCGATGATGATGAATTATTTTTCAAACGGCTATGTTTTGGTTCCTTATAAAAGCTATACTGGTTACTTTTTTTATATTTTTTGCTTCCTTTTTTGCCGCTAGTCTTATTATTTGCATCAAGTGCATATTCTGGATTAACAGCCTTGTTCTGTGCTGAATTTGGGTTATTAGGCACTGCATTTTGCTGTGGTTGTTGTGGCTGCTGCTGTGTTGATTGTGGTTGTGGTTGTGCCGTCGCTGCTGGAGCAGGTTGTTGAACGGGCTGTGGTTGTGGTTGTGCCGATTTTTGTTCAACTTTTTTATTTCCTTCTTTTTTTGCCACCTCTTTCTTATTGTCTGCTTTTACAGTTTTATTTTTCTTGCCAACTATACTTTTTCCAACTTCTTTTGTTCCATCCTCTAGTTTTTTTACTAGGCCCTTTGAATTTTTTGAATCCTGACTTCCAAATGCCACTAGCACAACTGACATTAAAAACAGGAAAATTCCTTTAATCTGTTTCATCTTTCGTCTCCTTATTCTAATAAATATTAGCTTTTACTATTAAAATCGAAATTTTTATTATATAATGCTTTGTAAATTCCATTTTTATTTAACAATTCATTATGATTTCCAACTTCTTTTATTTCACCCTTTTGTATCACTACTATTTTATTACTATTTTCGATTGTTGTCAACCTATGGGCGATAACAAATGTAGTTTTTCCATCCATAAGTTTTTCAAGCGCATCTTGAACTAGCTTTTCAGACTCATTATCAAGGGCAGAAGTCGCTTCATCTAAAATTAATATTTGAGGATTTTCTAAGATTGCACGTGCAATTGCAATCCGCTGCTTCTGTCCACCAGACAGCTTCACTCCACGCTCTCCAATTTCTGTATTATAACCATCAGAAAGATTCTCAATAAATTCATGTGCATTTGCCTGTTTTGCTGCCTCCACAATTTCCTCAAAAGTAGCATTTTGACGGCTATATTTTATATTGCTGAGTATAGTTCCAGAAAATAAAAATGTTTCTTGTGGCACAATTCCAATTGCTTTACGTAAACTCTTTATTTCATAATCTCTAATATCAATTCCATCAATTTTTAATGAACCACTCGATACATCAAAAAACCTCGGTATCAGATTTACAAGTGTCGATTTCCCTCCACCTGAATTTCCAACAAAAGCAATTGTTTCACCCTTTTTAACATCCAAATTAATATTTTTCAATATTTTTTCATTACTGTCCTTATATTTAAAATCTACATTTTCAAAAGTTATATCTCTTGCAAAGTTTTCAAATTTTATGCAATCTTTCTTATTTACAATGGCCGGCACTTCTTCTAAAATTTCAGAAACTCTTGTAATAGAAGATATATTTGCACTTATGGAATTAAATCTTGTCATTGCACGTCTTGCAGGCGTATACATTGATGAAATTGCCCCTACTATCGTAATAAAATCTCCAGGTGTGAAATTTTTTGCCCTTAAAACTCGGTAACCGCTAAACATTAGCAGTAACGCTATAATTATATAATTCATAGCTTCCATTATGGAATTTGCTTTTGCATTATATCTGGCAGATTTCACAGCAATTTTCTTTAAATTAATGTTTTTCTTTTTAAAATCATTTATTTCATGCTTTTCTGTCGCAAATGCCCTAATAACTCTAATTCCAGATAATGTTTCCTGTAATTTGGAATTAAGGCTGTCCAATGCTTCTTGCCTTTGTTTTCCCGATCGTTTTAGTCTTTTGGCATATTTTCTTACTGTAATGATAAGAATAGGAGTAACAATCATAACACCCAAAGTTAAATCAAAATCTATATAAAAGGCTATCCCAAGGCAAAGTACTAATTTTATTACTTCAGGTATCATATTAAAAACTTCTAATATAATTGAATTTATATTACTGGGATCTGTCATAGTACGTGTCATCATATCTCCTATTTTTTTCCCGGAAAAATATTCCATATCCAGAGTCTGTATTTTATTATAAATATCAGTAACGATATCTTTATAGATAGAAGATGAAATTACTGTTGAAAAAATTGTATTCCAGTACATAAGTATTGCACCAATCGCTGCAAGCATTATCATTGCACCTGCTGCATATAATATATCTTTTTCGCTTTTTCCTGAAATTCCTTTGTCAAACAACCTTTTTATTAATGCTATTGGAGCCGAGGAAACAAGCGATGACATTGTTGCAAGCAAAATATTAAGGATGATTAATATATAATATTTTTTTATGTATTTTTTCAGTTTTAAAATTTCTCCAAAATCTAATTTTACTATTTTCATAAATTTACCTTTCATTTTTATTTTTTGTATTTCTTATTTTTCTATGTTTCCAAATTGGGCAAGCAGTTTTGGGTGTACCTTTGTTCCAAAAAAATCTATTTTTCTAGCATTTTTAATATCCCACACAGCAGTAGAATAAACTGTTGCAACTGTATCAAAATATACTCCCATATATTCAAATATCTGAAAAGGTATTTTACTTGTAAATATTTCCATTTCCGGAAATTCATCTTTATATGTAACAATTCCCCTTGGATGTAATTTAAACAATATATCGCTTTCATTGTAATTTTTAAATATTTTTTTATATAGCTCAACTGTTTCTTCATGTGTAAGAGATTCATCTTCCTCTAGCGGCTGACTTAAAAAAATAACTTTTTTCCTAGATATTTTTTCAATATCCGCAGCCTGCATTCCAAAAAAATTGTAAATCTTTTGTTTCTGTATTTCGGTTTTTTCCTTCCAAAGTTTTTTAAAATCTACAATTTCGGTTTTTTCACTAATTATTTCAGGTACTTCTGTAAGACCGCTTAATATTATTTTTTTTACTTTTGGAGAGAGCCCTCTTTTCAAGTCTTTCTTTTTCTTAAATTTATTTTTAAACCGCTTTAAATAAGCTTCAAAATGATCACTTCGATAATTTGACCAGCCATCTTCTATTACTGTAAATTTTTCTATTTCATCCCAAAGAATTTTAGGTTCCACTTCATTATCATTTCCAAAATATTCAATTTTATATCCATTTGTTTTTTCCTTTATCAAATCTAAAAGTTTTGCTTTTAAATATTTTTTATATTTACTTTTTGCTATTTTCCGCTTAAATAGATTTTTTATTTTTGTAACGTCAATATATTCTTCCCGTGGGATATATATTGTTTCTACATTAATTTTAGAATGTTCAAATATTTCATTTGCACTTTTCCCATGATAAACAAATATGGAATCTTTTTCAAAATTATCATTCATCATTATATAAAGCAGTAAACTATAAGCCGACTCTAAAAATACAACTTTTTTTATTTCTTTCATTTTTGTTCTCTCCTAATGCTTTTTGAATATTTTTCTGTAAATTGCTGTAGATCCATCAGTCAATTCCTTCTTAAATTCATCAAAATTCTCAAAATCATCTCCGCTCACACGATAAATCCAGTCTTTATTAAGCTTTAAGGAATTTACGCCCTTTCTAGTTGTTATAAAAATATCTACTCCCAATTTTTTTATATCATCTCTATTGCCTTTATATCGGTGTCCCCAAGGATAAGCCAGACAATCTGGAATTTTTCCCAATTTTTCACTAATAATTTTTTTATTTTCCAAAATTTCAAATTTCACAGTTTCTTTAAATTGTTCTTCACTAATTTTATCAAAAAACTCATCTTTTCTTTCTTTAAATAATTTATTCAAAAATTCCTTTTTTTCCTTTTCAGACATATTATTCTCTTGAGGTTCCACAATATTTCTATACTTTTCCACAAAATCCTTTTTAGCCTTATAGCCAGGAATAGAAATCTTGCTTCGCAATTTAAACACAGGAAGTCCATTTAACTTTCCAGCATCCCTTTTTTCATCATAATTTCCATCAAAAAACAGGCTATAGCTTTCTCTTTTAAAATATGGCGAACTTTCCTCATCATAAAAATCCAGAACATCAATATTCTTTATTGTCAGCTGATGCGAATGTGTGTGAAGCTGGAAATCAACTAGTCCGCTTTCATACATTTCCCTAATTTCAGCCCAGTTTAAATAAGCATCATCCTTTTCAATAAACTTTGTATTCAAAAATATTGTAGCCTTCATATTATATTTTTTTAAAATTGGAAAAGCCAAAGTATAATTATTTTTATATCCATCATCAAAAGTTATAAGTATCGAATTTTTCGGCAACTTATAATCTAATCCCTTCAATTCCTCCATTTTAAAAGTCTTTTTATCCTTTATCCACTTTATATGCTCTTCAAATTCATCCACAAAAATTCCGCCTTTTTCCTTTTCACTGTCAACACTGTGATACATAAGGCATAAAACAAAATTTTTCCTAGTTTTATTATATACAATAAATGCCAAAAACAGCAAAATTATTATTAAAAATAAATATATCATCTTTCCCTCCCTTCAAGTTATAACTTACCTCTTAGCTTCAAAATTTTTGCTCTAATTTTTTTAATCAACCTATCAATCTTAAAATTCAGAACTGTATTTTTTCTCCTGTTGCTAAAATGCACATGCCTTTTATTCCCAATATGGGTCACATAAGGCTCCTTAAAAAATACCGCTTTAAATCCACGTTCCTTATAAAAATCCGACAAAACTTCCTCGTATCGCTGATTTTCCAATTTCTCGTGAAGTCCAAATAAATCCATATCCTTTTTTCTTCTCAAAGCTGGATTATAAGTAAATATTTCTCCCTTTACGTTGTAGTAATGCTCCCCTTTTTTTGAAACATAATCTTCATCATAAAAAAAATCTTCCTTAAAATCTTCCTTTGAACGAAGCCCGACAACTAAAATTTTTTCATCCTCCTCCATCACTTCCATTGACTTTTCAATAAATCCACTTTTAAGAAATTTCCAGTCATCTTCACAATGGAAAATATATTCAGTATCAATTTCACGATAAGCCTTGTCAATTGATTTTAGCTGCCCTAACCGTGTTTCATTTACTATCAGCCTAAAGTCTTGATTTTTACCATCATATTTTGAAATCAGCCTTTCCAGTTTTTTCCCTTCTGTACTGTCTTCTGTTATTATTATTTTCTTAATCGGATAAGTATTGCATTCAAAAAAGCTGTCAAGCGTTTCTTCCAGCAAATCAAATCTCCCGCAGCTAGTTATTACCAGCGTTACTTCCTTCATATCTATCAAGCCCCTTCTTAGCCATTGTTTTTCTGCTTTTTATAGCCTCCACCAAATATTCATCATTTTTCTTCAGCCTGCTTCTGTCATTTTCATTATGATACAGATGACAAGTCAATGCCTCAAATTTTAATTTTTTCTTTTTACATCCAATATTAAATAGCCTTACAGCAAGTTCACTATCTTCCCTTCCCCAACCTTCTATTTCTTCCTCAAATCCGTTCACTTTAATTAGATCCTCCTTGAAAAAGGACATATTGCAAGACCTTATTCCACGTAAATTTCTATCTACTTTTGTAAATATTTTAGAAAGAATTTTACTTCTTATCATATTTATATTATTCTTTACACCTTTGCTAAAAATATTTATTCTTCTGCCTTCCATTATCTTCTTTGCCGCAACTGCCGAAGTTATAACTCTTGATCCTTGAATAAAACAGCCTTTTTTCATATTTTTTATATGATCTTCAACAAAATGCCTGTTCAGTACTAAATCACCATCTATTATTATTATATAATTTCCAGATGCCTTGCTTATCGCCCTGTTTCTTGACATTCCAGCCCGAAATCCCTTATCTTCCTGCCAAGAATGAATAATATTGCTTTGCGGACAGCTTTCCTGAAATCTCTTTACAAGATCTATTGTTTCCTGCTTTGAGCCGTCATCGGCAACTATTATTTCCTTTGGAGCGACAGTCTGATCTAACACGCTATTCAGACACACTTCCAGAGCTTTCGGCCAATTGTAGGTAGTAATAACGAGAGAAGTGTCATTTCCCAAATTATTATAATATTCTTCACGTAATTTTGTATATTTTGTCATTGTGTAGATGGAACTGTACTTGGCAAGCAGGTAGCCTTCATATCCATCCATAAATCCAAGCTGCAAAATATACATTCTAAAAAATCTGAACATCATTTTTGAATATATTTTTATAAAGTTCGGATTTTTCCCATTTTTTATATATTCTTTTGCACTTTGTGAAGTATACCTGTTTAATTTTTCAAGAAATTCCTCAATGCTGTCGTAAGTATAATGAATTATCATTTCCTTTATTTTTTTTATTTTACTGTCAGTCTGATATTGTTCATGAACTTCACGGCTGCTTATTTTTACTTTTCCGTTTTTCCACAGCCTGATTACATAATCATCCCATCCGCCAAATTTTATTTCCCTTTTAAATGCAATATTTCTCAATTTTATTTTATAAACATCGCTTGATGGATTTTCACTATTGATAATTGTTTTTATCTTTTCCTTTAGCTGCGTTGATATTACTTCATCAGCATCTATTAATAAAATCCATTTGCCTTTACATTTTTCCAGGACAGAATTTTTTTGCGGACCGTATCCCTTCCATTTTTCCACAAAAACCTTTGCACCCTTTGAAAGTGCAATTTCCACAGTCCTGTCTGTACTTTCACTATCAACGATTATTATCTCATCAGCAATTTCCCTCACAGAATCCAAAGTTTTTCCAATCCTGTTCTCCTCATTAAAAGTTATTATTCCTACAGATAGTTTCATAAGCCCTTCTCCCATTTCATATTTTATAGTCATTTGTAAAAGTATAAGAACACAATATTTTTATGCTTGACTTTCTTAGTCTTTGCCGCTCTCTGACAAGGCTTATAAATACTGCTTTTAATTCATTTTCTTTTGCAATCGCCTGCACATTTTATTAGATATTTACAAAAACCTACAAAATTCTACATATCTTTATAACTTAATTTATCAAATACTTTTTCAAAATCCACATCATTGATCCGTTTTTCAGTATAGTCAACTAATATATTGCCTTCTTCTTTTATCCGCCATTTATTCTTATTAATTTTCAGTCCATAAAAAGCCATTATTTTTTTATTCAGCCCTTCGGCAATATGCAAGATGGCAGTATCCAGCGATACCACCAAATCACTATTTTTAATTATAGATATTGAGTCAAGTACCGTTCTGGACTTTTCAAAAAATAAAATATTTTTATTATCTGTCTTTTCAAGTATATTATAAATCGTTTCCCTGTCATTTGGAGAATCCAGAATTATAATCCTATGATCCCTATACATTTCACTTAGCCTTCTTATTATAACTAAGGCAACTTCCTCATTTATTTTTCTTCCTCTAGAGGCTCCAAAAAAGTTTAATGCAATTATTTTCTCGCTAACATTGTTTTCATCTAAAAATTTTTTTACATTTCTTTCTGAATCTTTGGAAACTGGAACATCATAAGCTGTATCCTTTATTTCAATATTCACTTTCTTCATCATCTGCTTATAAATTTCAATCATTTTTAAAGTGTTATTCTGTCTTACATTCTTATTATATATTTTATAGCCATCTTTATTATATCCAACATTAACTTTGGCATTTACCCTGTTTATAAGATAAACCTGCTTATACTTCAAACCTTCCGTCGAATCAAGCAATACATCATAATTATTTTTTTTCAGTATTCGTGCAATTTTTCTCCATTCAAAAAATTTTTTCCTGTCAAATATATAGTATTCATCTATATTCTTATTTAACTTTAGCAAATCTTCTAAAGATTTGTCAGAAACAACGTCTATTTTTATATTAGGATAATATTTTTTTATTTCTCTAAAGATAAATGAACTTATTATATAATCTCCTATTTTTCCATCTGTCCTTAAAAATAAAATCCTGTTTATTTTTGATGGATCTAAATCTGCATCTTTTTTTCTCTTATCAAATATCCTGCTTAATATTTCATTTTTTTTATCAACTAATTTATCCCTATATGGTCTATAAAATTTCCAGTTTATTTTACTCATTAAATTCTCATTCCTTATGTAAATATTATTTTATCTACGTTAATTCAAGGATAACGTATAATTCTAATTCTCCTTTGTTTCTTTTATTTCATCTATCTTGCCGTTTAGCCATCTTATCGGCTCTGATAACGAAAAACCATAAGTCTGGTTATGATTCCCCTGCATTTTTGAAATTACCTGCAAGCTGTCAGCTGTTGTTTTAGGTGACCATCTGCATAAGTTATATTTATCATTTGCATAAAAGCTCAGCAAAGGCTTATCCAAAGAAGAAGCAACGTGAATTGCGCCGCCATCAACTCCAATTGCTAAATCAGCTGCAGCTGCAAATAAAACAAAATCCCTGATGCTAAATTCCCTAGATAAAGAAATGTCCAGATCTTTATTTATATTATTCATTAACTTTCTATAATATTCTTCACTTCCAGCAGTTTTTCCCATAATAATTTTTACATTTTTCATCTTTTCATCTTCGATATTATTTAATAATTCAGCTACTTCTTCAGGTTTCATTTCTCTGTCGCTTCCTTGTGGAACAAGTAAAATTTTTACTTTTTGAGTTTTTTCAGAATCAGATTCCCAAAATTTTTCCATTTTATCAATATCTTTCTTTAAAAGTTCAATATGCGGCTTTTCACCTTCTATTTTAAAATATTTAGAAAATTCAGAACCTATTAAATAATCTATAATATGGGTTTCAACAGGTGGAGTACAGTCAAAATCATAATTTTTCACATTTTTTCTATTATAATAATGCCCCTCGTCACTTTCTCCGAAAATCATTGTGATTTTTGGACTTAACACTTTCTTCCAAATCATCCGCTTTGTATTTTCCTTACTTAAAAAATCAAGTAATACATCCCATTTTTTATGATTTTTAAGTACGTCATTCCGCTTCACGATATTATCTATTA
>QWCW01000661.1_pt1 | contig 10976 bp, 7 predicted proteins | sample 1972691 | NCBI WGS metagenome assembly QWCW01 (sample SAMN09866698, study PRJNA288562) | Human oral metagenome isolate pre2_saliva, whole genome shotgun sequencing... | reverse complement strand
GGCCGAATGCGCGCGCATGTTGAGCGATTCGATGCCGAAATAGATGGAGTCGGCTCCGGCCTTGAGTGCCGCGGCGAGCGATTCGCGCGAACCCACGGGAGCCATTACTTCATATTGCATAGTTGTAGGGTCAGTTTGCATTCTTGTTTGCGGGCGGTGGCTGTTCCGTGTCTCGGAGGCTTTTCGTCGCCCTTTGTTATCACGCGAAATTACTGAATTCTGTCGACATACGCGCGTGTACGTGTTCGATTTCTCGCGGGCGCTATTTCTTGCCTGTTGTGTTTGTCTTCCGATGAAACCGCTGTTTTTGTGATGTGCTTTCTTTTGTGCTTCCAAAAGTGGCGGTTTTATCGAGCGTTGTGCACTCGTAGCGTGTTGATGAAAAAAAACGCTTCGCCGACCGTATGATGGGGAGAAAAGTGGGGAGTTTTCGCGTGAAAGTAGCGCACTTTGAGAAGAAACCTGTCCGCTTTTCGCGAAAAGGTGTTGCCGATTTTGGTAACTGTGGGAGTTGAGATCGCACCGCAACAGGGGGTGTTCCAGTCCTTCGCCCTCGCGCGCGTACGCATCAGGCGATTTTTCGTTTTTTGCCTTCACCTCTTCACCTAACGAGGGCAAGTTATTGTCAATCAGAGAGTAAGCGGTGAAGATAAGGGGTGAGAATGTTCACCCTTCACCGCTTTTAGTAATTGTAATCGCTTGATTTTTAATCTTTTACGGTGAAGTTTGGTCGGTTTTTGAGTGCAAAAAGGGTGAAGGAAACAAGGGGCTTGCCTTCACACTTAAGTGTTTGATAATGATGTTACTGTGTGCCTTGGGTGAAGAGGTGAAGGCTATTTTCGAAAAACAGCGGATGCGCGCGTGATGTGTGCGCGCGTGAGGAGCGCATCGTAATCCATTCTTTGTGGTCGGTGTCTCCGGGGCGAAAAATGGGCGGAAAAGGTCGAGCATCGGCCAATAATTTTGTATCTTTGCGAGTCGAGGTATTCACTTCGCATCACACCCAAATTAACGACGATGAGCGACAGCACAAAAGATCCCAGGGACGAGCAAGACGTCCTTTCCGATACGCCCACGAACACGGCAGCCGATGATTTCGACGCTGAGGCTTCGCCCGAGGCCCACAGCGATTTCGATCCGAAGGGCGGCGACAAGTTAAACGTACATCCCCTCACCGGGATGTACCAGAACTGGTTTTTGGACTATGCTTCCTATGTGATTTTGGAGCGCGCCGTTCCGCACCTTTACGACGGTTTGAAACCGGTGCAACGCCGCATTCTCCACACGATGAAGCGCATGGACGACGGCCGCTACAACAAGGTGGCGAATATTGCGGGCGAAACGATGAAGTTTCACCCGCACGGCGACGCGTCGATCGTCGATGCGCTCACGCAAATGGGGCGTCAGAATTTGCTCATCGACTGTCAGGGTTCGTGGGGTAACATCCTCACGGGCGACGACGCGGCCGCTCCGCGTTACATCGAAGGACGACTGACGAAGTTTGCCCTCGATGTGCTGTTCAATCCCAAAACGACGGAGTGGAAACTCTCGTACGACGGGCGCAACAAGGAGCCGGTGGCGCTGCCGGTGAAGTTCCCCTTGCTCTTGGCGCAGGGAGCGGAAGGTATCGCCGTGGGCTTGAGTGCGAAAATCTTGCCTCACAACTTCGGCGAACTCTGTGATGCGGCCATCGCCTGCCTGCGCGGAGAGGAATTTAACCTCTTTCCCGACTTCCAAACGGGCGGTCTCATCGACGTGTCGCGCTACAACGACGGTTTGCGCGGCGGTAGTGTCAAGGTGCGTGCACGGGTCGAAAAACGCGACAGCAAAACCATTGCGATCACCGAATTGCCCTACGGCAAAACGGTGGACACGCTGTGCGAAAGTATCAAGAAAGCGGCCGACAAAGGGCGCATCAAGATTCGTCAGATCCAAGACTTCACGGCCGAACAAGTTGAAATTCTCATTCATCTCGCCCCCGGTGTGTCGAGCGACAAGACGCTCGATGCGCTCTACGCGTTTACGGATTGCGAAGTGAGCATTTCACCCAACTGCTGTATTATTGACACCGACACGCCGCGTTTTGTGACGGTGAGCGAGGTGCTGCGCACGAATGTGGCGAACACCACCGATTTGCTGCGCCGCGAGTTGGAGATTCGCCGCGGCGAATTGCTCGAGAGCATGATGTTCGCTTCGTTGGAACGCATCTTCATCGACGAGCGCATCTATAAAGACAAAGCCTATGAGAATGCGCCCGACATCGATGCGGCGTTGCTGCACATCGACGGGCGTCTCGAACCGTTCAAAAAAGATTTCGTGCGAAAAGTGACGCGCGATGACTTGTTGCGCCTGCTCGAAATCAAGATGGCGCGCATTTTGAAGTTCAACAAGGCGAAGGCCGACGAACTCATTGCGCGCATCAAGGCCGAACTCGAACAGATCGACTACGATTTGGCGCACATGACCGAGGTGACGATCGACTGGTTTGAAACCATCAAGGCGCGTTATGCCGACGAACACCCACGCCGCACTGAGATTCGCTCGTTCGACACGATCGAAGCGGCCAAAGTGGTGGAGGCGAACGAAAAACTCTATGTGAATCGCGCCGACGGCTTTATGGGTACTTCGTTGAAGAAGGACGAGTTTGTGGAGAACTGCTCGAACATCGACGATGTGATCATCTTCTACCGCGACGGAACGTACAAGGTGACGCGCGTGGCGGAAAAAGTGTACATCGGCGAGACCGAACGCTCGAAGGCCGAGAAGAAGAAAGCCGAGATCGTGCACATCGCCGTGTTCAAGAAAAACGACCAACGTACCATCTACAATGTGGTGTATCGCGACGGCAAGGATGGGGCGTACTACATCAAGCGCTTCAACGTGACGAGCATCACACACGACCGCGAATACGATCTCACTCGCGGTGAGAAGGGGTCGAAGATTCAGTATTTCACGGCGAACCCGAACGGCGAGGCCGAAGTAATCAAAGTGACGCTGAAGCCGAACCCGAAGTTGCGCCGCATCTTCTTCGACAAGAGTTTCTCGGAGTTGGCGGTGAAGGGTCGTGCCTCGAAGGGCAATTTGCTCACCCGCTTGGACGTGTTGCGCATCACGCTCAAATCGCACGGCGGTTCGACGCTGGGCGGTCGCAAGGTGTGGTTCGATCCCGATGTGCAGCGCTTGAATTTTGACGAACGCGGTAACTACCTCGGTGAGTTCCACACGGACGATCTCGTGCTGGTGGTGCTCGATAACGGCGATTTCTACACCACGAACTTCGATCCCAACAACCACTATGAATCCACCGGTATCCTGCGCGTGGAGAAGTTCTCGGAAGACAAGGTGTGGACGGCCGTGCTCTTTGATGCCGACAACGACAACAACCTTTATATTAAGCGCTTTACCTTCGAGCGTGCGGCGCAGACGCGCCACTTGAATTTTATGGGCGATAACCCGGCTTGTCGCTTTGTGGCGCTCTCCAGTGAGGCGTATCCGCGCTTTGAGGTGACCTACGGTGCGCCCGATGATTTCCGCGAGCCGTTGGTGATCGACGCCGAAGAGTTCATCGGCGTGAAGAGCTACAAGGCGAAGGGCAAACGCGTGACGACGCTCAACGTGGCGAAGGTGACGGAACTGGAACCGACGCGCTTCCCCGAACCGAGCGAAGAGGAGGCCGAATACAGCGAAGAGGGCAACGATACGCCGGATTCGGGCGCTCCGATCTCGGACGAACCGGTGCAGACGGTGGATCCGCCTTCGCAGACTGAGGATGATCTGATGGACGACCTGACGGGACAGTTGAAACTCTTTTGAGGCCGACTGACAACTGATTGAGCGTACTTGCGTTTGGGGTAATTGATGTTTTGCATTTGGTACCCACTTCAAAAAACAATACAATGAACTTACAAGAGATACTTGAACACCGCCGAGCGGTGCGTTATTATGATGCGTCGAAACCCATCGACGCCGATCGCGTGAAGGAATGCGTGCGTTTGGCCACCTTGGCGCCCACGAGTTCGAACATGCAGTTGTGGGAGGCTTATCACGTGACAGATCGCGCCACGATTGACCGCCTCGTGCCGGCCTGCATGGGGCAGTCGGCGGTGAAGACCGCGCAGCAGTTGGTGGTGTTTGTCGTGCGTCCCGACCTGTGGAAGGCGCATGCCGAAAGCGTGTTGGCCGCCAACGAGGAGAATGTCTGCAAGACCTTCCCGGAAGCGAAGTGGGAAAAGTATGCCGGTCTGCAACGAGCGTATTATCGAAAGATCGTTCCTTTCCTCTATTCTCGCTGTTTCGGCGTTTGGGGACTGTGTCGCAAGGTGATAGCGAGCGTGACGGGCTGTTTTCGCCCCATTGTGCGCCAAGTGACGGAGAGCGATATGCTGGCGGTGCAGCACAAGAGTTGCGCGCTGGCGGTGCAGACCTTTATGTTGGCGATGAGCGAAGTGGGTTACAACACTTGTCCGCTCGAAGGTTTCGATTCGGCTCGCGTGAAGAAAGTGCTCGGTTTGCCTTGTGCGGCGCGCGTGAACATGATCGTGTCTTGCGGCGTTCGTGATGAGGCACGTTTGCTCACTGAGCGCGTGCGTTTGCCTTTCGAAGAACAATATCATCGAATGTGAGCCGTGGTGTTTTCGTTTCGGATTCACTACAACAATAAAACACTCCCCTCTGTTGCATTGGCAGCAGAGGGGAGTGTTGTATTAAGGCGAACGACAATCAAAGGAAGTTTTCGCCGAGTTTCATTTGTACCTCACCGGCGATGAGACGTGTGCGTGAGGCATCTTCGTTGGGGGTGATGAGGAGCATGTTGTCTTGTAGGGTGACGAGATAACCGTCCAGTCCGCGAATGACAGCACCGAAGCCTTTAGGCAGGCTGACGAGGGTTTGGCGTGTGCCTTGGAAGAGCACCTCGTTGCTGCCGATGGTGGTGTTGCCGTCGACGTTGGCGGGGAGAGTTTCCTTCATCACCGGCCACGATCCCACGTCTTTCCAACCGAAGGTGCAGGCTTGTACGATCGTGGGGGCGCCGTCATTGAGCACCACGCGGTCGAGGCTGCAATGCTCGGCGGCGGGATAGCAGTCGGCCAATAGTTGGTTTTCGCTTTCCGCGTTGGGAAGGGGCGCATCAACGGGCGGAAGTCCCGGGATGAGCTGACCTACGAGGGGCAACATGGTGCGGGCATTCCACAGGAAAAGGCCGGTGTTCCACAGAAATTCACCACTCGCCACAAACTGACGGGCGAAGTCGAGCGGCGGTTTCTCTGTGAAGGTTTTGAGAGAGAAGCGATGGTCGCCGAGGTCGTCGCCTTTTTGGATGTAGCCATAGGCCGTGTTGGGGCTGTGTGCCGCCACGCTCATGGCTAAGAAACTCGTGTGGGTGCGAACGAAGTCCAATCCTTCGGTGATTTCTTGTGCGAAGGCTTGTTCTCCGGTGATGAATTGGTCAGCCGGTGTGGCGACGAAGCAGGCCTCGGGGTCGCGACGGGCGATGCGCCAAGTGGCCCATGCGGCAGCCGGTGCGGTGGAGAGCTGCGTGGGTTCAGCGAGAATGTTTTCGGCGGGAAGTTGAGGAAGTTGTTCGTGAACGGTGTCAACGTATTCGGCGAAGGTGGAAATATAGATGTTTTCGACAGGAAGGAAGGCGGCGAAACGCTCGAAGGTGAGTTGAAGCAGTGTTTTCCCGATGCCGAAGAAATCGATGAACTGCTTCGGCTTGCGTTCGCGGCTCACCGGCCAGAGACGTTTTCCGACTCCGCCTGCGAGAAGGATGCAATAATTGTGATTGGTCATAGCAGGAGACGTTGTTTTGTAAAGGCGAATATACAATTTCGCTTTTGATTGAACGAAAGATTTGCGAGAAATTGCCACTGAGGAGAAGTTTTCGTGTAGAAGGCAAATATTTTTGGTGAGTAATTTGCGTATGCTGCAAAAATGCACTACCTTTGCAAAAGAATCAGGTTAAGACTTGCAAGAACGATTTTGCGATTGCTGTTCTTCTCCGTATGATTTGCTCCGATGGCGGAATCGGTAGACGCGTCGGTCTCAAACACCGATAGGGAAACCTGTGCCGGTTCGACCCCGGCTCGGAGTACAAAGCAAGCGCTCCACAATCAGAAGATTGTGGAGCGCTTCTTTTGTTGTGTCGGTGTCGAACTCAATTCGTACCGTTCGTTTCATTCTCTTTTCTTGTTGTGAGTGTTTTGTTCTCTCGCTGCGAATCCCGCAAAAGGAAGGCGCCCACCTCACCAATCGGTGTGTGGGCGCTTTCGCTTTGTGGGTGTAGTACCTTGCCGCATTTTGCAGCAAATGTCGGGTGGCTTACAAGATTTTGACGCCGGGAAGATGGCGAGCGAAGATGTTGTGGGCGTTCTCCTTGCGCTCTTTCGACAGCGGTTCTACGCCTTCGAGAGGGTAGGACAAGCCCATGCTTTCGTATTTGAAGGCGCCCATGGTATGATAGGGGAGCACTTCGACGCGTTCGATAACGGTGTAAGGTTTGAGATATTCGGCCATGGCGTTGAGGCGTTCATCGTCGTCGGTGATGCCCGGAACGACCACGTGGCGCAACCACACGGGTTTGCCGATCTCTTGGAGGTAGTCCAAGAAACGCGCGTTGTGGTCGCGTGTCACGCCGATGTAGTCCTTGTGAATGGAGTCGTCGACCGTTTTCACGTCATAGAGAATGAGGTCGGCTGCGGCTGCGGCACGTCGTGCGGCTTCTGTCCACACAGAACCGGCGGTGTCGAGCGCCGTGTGGATGCCTTCGGCACGGCAGAGGTTGAAGAAGGCTTCGACAAACTCGGCTTGCAGCAAAGGTTCGCCGCCGGTGCAGGTGACGCCGCCCGACTTGATGAAGTTCTTGTACTTGCGCACTTCGCGAATCAGTTCTTCGGGCGTGAGTTCGTATTTTGTCTTTGCTCCAATCTCCCATGTGTCGGGATTGTGGCAGAATTTGCAACGCATGGGGCAGCCTTGCAGGAAGGTGACGAAGCGGATGCCGGGGCCGTCTACCGTTCCCATCGATTCGAGGGAATGGATGCGTCCGATGATCGGAGAATCGGTGGATGTCATAGAGAATTGTAGTGTTATGTCGAGGTGGAGTAGTGCGGTTGCCGATTGTTTTGTGCTTTCGGCACGCCGTACTTTCGGTGTTTCGTGCCGTGTGCTTTGCTTGTAGTAAGTGCGAGCAGGATGGTTGTCGGCAACCCGTAGGGGAGGGGATGAGAAAGTCAAGACACTCAGGAGCAGCTGTGTACTGTTTTCCTGAGTGTCTTGAAGTGTTTATGCGATGATTTCAGCGCCGGTTTAGCGGCAGCTGCTGATGGTACGAGAGATCACGTCGAGTTGTTGTTCGCGCGTGAGCTTGATGAAGTTCACAGCGTAACCCGAAACGCGGATGGTGAGCTGCGGGTACTTCTCGGGGTGTTCCATTGCATCGTAGAGGAGATCGCGGTCGAAGACGTTCACGTTGAGGTGCTGACCACCGTCGGGCGTGAAGTAACCGTCCATGAGACCCACGAGGTTGTTAATCTTCGTCTCTTGGTCCTTACCGAGCGTAGCGGGAGAGATCGCCCAAGTGTAAGAGATACCGTCGTGCGAGTGCTGGAAGGGGAGTTTCGCCACCGAAGCGAGCGAAGCAACTGCACCCTTGGTGTCGCGGCCGTTCATGGGGTTGGCACCGGGAGCGAAGGGAACGCCGGCAGGACGTCCGCAAGGCGTAGCACCCGTGTTCTTACCGTACACCACGTTCGACGTGATGGTGAGGAGCGACTGCGTGGGTTGAGAATCGCGGTAACCTTCGTGCTGACGCATGTAGTTCATGAACGTCTTGGTGATGTCCACTGCGATTTGGTCGGTAGCGTCGTCGTTGTTACCGAAGGGCACGTAGCTGCCTTCTTGTTCGAAGCCGACAGCGAGACCGCGTTCGTCGCGAACCACGCGTACCTTACCGAACTTGATAGCGGCCAACGAGTCGGCAACGATCGAGATACCGGCGATACCGCTGGCACGAGTGCGGAGGATGTCGCCGTCGTGGAGCGCCATTTCGAGCGCCTCGTAACTGTACTTGTCGTGCATGTAGTGGATGATGCGGAGCGCGTTGCTGTAAACACGTGCCAACCATTGCATCATCTGGTCGAACTTCTGCATCACCTCTTCGTATTCGAGATATTCGCCCGTGATGGGGGGGAAGAGGGGAGAAATCTGCTTGCCGTTCATTTCGTCCACACCACCGTTGATGGCATAGAGCAAGCACTTCGCCAAGTTGGCGCGAGCGCCGAAGAACTGCATTTGCTTACCGATGCGCATGGGCGATACGCAGCAAGCGATACCGTAGTCGTCGCCGTAGTCGGGACGCATCAGGTCGTCGTTTTCGTACTGGATGGCCGAAGTAGCGATCGACATCTTCGCGCAATAGCGCTTCCAGTTTTCGGGAAGACGCGTCGACCAAAGCACCGTGAGGTTAGGTTCGGGAGCGGGTCCGAGGTTGGTGAGCGTGTGGAGGATACGGAAGCTGGTCTTCGTCACCATCGTGCGGCCGTCCATACCCATACCGCCGATCGATTCGGTCACCCAAACGGGGTCGCCGGAGAAGAGGGCGTTGTATTCGGGGGTGCGGAGGAAGCGCACGATACGGAGCTTCATCACGAATTGGTCGATGAGTTCCTGAGCTTCTACTTCCGTGAGCTTACCGGCGCGGAGATCGCGTTCGATGTAGATGTCGAGGAAGGTCGAAACACGGCCGATCGACATCGCAGCACCGTCTTGGTCCTTGATGGCCGCGAGGTAAGCGAGATAGACGTATTGCACTGCTTCGCGAGCGTTCTCAGCGGGACGAGAAAGGTCGAAGCCGTAAGCCTCACCGAGTTTGATGAGATCCTTCAGCGCGTTGATCTGTTCGGTCGTCTCTTCGCGGAGCTGAATCGTCTTGTCGTTCATCTCTTGAATCTCGAGACGCGCCAAGAACTTCTGCTTGTCCTCGATGAGGTTGTTCACACCATAGAGGGCAACACGGCGATAGTCACCGATGATACGGCCGCGGCCGTAAGCGTCGGGCAGACCGGTGATGACGTGGCTGTTGCGGCAACGGCGGATTTCCGAAGTATAAGCCGAGAACACACCTTCGTTGTGCGTCTTGCGATACTTGGTGAAGATTTCCTTCGTCCAGTTGTCGAGCTCATAACCATAGGCGTTGAGCGCATTTTCCACCATACGCACACCGCCCTTGGGGAAGATACCGCGTTTGAGGGGAGCGTCCGTTTGCAGACCGACAACGACTTCCTTGTCCTTGTCGATATAACCTGCACCGTAAGTGGTCACACTCTGCGGGAGGCGTGTTTCGACGTCGTAGAGTCCTTTCTCACGTTCCACTTTGAACATTTCGCTCAACTTGTCCCAGAGAGCGAGGGTGTTTTCGGTAGGAGGAGCCAAGAAGCTGTCGTCGCCTTCGTAAGGGGTGTAGTTGTATTGGATGAAGTCACGTACGTTAACTTCGTCCTTCCAGATGTTTCCGTCGAAGCTGCCGGCGATGTCGGTCAGTTGCATAGTTCGGTATGTTTGAGGATGAATAGTTGGAACAACGGACGGAGTCCGGCATAGGATAAGAAGGTTTCTTTTATCTTATGCGATACAAATGTACAACTTTCGACACTATACGCCAAATATAAAAGCATAAAATTGTAGATGTGTCGTGCTGTTTGCCGTAAAATGCCTACTTTGCTGCGCAAAATGGTGGTATGTGTGCAGTGTTTTTCTGATTCTCGGCCATAATCTGCTTGTTTCGCCAACTCGGGCTACACAAAAAGCCCCCTTCTCCAATTTCTCCTCCGCCGGGTTTGTCCATCTCGTGGCGAAAACCTACTTTTGTGTTATGAATCGCTTCTACTCTTGTCTTGTCTTCGTTTGCAGCCTCCTCCTTATCGGTTGCACGGGCAGCCGCCGTCAGCCCCCCGAAGTGCCGCGTCCCGCACCTTCCGTTTATTATTGGCGCACCGTCCTGGAATTTTCCGCCCGGGAACGCGATTTTCTGCGCCGCCACCACATCGGCAAAGTCTATCTGCGCTATTTCGACGTCGCCCCCGATCCAATCACCGACGAGCCCGTGCCCGTTGCCACCTTGCAGTGGCGTGATTCCGTTCCCGGCGGCCTCGAAATTGTTCCCGTGGTCTTCATCGTCAACTCCTGTCTCGACGCCGCTCCGGCCTCGCTCGACACCCTGGCCGACCGCATCGCGTATCGCGTCGAGCAAATGAGCACCACCAACGATTGCGACAGTCGGGTGCGCGAAGTGCAGATCGACTGTGACTGGACTGCACAAACAGCCTCGGCCTATTTCGCCTTCCTGCGCCGATTGCGTAGCACCTTGACCGCGCACGGCCTCGGACTCTCCGCCACCATCCGCCTCCACCAGCTCAGCCAAGCCGCGCCTCCTGTCGATTACGGCGTCTTGATGCTCTACAACACCGGCGATCCGCGCGATGTGAGCAACCCCAATCCCATCCTTCGTCTGCGCGACGTCAAGCCCTTCGTTAGTGGCATCGCCGCCTATCCCCTCCCGCTCTCCGCCGCCTATCCCGACTACCATTGGCAGCGCCTCGTCGGCGGTGGTCGCTACAAAGGGCTGCTCTATGCCGAACGGCTCGACGACTCCACCGTCTATCGCCGCGTGCGCCCCGATGCCTACGTCGTCATCTCCTCGCGCTACGTCAGTCCCGTCGTGGGCGGAAGCCGCGAATCAGATGTGCTGCTTGTGCCCGGCGACTCCGTCTTCGTCCACGATAGCAACTTCGACGAGATCCGCGCCGTCCGTGCTGAACTTTCGCGCCGCCGTCCCGACTTGCACCGACAAGTCATCCTTTATCCCCTCGACTCCAAAAACATAGAACGTCATTCCTCCTCCCGTTATGAAGAAATTTATCGTCCTTAGTCTGCTTTTGTTCCTCACCTTTGCAGCGGGTCGGGCTTGTTGCTACGTG
>QWCW01000658.1_pt1 | contig 10993 bp, 8 predicted proteins | sample 1972691 | NCBI WGS metagenome assembly QWCW01 (sample SAMN09866698, study PRJNA288562) | Human oral metagenome isolate pre2_saliva, whole genome shotgun sequencing... | reverse complement strand
GCCTAACCCTGACGTGATGTGCAACCGACTGATTAAGTTTGGAGCCTTTGACGAGAAGATGGGACATGACTATGACCTCATCGCTACAGGTCATTATGCACAAACGGAATGGATTGATGGTCGTAAATGGCTCACCACAAGTCCTGACCCAGTAAAAGACCAGACCGACTTTCTGGCACAAATTTACGATTGGCAGCTAAAGAAAGCTATCTTCCCAATCGGACACTATGAGAAGAATGAGGTGCGAGAGATTGCCGAACGAGAGAATCTCATCAATGCGCACCGCAAGGATTCACAAGGAATCTGCTTCCTTGGAAATATCGATTATAATGAATATGTACGCCGCTATCTAGGCGAACAAATAGGCGACGTCATCGAACTCGAGACGGGAAAGAAAATTGGCGAACATAAAGGACTATGGTTCCATACCATCGGGCAACGTAAGGGACTCGGTCTTGGCGGTGGTCCTTGGTTCGTGATAAAGAAAGATGTAACTAAAAATATCCTATATGTAAGCCATGGCTACGATCCAGCTACTGCCTACAAAAAAGATTTCCCGTTACATGATTTCCACTTCCTGACAGAAGGTGTGACAACATTACCTGAGCAGATTACCTTCAAGATTCGCCACACACCTGAGTATCATCCAGCAACTGTTGAACAGTTGTCGGATGGTAGGTGTATCATTCACTCTACCGAGAGCATCCATGGCGTTGCCCCTGGACAATTCTGTGTTATCTATGACAAAGAACACCATCGCTGCTTTGGTTCAGGAGAAATCACGCTTTAAGTTGACAAGTTGACAAGTTGCTTGTGAAGAAGACAGAGTAACATAAGAACGTTTTTCTGTGAATAGGCTGTTAGTACAATTCATAATTATGACCACATAGGCGCCCCCGGTTGGAGGAGATTGGGAGATTGGATGTTGGGGGATGTCTGATAATATAATCCTCTGTAATCTAACGCCAGATAACTCATAAATTTTAGTTCCTGTCATTCCTGTCATTTGTAACAGGTGCTTAACTTATTATATATCAGCAAGATGCACGAGATGTTAAAAATGACAGCAACTAAAAAGGCTCTATAACGAATCGTGTGGGTAATTCGTTATAGAGTCTAAAAACATTGTCAAAAACTAAACACAACTCCAAATTGACCTTAGTTTTAATACGCTTGACGCACATTAAATCACTACCATTCCATATACAGCAATGGTGTTAATCCTTCGCACATGTGGTGCATACCATCCGCACCAAACCGGTGGAATATCAATACACAACCCACAAGATTCGTTATAGAGCCGTAAATCTGCTATAAGACAGATACTAACAAATAACATGAGCCCCTTGTTTGTTTGCAGAATGAAATTCAGCTTCAAACAAGGGGATTTTCATGTAAATGAGATATGTGCGGAATATCAGCCAAAGGCCTATTCTGTCTATCTATGCATTAAGAAGATAGACGATGAGAAATGAGATAGAAACTTAACAAAAGTACATAAAACACACACAAAAGTAGATAGGTTGTAAAAAACGTCATAAAAAGATTAGTTTATATGCTTTTTAATCCTTATCTTTGCACACAATAAATCATACTTATGAACTGGTTAATTGATATTTTTTCGGCAGAGAAGCAGGATACGGTAGCCCATATTATGCTATTGTATTCTATTGTCATTGCCTTGGGTATCTACCTTGGCAAAATTAAGATTGGAGGTATCTCGCTTGGCGTTGCCTTTGTGTTGTTTGTGGGCATCCTTGCTGGTCACATTAAGTTTACAGGACCTCTTCCTGTACTGGGCTTCATACAAGACTTTGGGTTGATTCTCTTTGTCTTTATGATTGGTCTTCAAGTGGGGCCGGGATTCTTCGAGAGTTTTGGTAAGGATGGTCTTAAACTGAACATTCTCTCTACGGTTGCTATTCTGCTCAACGTCCTTGTGATGTTTGCTTGCTACTATATCTTCTTTGACACATCCGACAAGACAAACCTCCCGATGATGGTTGGTACACTCTATGGTGCTGTAACAAACACGCCTGGTCTTGGTGCTGCAAATGAAGCTTTGCACAGTGTCTTCAAGAACGGCATGAACTTCGACATCGCTTCAGGTTATGCCTGTGCTTATCCTTTAGGTGTCGTGGGCATCATCGGTGCAACAATTGCCATCCGTTTTATTTGTAAGGTAAACCTTCAGGAAGAAAATAACAAACTGAATGAGGAAGAAACAGAGAATCCTAATATAAAGCCTTATTCAATGTATCTGAAGGTACAGAATGCTTATATCGCAGGTCGAACACTGAAGGAAATATCAGAGTTCCTCAATCGCGACTTCGTTTGTACACGTATGTTGCACGATGGTGAATTGTCAATTCCATCCTTAGATAACACCTTTGAGTTAGGCGATGAGATTCTCATAGTCAGTGCAGAGGGTGATGCAGAGGCAATCCGTGCCTTTATCGGTCCTGAGATTGAGGTCGATTGGCATGAGGAGGATCAGCCACAGCACCTGGTTAGCCGTCGTATTGTCATCACCAATAACAAGATTAATGGTAAGACATTGGGCAATCTCCACTTCCGTTCAGTATATGGCGTGAACGTGACACGTATCAGTCGTCAGGGTATGGACCTCTTCGCAGGTCGTAACCACCGCTTTATCGTGGGTGACCGTATCATGGTTGTTGGTCCAGAGGAGAATGTAAACCGTGTTGCAGCAATGATGGGTAACTCAGAAAAGCGTCTTAACGCACCAAACATTGCAACCATCTTCGTCGGTATCATCGTGGGTATCATCTTCGGTATGTTGCCAATCGCAATACCACACATGCCAGTACCAATGAAACTTGGTCTTGCTGGTGGTCCATTGGTTATTGCAATCCTTATCGGTCGTTTCGGCTATCGCATGGGACTTGTGACTTATACAACGACGTCAGCGAACATGATGTTACGTGAGATTGGTCTTGCACTCTTCCTTGCCTCAGTAGGTATAAAGGCTGGTGCAACCTTCTGGGACACTGTTACGCAGGGTGATGGTTTGAAGTATGTATATACTGGTTTCATCATTACGATTATCCCAATCCTTATCGTTGGTACCATTGCACGCCTGAAATATAAGTTTAATTACTTCACCATCATGGGTATGCTTGCCGGTACCTATACTGACCCACCAGCCTTGGCTTACGCCAACTCTGTTTGTACAGGTGAGGCTCCAGCGATTGGTTACTCTACCGTTTACCCGCTTAGTATGTTCCTTAGAATTTTCTTGGCGCAGGTGATTGTACTTTTCTTCTGCCAGATATAGCAAAGAATAAATATTAAGATATTATGATTTGGGTGCATCAGAGGTCTGGTGCACCCAATTTATATTTCAGCATTCTGAATTAACAAGGTTTTAGTTTATTTCTGAGAAAAGTTTTGTACATTTGCCTTTTGTTTGCAAATAGTCAAATTCAAAGGTTATATAGTAATGAATAAAGCAAGTAAATACAGCATAACAAAAGGGTGGGTTATGTGCCTACTCCTCCTGTTGTTGGCTGCCTGCTCTACTCCTCACCAACAGAAAGTTGATGAGTATAACGACATGGCTTACGCATTACATTATCGTAACCTTGATTCAGTGACCTACTATGCGAGCAAAGCCTATAACTTGGCAAGTCAGTATGATGCAGGAAAGGCTGAAGCACTGAATAACCTTGCTTTCGTCGATTTGATGAAGATGCGCTTCAAGGCAGCCTATGCAAAACTTGACTCTGTTACGAAAATCACAGACAACCAAGTTGAGTTGTTAGTTGCTGACATTCAGCTGATGCGCCTTTGCCAGCGTCAATCACTCAATAAAGAGTTCTACGATTATTATGAGCAGGCACAAAAGCGACTACATCGTATTGAAGAGGATGAGAGTTTGTTATCGCCTCGTCAGCATCGACGAATGATTTACGCCCGTTCTGAGTTTGCTATTGTCACCTCAACCTATTATTATTATGTAGGTTTAGAGCAACCATCCATCAAAGCACTCAGTCAGATTAACCCTGAAGGTGAGATTCATAGAGACCTGTCACAGCTCTTAAATTACTACTACAACGTCGGAGCAGGTGGTATCATCAATGCAAGTACACAGAAAGCTATCGAACAAAAAGAGTTTGAGTATCTCATACGTTGTTACATGCTTGCACGACAGCAAAACCTCCCTTACTGGGAAGCCAACTCTATGCAAGCTATCAGCGAACTTATTCTTAACGATAAGAGTAGGGCAACGCTGATACACGATAATCTCCCATCGTTCCAGTATATTAACCTTGACCACATGCCAGAAAACCTCCTGGCAGGTAATCTAGCACAACGCTCGTTACACATCTTCCAACGTTATGGTGATGTTTATCAGGTAGCCAGTTCCTATCGTACATTGGCATCATGCTACTGGCACATAAAGGATTATCGCTCAGCAATTATCTGTTTAAACAAGGCATTGCATAATAACCCTGCTATCACGCAGGCTCCTGACCTCGTTGCATCTATTCGCGAACAGCTCAGTGTAGCCTATTCGGCTATAAACGACAAGCAACAGAGTGATTACAACAGAAATATCTATCTTGATTTGCAAGATGAAACGCGACAGGACAGATACCTCACGTCACGTGCTGAACAGTTAGAACGCACCTCACAACAGCTGAACCTTATCATCATTGCCGTAGGACTTTCTATCATCTTTGTCCTTGGTTTGCTCATCCTCTTCCACCACCTCCGTCGAAAGAAAGATACACAGGGTTCGCTGGACGACCTCCTCCTCCCACTTGAACAATGGCGTCAACATAATGTTGAACACAAGGAGCAGTTGGCAGAACGCTATGAAGAGGTTTCTGAACAACTTGAAATCAACAAGTTACATCTCGTTAACAACAAACGTAAGAACCTTGAACAACGTGCCAAGGTATCACTCGTGAACAGTGTTACACCGCTCATTGACCGTATGTTACACGAGATTGAGAAACTAAAGAAAGGCGGTGAAAGCGATGCAGTGAAGGCAGAGCGATACACCTATATCCTTGAGTTGACCGACAAAATCAACGAACTCAACAATGTTCTTACAGAGTGGATTCAGCTTCAACAAGGAAAACTTTCACTGCATATTGAGAGCTTCCCACTGCAACAGGTGCTCAACATTGTTAAGAAAGGACGAATGAGTTTCTACATGAAGGGGATAGAACTGCAGGTGGATAATACCAAAGCTGTTGTGAAAGCCGATCGCGTCCTGACACTTTTCATGGTAAACACCTTGGCTGACAATGCACGCAAATTTACTGAGACAGGAGGAAAGGTAACCATTACCTCCGTTGAAGAAGCCGATTATGTTGAGATTTCTGTTAGCGACACGGGCTGCGGGCTGACCGAAGAACAGCAACAACACATCTTTGAACATAAGATTATACTCGACCAGAAGGATACCACCTCGCATGGTTTCGGACTCATGAATTGTAATGGTATCATCAATAAATACAAGAAGATTAGCTCTATCTTTGCTGTTTGCATGATGGGTGTAGAAAGCCAAATCGGCAAAGGGAGCCGCTTCTTCTTCCGTCTTCCAAAAGGCGTTAGTCGCATACTTCTCGCTTTTCTGCTTGCAACAGCATCCTTACTCACAGCACAAGCACGTCCGCCAAGAGCCAGTGACAAAGCAACCGCACTTGCTAAAAAGGATTATAGCACCCTTGCTGGTATCTATGCTGATTCGGCTTACTTCTCAAATATCAATGGTGCGTATAGCAAGACATTGGAGTATGCTGATACTTGTCGCTATTATCTTAACCTCCGTTATCAACAGCTCCGACCTAAGGGGAAGGAGCTGATGAAGCGAGTTGGTAACATATTGTATGTTCCGGCAGAAATAAAATGGTATCACGATAGCATTCCGATGAATTATGATATCATTCTCGACATACGTAACGAAAGTGCGGTGGCAGCATTGGCACTGCATGAATGGGACCTCTACAAATATAACAACTCTGTTTATACCCACCTTTTCAAGGAGCGTTACGCCGACAATTCCTTGGGCGAATACTGTCGAATGATGATGAAGTCGGAAACCAATAAAAATGTTGCCGTAGCCCTTCTTGTCCTCGCCTTGCTATCCATCTTCCCCGTTTATTATGTGATGTATTATCGACATCGATTGGCTTATCAGTTCTGTTTGGAACGCGTGAAACAGATGAACACCACCCTACTAAGTGATGTGAGCGAAGAAAACAAACTTAAACAGATAGAGAAAGGGGCAAGTGATCGTTTCCCTGAACGATTACTTGTTATCGTCAATCAAATTAAGGAGGCACTCGCTGCATCAGTAGAAGAAAACCAAAAGAGTCAAACTGATATCGAAATGCTTGAAGATGAGGTGCGATGTGTTGAATATGAAAACGAGCGTTTGCATATCAGCAACAGTATTCTTGACAACTGCCTCTCTACACTGAAGCACGAAACGATGTATTACCCCTCACGCATCCGGCAGCTCGTAGATGAGCCCGACCGCCAGCTTGGTGCCATTGATGAACTTGCTGTATATTATAAGGAACTCTACCTGACACTCAGCCAACAAGCAATGAGCCAGATAGATGCTGTGAAACTCGTAGCGCGTCCTGTCGATATCTCAACCATTGTAAGTACCGCAAAGCTAACAGCTGCCTTCAACGCTCCACTTATCAATGGCGATCCGGTCTTCCTTGCTTATTTATTTGATTTACTATATCTTATCAATAACAACCAACCACTTACAGTCACTGTTGAAGAGAATCAGCCTGGTTATGTTACCTTACATATCCTCATGTCTTCGCTGAAACTGCCTGAGGAAGTCTGTCGCGACCTCTTCCAGCCTTCAGCTGACCGCCTGATGTTCTTCATCTGCCGACAGATAGCACGCGACAATGGTGAGGCAACCAACAAGCGTGGCTGTGGTATCTCAGCAATAGAGACACCTGAAGGTATAAGTATAAATGTGGTTTTGGCAAGAGCTAATTAAGAAATAAAACAAAACGAAATATAACTATGGAGAATTTTAGAGTCATCATCGTTGAAGACGTACCATTGGAATTAAAAGGAACGGAGGGTATCTTTAGAAACGAGATTCCTGAGGCTGAGATTATCGGAACGGCTGAAAACGAACTTGCTTACTGGAAACTGATTAAGCAGAACCTCCCCGACCTTGTCTTACTCGACCTTGGATTGGGTGGTTCGACAACTGTTGGTGTGGAGATTTGTCGCCAGACAAAACAGACTTACCCTAATGTTAAGGTGCTTATCTTTACTGGTGAGATACTGAATGAGAAACTCTGGGTTGACGTCCTCGACGCCGGTGCAGATGGTATCTGTCTGAAGAGTGGCGAGTTGTTAACACGTGGCGACGTGGCAAGTGTCATGTCGGGCAAACGTATGGTATTCAACCAGCCTATCCTCGAAAAGATTATTGCCAGATTTAAGATGAGCGTGAGCAGTCAGTTGATGCACCAAGAGGCCATGGTTAGCTACGAGATTGATGAGTATGATGAGCGTTTCCTGCGTCACCTCGCACTCGGTTATACCAAGGAACAGATTACCAACCTACGTGGCATGCCTTTCGGTGTAAAGAGTTTGGAGAAACGACAGAACGAACTCGTACAGAAACTCTTCCCTGACGGAAACAACGGGATGAGCGTTAACGCTACACGACTGGTCGTACGTGCGTTAGAACTACGTATCATCGACATTGATAACCTCCATGCCGATGAAGAATAAGTTAGGCTATCTTGTCTTAGTACTTCTCATAGCCCAGATGACACTGATACTGCTCTCATGGCTTATAACGGCAGCTTTCCCAGAGCTTCCGATGCGCTCCATGCTGAGTAGCGAGGGCATCAGATGGTTCTTTGGCTCGTTCGTTAGCAACCAGCTTTCACCACTGCTCATCTATTTTATTATGTCAGTGATGGCAGCTGGTGCCTTTGTTCGTAGCCGTCTTTACGCAACCTTACGTGCTATGCTGTCAAACATGAGACATAACCTGACATCCTCTTCCAATCATTTTAAAATTCTCTATCGTGAAAAGGTGGGACTACGCATAGCGTTGGTTGAATTTGTTGTTTATGTTATTGTCATGCTCCTTCTCACTGCTATTCCTCACGCAATCCTCCTGAGCGTGACGGGGCAGCTCTTCCCTAGTTCGTTTTCTTCTAGCTTCATCCCTTCCCTGTCGCTCATCATCATCGTGATGTCGCTTAGCTATGGCGTGGCAAGTGGTACGATTGACAGCGTAGCCAAGATGCACAAGGTCCTTGTAGGTGGTCTGGAGATTGGCTCAAGACTGGTTCCTACCTATCTTATCGGCATTCAATTGTATATGTCAATAAAGTATGTATTTATGCTGTAAGCCTCAACCCAATCGGTCATTAGAGCCTAAACTTATTATGGTCTAATGACCGATTTGGGTTAAACATATACTACAATAAGTTTGTTTTCATTTGCTGTCACTTTTAACATTCTGGGATAACTCATTGTGAATCAGCCTTATAATCATTTGTTAAAGGTGACAGGAATGACAGCAAACTTATTTTAGTTCAACTTGTCTTTGCTGATTAAGCAGACATATAAGAGCCAGAGAAACCTTAAATCATTCGTTACACTTAGAGAACGCTGTGCATATATTACAATTGCACCATGATGATTGTCTTAAACCCGAATCGGTCATTATTTAGTTACTCTATGACTTACAATGGCTTATAAAACACACCCACCATCACAAGGAGTAGCCGTGAACGCAATGACAAAGATAATCATTCCAAAGTTGAAAGCAAAGAGTTGCAAGCTTTTTTCTTACAAACTACTTTCTGACTGATCTTTCCTAAAGTGAGAGTACTGCTAAAAGAGGAAGAAGTACTATGCTTAAAGAATTACTATATTTCTCAAACTTGCCACCTCTATTTATCCTTGTTATAATGGAAGATACTCTCAGAGTTCTTGTTTGTATGGCTCTGTAATATACTATTGGTCTTAATCCTTGTTTTAATGGAAGATACTCTCAGAGTATGACAAACCTAAAAGATTTAGCAAGCAAGAATGTCTTAATCCTTGTTTTAATGGAAGATACTCTCAGAGCAAAAATACATTAGAGGAAGCTGCACAACACTCTACGTCTTAATCCTTGTTTTAATGGAAGATACTCTCAGAGATCAGCGTGGAATTGGTTGCGGTCGAGTTGTTCAGTCTTAATCCTTGTTTTAATGGAAGATACTCTCAGAGGTTGAGTTCTGGAGACGAAACCGTAAGATTATCACCGTCTTAATCCTTGTTTTAATGGAAGATACTCTCAGAGAGCTTGAAGTCTGGTATATCTGACACATACCTATAGTCTTAATCCTTGTTTTAATGGAAGATACTCTCAGAGTATGTTGTACCAAACGCAACTATTGAAGACGAGGGTCTTAATCCTTGTTTTAATGGAAGATACTCTCAGAGTGCCAGGTTTGATTGATAAAGTCAAGCCGTTTACTGTCTTAATCCTTGTTTTAATGGAAGATACTCTCAGAGTGAGGAGATTTAACCTGAAAAGGGGAGAATTTCCTGTCTTAATCCTTGTTTTAATGGAAGATACTCTCAGAGAGGACGTACCAGGTTTGATCGACAAGATTAAGCCAGTCTTAATCCTTGTTTTAATGGAAGATACTCTCAGAGAGTACGCAGCACAATTTCTGTGCTCACACAGGTTAGTCTTAATCCTTGTTTTAATGGAAGATACTCTCAGAGAGCAAGACATACGAATCCTTTATATAAGCGGGATTGGCATTTATAAAACCAAGTAGATAGGTTTTTGTTAACAGAAATTAACTACTTCCTAAGCGAGTGCAAAGGTAGATATTTTTAATCAAAAAGTCAAGGAACGCAGGGATAAATCTTATCAAGCAAAGACAACTTTTTTATAAGTTCTTGTCTTCATGGGCTTTCCAAAAGCGGGAGGTGATGTCTTCAAAGCTGCCATCGGGGCTGCGGCGATACATCCGCTGATTGGTGCGAGGAGAGTCAAGTCCACCGAGATGACGAAGATAAGGTCCCACTTTGATATAGTCGAAGTGCTGTTGGTCGATGAGCGGAGAGATTGCAGTGCGCCCAGTGTACCAACCAATCTTCAGGTGCGGGTGATGAGATAAGACGTGTTGTGCTAATCGGTCAACTTCAGCTGGGTCACCATCGCCTCCCATAAATCCCACACATGTTATCGTACCTTTCGTTTCATGAATCAGCGCCGACAGCGTCTCATCGGTCAGGTCCTCTCCCCTATCTGCCCACAAAAACTTACTATGACAACCCGGACAGCGACAGGGACAACCCGACACATTAATGGCAAGCGTCACCTCATCGGGGAACTCCTGAAAAACAACATCTGTATTTATATAATGAAGCATTACTTTCTTACTATCTTATGCTGAAAAGGATTGACTATCAAAGGTCTATCACCACCAAGCCAAACTTCAGGCTCCGCCTCTTGAAGAAATCCTTTCTTAGCTACAAAGATATAAAGAATGTAGCAAACAAAACAGACTTTACATAAGAAAATTAACCGATAAAAGCATATCTTTTATAACTCTTGTAGCGTATTTTCACATTAAGTATTACACCTTATTTCATCCCGCTAGAAATAGGTAGAGGAATAAGTACACAAAGACTAATGATAAAAGCACTTTCAATCTTTATAATAACAACCCACACGATTCGTTATAGAGCCTTAGAATTTGAAGTAATAAGGTAAGTCTCCTCTATAATGTTGCACCACTTTATCCACTTCCAATAATCATTGCCCTGTCCTTTCTATTGAACAGCACGAAAGCCCATTTGTTTAGAGAGTATATCTGTCAGAGATTACAGAAGCCTGCGTCCGTGATAACACCGATATTCTTAATAGAAAAGACGGATAACTGATGATTTATATTGTTTTCCTTTTTCTTTCACCGCATTATTACGATTAAAAAGGGAATTATATGCT
>QWCW01001285.1_pt1 | contig 10996 bp, 10 predicted proteins | sample 1972691 | NCBI WGS metagenome assembly QWCW01 (sample SAMN09866698, study PRJNA288562) | Human oral metagenome isolate pre2_saliva, whole genome shotgun sequencing... | reverse complement strand
CGCAAAGCAACAGGTTTAACGGCTGGACCACTCAACCCACCAGTACGAATACTCAGCAAAGGTTGACGCTTTTCAATGTCTATAGCCATGCCCATGAGTGTGTTAATCAACGACACAGCATCAGCTCCTTCGGCCTCACAGGCGCGCGCAATTGAGGCAATGTCTGTAACGTTTGGCGAGAGTTTGACAATCAAAGTCTTGTGATAAACAGCCCTAACGGCCTTTACAATGCTTGCTGCTCCCTCGCAAGTTACACCAAAAGCCATGCCACCTTCTTTGACGTTTGGACAGCTGATGTTAAGTTCTATGGCTGGAATAGCCTCAAGAGTATCTATTATTTGTGCACATTCTGCATAGGTTTCAGCACTGTTTCCGCTTACATTGACAATCATATTTGTATCAATATCCTTAATCAACGGATAGATATGCGTGGCAAAATAGTCTACACCTTTGTTCTGAAGTCCAACGCAATTAAGCATTCCACTGGCTGTTTCGGCCATACGAGGATAGTCATTTCCTTGACGCGGATGAAGCGTTGTACCCTTCACAATGATGCCCCCAATCTCGTCAAGTGGCACCAAGTCGGCAAACTCTAAACCATAACCAAAAGTTCCCGAAGCTGTCATCACGGGATTCTTCAATGCTAATTGATTTATCTTTACACTTAGATCTGCCATAACAACTGATTAATATTTAACACTGGTCCGTCTGTACACACACAGCGATTCCCTTCATTTGTCTTCTCAACACAACATAAACACGCACCGAGACCACACGCCATTTTATTCTCCAAAGAGACTTCACAAGTGATGCCATTAGCCTTTGCATAGCGCGCAACACTCATCATCATAGGCTTTGGTCCGCATGTAGCGATGCGCGAAAACTTTTCTTTTTGGAGCACCGAATGATTGGTAACAAATCCTTTTTCGCCCAAACTTGCGTCTTCAGTCGTAATAAAAACGCGTCCAAGTTGATTGAATTGATCAAGTTCCAAAAGGTCCTCGCGCGTACGCGCACCTAATAAGAAGGTTGGAGTTCCACCTCTTTTCTTGATCTCATAGCCTAAATGGAGCAAGGGAGCAATACCAACTCCGCCTCCAACTAACAACATTTTTTCATTTGAATCGACTGGAAGTGTAAAGCCATTCCCCAAAGGATAAAGACAATTTAGCTTTGCGCCAGGCTTGAGTTTCCCTAATTGTTGGGTACCATTTCCAACCATTGCGATAAGTAACCACAACTCGTTTTTCTGGTCATCTACGAAGTTTATTGAAATGGGGCGCCGAAGATAAGTTGACGGAGAATGGTCAACTCGTACTTCAACAAACTGCCCCGGCGTTATCTCGGGTAGAGGTTTGTCTGCCATAAGCTTTAAAAGCACATGCTTAGGGCTAAGCATCTCTACCGATGTTACCGTCAGGTCTTGAACGAATTTCTTCATCTTTGCTTTTGTAATAGGTTAATGCAAAGATAAGAAAAAAAACTAAATAGAACAATAGTTAACTCTTTTGAGGGACAAAAGTCTCCCAAGTACTGTCATCATAAAAGACCCGAATTTCGACAATCTTACGTTGCTTATTGTCAATTATTTTGGTAATTATATTATGGTTATTATTGCGTGTCGAATCAACACCCTGCGAATTACTTTGGTTGGCAGGTGGAGTTGTAACAACATTTGAGGCTTCTTCAAAGTCAACCATTAACTCTTGTGGAGTGGAAGGGGTATTTTCCGTGGTTGACTCTGAATCAGATTTGCCAGTCATATACATCGGACCAGAACCAAACAAAAGCCAATCGGTAGACAAAGTAGGAAGCTTCGACTTGATTGCTTCGGCTATAGCCAAGGTCGGTTTGGTCCTCCCAGTAAAGATGCTACTAAGAGAAGCCGGTGAGATTTGTATGAACTGAGCAAACGTTTGTTGAGTCATGTGCTGACTCTCCATAATCATTTTTATTCTATCTTTCATAAGCTTGTAAGACGTAAAAAGGGAGATTTACCCCTAATTTCATTGATTTTACAAAAGTAAAACAAAAAAACGAGACGTGCAACAATTGTATATATTATTTTGAATCTTACATTTTACATTTACAAATATATAATTTTATATTATATATACAATTTAATAATAATGAGATGTAAACCACTACGTTCCTAAATTTACATCCTAAAATCAGATATTATTAAGCCTATAATGAAATAATACATATTAATTGATTATAAGATAGTTATATATTAGCATTATACAGATATAGCCGTGATTATGCAATATGAATGGAGTTACAAAGTGATATCGTATGATGTTTAGTACAAAAATATAGGTTATCTAACTGAATATCAATATAGTTATAGCGTAAAATAAGGCTAAGTATAAGTATACATATAAATATATAGACCTAAATATATAGGTTTTTATATTGTAATGTAAATCATAAATATTAATTTGTATATAGATATTATTCATTTACAAACATAAAATCACGCAATGTTTTGTATTATATTAATTCGTGAATTACACGATTGTAAATACTAATAAAACTTAATTGTAAATCTAAGAAGGCTGAAAACGCTTAAAAATGAAATAACGAGCGTATTCTGAACAGATACCTTATTGGTTGAAAATACGCGAGTTTTAGAGGGGGTAAAAAAGGGGTAAATCGCTTATTCTTAGTGATTTAACCCTAAAAAAAGTGCCCCTTTGGAGCACTCATTCTACGAAAAAATAAGGTAAAAATAGGGCGTTTTTAGTGCAAAATGAAGAAAATTAGCTCCTTCATCAGCTCACCTGGACCCGTATTTGGATTGTCTAACCCCTTACTTTTGGCATCTATTTCTCTAATCTTAGAAATTATCTGCATGGTTTTCATTCCCGAGTAATTTCGCATTCCAATAATATACTCTTTGGCAGCCCATGCATTTCTCAATTCCAAGTAATTTGCAACAGCATTTTCATTGTTTCTGTTTGGTGCATAATATGCTATCATCAGATTTTCGAAGTAAGTAAAGATCATTGGGAGAAATGAAAACAATGATCCAGCCTTTGGATTGTTGTCAAAATATTTTATAATTAAATTCGCCTTGTAAATGTCACGATATATGATTGCGTTTCGTAGTTCGAAAGCATTGAAATCTTTGCTTACTCCTATCTCCTTTTCAACCACTTCAGGAGTCACTCTCCCATTCGTTGTCAAATGAGACAACAACAACTTATCGAGTTCCGAAGTTAATCTATTGAGATCAGCTCCTACATGATCGGCTATCATCTGTGCCGCTTTCGGTTCGATGGTGACTTGATGTTGGCGCAAATAAGTTTCGATAAATCCAGGCAACTCACGCTCATAGAGTTTCTTACTCTCAAAGATGACGCCACCACCAGCCTGTGCTGAAGGGATAATCTTCTTTCTTTTATCAATACTTCCGTTCTTATGACAGAGCACAAGTATCGTAGAAGCGACTGGATTTTTGAAATATTTCTCCAACGCTTCTGTACCTTTAAGATTTTGCGATTCTTTCACAATAACGACTCGTTTTTCGGCCATCATCGGATAAGCCTTGGCAGAATCTACGATTTGCGAAGCCGTAACATCAGCTCCAAAAACGATATTCTGGTTGAAATCACGCTCTTCTGGTTTCAACACATGCGTCGCAATATAATCTGAAATCTTATCAATATAATAGGATTCCTCACCCATTAATATATAAATAGGTGAAAAACGGCGCGCTTCCAAGTCGCGCATAATCGTTTCATACGATGGTCCTGTATTTTTCTTTTCAGGCATCTCGCTATATTATTTTAATTGTTTACCTTTGCAACAGACTGAAAACGAAAGCTTCATCAAAAACGAAAAGCAAGTTCTTCAGCCGTTTCTATTTTTGCAAAAATAATAAAATGATTCCATTAAACCTACCTGATTATGAAATAAAGTTATCGGGCTCACCGACAAAACCAATGATTTTCGATATTCTTCGTGGCAAATATGTCGCCCTCACTCCTGAAGAATGGGTACGCCAACACTTTGTCCACTTTTTGATAAATCATAAAGGTTACCCCGCAACACTTTTGGCAAACGAGGTCAAACTCAATGTTGGCGATAAAAAACTTCGTGCAGATACGGTTCTCTATTCACGTCAACTCAAACCGCAGGTTATTATCGAATACAAGGCTCCTAAAATTGAAATCACACAGAAAGTGTTTGATCAGATAATGGTTTATAATATGCTGCTCCACGTAGACTATCTCATTGTGTCTAATGGGATAAAACACTACTGCTGTAAAATTGATTATAACAATCAAAAATATTTATATTTAGAGGATATCCCTAACTACGATATTATTTTACAGAATGAAGTAGAAATCGATTCAAAATAAACGTTTTTATTTCATGCTAATTTAAGAAAATAAAAACAAACAGCACCAAATCATCACACAATCTACGTCTTTTCATCGCACATTATGACGCATTTTGGCGCCTAAAATAACGCATTTCGCGATGCATACTGCATGGGATTAAAAATAACGCCCTATACATCACAATAAAGAAAGAAAGGAAAAGCAAAACAACTTGGCATTTGCAGCGAAGTGCATCAAATGCCAAGGTCCATCGGACGATAATCAAGTAGCACAGCAACGCCCTCTTCTAACGAGCGCTTTACATCTATAAGTCGCTGATTTCTGCTCCCTCTGAAGATTAAATCTGTGTCACGTTGTGCCTCTATATAAGGGCCATCAACAAGCACATCTATATATTGCAACAATGCTTTTTGACGCTCATTCAGACACAAATTCTCAAAAACGAAGCCACTATAACACCAGATTGTCTTCTTCGTTTCAGCCTTAATAGCCTTTGCCAAAGCCAAAAAGCCTTCGGGTTGGAACATTGGATCGCCGCCCGTAAAGGTCACATTGGCAAATGGGTCTTTCTTGATTTCACGCAGAATCTCTTCTGTTTCCATCATCGTTCCATGATGAATATCCCACGATTGCGGGTTATGACAGCCGGGACAAGCATTCGGACATCCTGCACAATAAATGGAAGTACGGAATCCTGGCCCATCAACCATCGTGTCGTGCACTATACTCAATACGCTAATCATTTGTTATTTTCAACACAAAACATCAAAAAAAATCCCCTCCCTTCTTATCGGGAGGGGAACAATATTATTCACATTTGCCATCGACATGCGTCACGCGGTCGTTGAGTTCGGCCAATTTTCCCTGGTTCCAACGGTCGGTTGTACCCACCAAATAGCCTGTAATGCGTTGCAATTTATCGATATGTTGGCTACCACATTTAGGGCAAACATCGAGCTTTGCGTCTGCATTCTCATAACCACAATCCATACATCGATTGCGGTTATGATTCACACTGCCGTATCCAATGTTTAGTTTGTCCATCATATCTACTACATTTGAGATGACTTCCGGGTTATGCGTTGCGTCGCCATCTATCTCTACATAGAAGATATGTCCACCTCGAGTTAGGTCGTGATATGGTGCTTCTATCTCTGCTTTATGCAAGGCAGAACACTTATAATAGACTGGAACGTGATTGGAATTTGTATAGTAATCGCGGTCTGTAATGCCTTCTATTGCACCATAACGCTTACGATCAAACTTTGTGAAACGACCAGAAAGACCTTCTGCAGGCGTAGCCAACACACTATAATTATGCTGATAACGCTCAGAGAATTCATTGGCGCGGTCGCGCATATAGGTCACAATCTTCAGTCCTAAGGCTTGCGCTTCATCACTTTCTCCATGATGTTTGCCTACCAAAGCCTTCAAACATTCAGCCAAACCAATGAAACCAATGCCTAAGGTGCCCTGATTGATGACACTTTCTATCGTGTCTGAGGGCTGCAACTTATCGCAATCAATCCACAATTTGGTCATTAACAGCGGGAATTGCTTGGCAAACGCGGTCTTCTGGAATTGGAAACGATCGTCAAGTTGCTTTGCCGTTATCTCAAGCATACGGTCAAGTTTGGCAAAGAAAGCATTGATTCTTTCCTCCTTATTCCCTATTTGCATGCACTCAATGGCAAGCTTAACGATGTTTATTGTGGTAAAACTTAGGTTGCCACGAGCTACACTTGTCTTCGCGCCGAAGCGGTTTTCAAACACTCGAGTGCGGCATCCCATCGTAGCAATCTCCCACAAATAACGCTTCGGATCGTCTGCTTTCCAATTACTATTCTGGTTGAAAGTGGCATCAAGATTCAAGAAATTAGGGAAAAATCTGCGTGCAGTTACCTTACAAGCCAACTGATAAAGGTCGTAGTTTCGGTCTTCGGGAAGGTAGTTTACCCCACGTTTCTTCTTCCAAATCTGTATGGGGAAGATGGCTGTTTCGCCATTACCAACACCCTCATATGTAGATTTCAACAACTCGCGCATAATGCAACGACCTTCTGCAGAAGTATCCGTTCCATAGTTTATAGATGAGAAAACCACCTGATTTCCACCTCTACTATGGATAGTATTCATGTTATGAATGAAGGCTTCCATAGCTTGATGCACGCGGTTTACAGTCTTATTCATTGCATGTTGGCAAAGACGCGCGTCACCTTCTAAGCCATCAAGCTCCTTCAACAGGAAGTCATCAAAAGCTATATCATAAAGCGATGAAAGGTCACGCCCCGTGAGTTTCTCCAAGTTTTTCACCTCTTCTATATAAGAACTGCGTACATAGGGCGCAAGATAGAAGTCAAAAGCTGGGATAGCTTGCCCTCCGTGCATCTCATTTTGGCATGTTTCTAAAGAGATACATGCCAAGACTGCCGCCGTCTCTATACGCTTTGCAGGGCGTGAAGAGCCATGTCCGGCAACAAAACCATGCTCAAGAATATGGTCAAGCGGATGCTGAACACAAGTCAAACTCTTTGTGGGATAGTAGTCCTTATCATGAATGTGAATATAGTTATGAGTCACTGCATCGCGCACTTCATCTGCCAACAGATAGTCATCAACGAAAGGTTTCGTTGTTTCTGATGCGAATTTCATCATCATACCAGCAGGCGTATCTGCATTCATATTGGCATTTTCGCGCGTAACATCATTGTTTTTGATGTTCACAATCTCCATAAACACGTCGCGTGTCTTGGCCTTTCGTGCAATACTTCGTTGGTTTCGGTAAGCTTTCTGTGTGCATCATGGCCTTTCTGATGGCTGCCATGATTTTCTGCTCGTTGAAACCGACTATTCGTCCGTCTCTCTTTACTACTGTTTGTATCATTTGTATAAAGGTGAATATGTTTTGATTTCCATTGCAAAGATAGCATATTAAATACTAAGTTTATCATTTTGGATAACTTTTTGCATGTTAATAAATGTCAAGTCATTAATTAACAACATGTTACAAAAATTTTTGGAAAACTTTGTTTATTTTACAAATTAAATTAGTTTTCAAAATAGAAAACAAAAGGTTGCAAATTAAAGTTACTAATATTACATTTTAAGTAAGCTGAAACATAAATAAGAAATCAAAGAGAAACTATAGGAATCCCATGTACTTCAAGGCCTTACCTCACTAAAAACGGCATTAAAACACCCTATATTTTACGCAAAATGTAATGCACTTTGTCAAATAGCATGATGCATTACGCGCCAAAAGATTCGGGATAAAACAAAATAAGGTTCCATGAGCTGACTTGTAATTTCTATGGAATCACTCGACAATTTGAATCATTTCACCATGTAACTTACACCACTTTACGCCGTAAAATGACTCAAACAAACATCGCAACTCGGTACGAGTTGTGCCTTTGATAGCCCCACGTTGGCGAATGAAATGAGCCTACGTGGGGATTAAATGAACGCATGTAATGAACCCGGAACGGGTTCTGCTTTTTCCAAATAAAAGGAGTTATGCTCCATAAATCTCTTATTTCGCGTAACAAAATCGTAAAAACATGGGGGCGAAAAGCATCAACAACTGAAGATTTCGCTATCTTTGCAAAAACCAATTCATAATCTTATGCCACAATATCTCAACCAAATTCTGGTGCATTGCGTATTTCACAAACACGCAAAAGCCGTCAATATTCAAGCACAAGACCAATTACCACTGAATGAGTTTGTTATGCAAACTTGTCATTTCTTACATTGTCCATGTCTCATTGCCAATGGTGTTGCCGACCATCTGCACGTCTTATTGGTGCTTGCCACCAACACATCAGTAGCTGATGTGGTAAAAGAGGTGAAACGAAAAGCCACACTCTTCCTGAAAGAACGCAATCCGTCTTATTACCATTCCTTTTGTTGGCAAGGCGGATATGGTGCATTCAGCGTTTCAATAAGGCACAAAGATAGTGTGTATCAATATATTTATCAACAGCAAGAACACCATAAAAAGGTTTCCGCAAAAGATGAGTTTGAGGCATTGTTACGCAATGCAGGCATCACAAAATACGATGAAAAATTTTATTGGAGCACGTGAATGGGGAAAAGGCTAAACCCATACTGGGTTTATTCGGCACACACATTTCACCCCACGTAGGCTCATTCCATTCGCCAACGTGGGGCTTTCAAAAGCACAACTCGTACCGAGTTGATTGTACTCCCCTACTTCAAAAAAGCAAATCATGAGTGATATTTTAGTACAATATCATACAACGTTGGAGCCAAACCGCCCAATTTCAAGGAGAAAACTGCATAAAATAGTTTGTGAAATGTGCACAGAGCAGCCGTCAAACCACCAAAATTAAGGAGGAAACTTGCATATAATTATTAGTAAAATGCATACGGGATTCCCCTCAAAACACAGCTATACAAGGAGGATCCTGTGAAAGATTGTCAGCATAATTCGTGTTATACAACATCACAAATGCATTATGTACCATCGCAACTCGGTACGAGTTGTGCCTTTGACAGCCCCACGTTGGTGAATGAAATGAGCCTACGTGGGGAATAAATAGACGCATGAAATGAACCCGGAACGGGTTCAGCTTTTTCGCATTCGCTACGTAATTGGAAGAAGCAAAACCCGTACCGGGTTTGAAAACCACATGTTATCGCTCACCCGTGGTAGGCTCGTTCCTCGCCAACCACGGGCTTTCAAAAACATAACTGCTACGCAGTTACTACATGAAAAACATCTCATCACGCGACACAATACCCATTGTCATCATATAATAACCAATAATCCGTAAAACAATATATACCCAATCATCTGACAATCTCTATTAAATCATAGGGTAACTTACATCAATTCACCATGAGATTTGAGTCAAAAAGCGGTGTAATCTATACCAAATTGCAAAGCAAGCTGATAGAGGCGATATCTGCTTAGGATAAATCTTAGCTTATAAAGTACAATGGTTTTTCTCAAACTAAGATATGACATGAAACCCTACGGAACAAAGATTATCACACAACAAGCCACAACTCACGTTATAAAAAACTTTCAAATAGCCTCTGAGTCGGACGTTATAACACAAAACTATGATGTATCCAGTGCTCAACAATGCGTCTACTTATCCCCCTACTAACCGACAAAGACGCAATATTCTCGCACTGAAAGTGTATGCCAAAAAGACATTCTATGTGCTCAACAAAGTTATTAAAACAAAGCAAATCAGGCTTTTCTACCTCCTCTTTGCCCACTCCTATGGTGAAACAATCCGATTCTGAGAGTATAATGCAACGGTGTTCAGACACTTGTCCATTCTCTATATCTATTGAATAGGTATCTCCCATGACAAGTGGAGAACCAAAACGCACAGCCATTCTAAACCTTTGGGTAAGTTCTTCGACCGTCAAATCACGAGGAGCAAAGTATTCTCCGTCAGTGGTAAGATTAAAACAAACCGACCAATGGTAACGATTGGCAGGCTCAAGACCTAAACGTTTCAAGAGCTTATAAGAAGGAAGATTATTGATAATGCTATCATAATAGGAACAAATCCTCTGAAAAAGTGGATGATTTATCGTCGGAAAGCCGAAGATTTCAAACAGATAATTCAGAAAAATGGGCTTCTTTGTGATGTAATCATCTATCAACTGATCGAAATAAGAAAGGACTTCTGGCGCCCGAGAGAAAGCTAATACAGCCCACACTGCCCTTAAACTTGAAATGTCATGATGTTCAAGAGCTGTTCGTTCTGTCTGATTATATTCAGCCAAACAACTCAAAAGAAACTCATCAACAATAGGTGTTGAATACTGACGAAGCCTTTCTACGTTCTTTTTATCAGGGTAATAGCTGTCGCATAGCTTATTAATGAACTGACAAACCAACTTAGCTTCAGACTTCTCCAGACATCCCTGATGTTGTTGAATAATATCTTTCAGATAACCCATTGCACTTATTTTACCTACAAAAATCGTAAAAATGATTGATATAAACAAGTATTTTCCTTTCAAAACCATATCTTCTTTTCAAAATTAATGTATAGTAACAGGCAACCAAATGCATTATTCGATGCCAAAATTTGTGTATTTCAGAGAAATTTCCGAATATTGCACAGGAGTTTATCTCCAACAAAACATTAGCTATATAAATAGAAAATATGAAATATTTATTGGTATCCGACATCCACGGATCACTGCCAGCATTAGAAAAAGTGATAGATTTCTATCATCAACAGCATTGTGACATGATGTGCATTATGGGCGACATACTGAATTATGGACCACGAAATGGCTTGCCAGAAGGCCTTAATCCCAAGGCTATTGCTGAAAAACTAAATGCTATTGCCGATGAGATTGTGGCCGTGAGAGGCAATTGTGACTCAGAAGTTGACCAGATGTTGCTTTCTTTTCCGATACTCCAAGACTACATGTTACTCGTAGATAATGGCAAGAAACTATTGCTAACCCATGGTCATATATATAATAAGGAGAACCGCCCCAAGGGAAATTTCGACGCAATCATCTATGGACATACGCATCTTTGGGAGCTCGAAAGAGAAGAAAACAGCGTGATTTGCAACACGGGTTCAGTCACTTTTCCTAAAGGAGGCAACCCTCCTACGCTCGGAACTTATGAAGATGGGGTG
>QWCW01000653.1_pt1 | contig 11011 bp, 8 predicted proteins | sample 1972691 | NCBI WGS metagenome assembly QWCW01 (sample SAMN09866698, study PRJNA288562) | Human oral metagenome isolate pre2_saliva, whole genome shotgun sequencing... | reverse complement strand
CACGATGAACACCCTTGCTTTTGGCTATGTAATTCCCGCTATTAGGGCTTACTCGGGACTTCCACCCGTTAGATAATGCTCATGCCGAGCATACAACAAGAGAGGAATACCCTTGTGGATATTCCTCTTGTTTTTCAGTGATTCGCATGGGGCTCGAACCCATGACCCCAACATTAAAAGTGTTGTGCTCTACCAGCTGAGCTAGCGAATCTCCCTATGCTTTCAGAAAGCGAGTGCAAAGGTAATAAGATTTTCTGATTAATCCAAATTATTTGTAACTTTTCTTTTTCTTTTTAGAAATGACATGTGCAAACGAAGGTTTTATGTAACTAAGATGTGATGTTATTTGAGTAATGCAAGGTATAAATTAATAACGTTTGTTACTAAAGATTTCAGCATATTGTACACTATATCTCAGTTTTCCTGTATTTCATCAGTTTCCTGTATGCTATTATTAGATATGCAGTATCACACCAATCTTTGGAAGCTCACCTTTCTATCTTGAATCAGCTCCAGAAATAGACCATCTGAAATGATTCAACCTCAATAGTCCAACTAACAACAATATTGATTTATATGACGAATACCAACTTTTTTATTAACTTTGTAGCATAACTAAGTCCCCCAATATTGATTCTTTATTACAATGAACATGCATACTTTCAATCGTTCTCAGAACCCCTCTACCCTATTGGCAACGATTTCGCTACTTGCTTTTGGGACTCCTACACCAGTCAAATCTCAAGGAGTAAAGAAACAACCCAACATAATTTTATTCATGGTAGATGACATGGGATGGCAAGACACGTCTCTGCCTTTTGCTGACTCGATTACTGCTAATAATCGAAAGTACGACACACCGAATATGAAAAGACTCGCAGCAGAGGGTATGATGTTTACTGATGCCTATGCGACACCTATCAGCTCACCTTCAAGATGTAGTTTGATGACAGGTATGAATATGGCCCGACACCGAGTAACGAATTGGACTTTACATCGCGACCAGATGACAGATGGGAAACGAGAAGGTGTTACACTGCCGGACTGGAATTACAATGGTATCGCACAAAGTGGTAATGTAGGTCACACTACAAAAGCCATATCCTTTGTTCAACTTCTAAAGGATGCCGGTTATCACACCATCCATTGTGGCAAAGCTCACTGGGGCGCAATTGATACTCCGGGAGAGAACCCCTGTCATTTTGGCTTTGAAACGAACATTACGGGCACCGCTGCTGGTGGATTAGCAACCTATCTCAGCGAACGCAACTATGGTTTCACGAAGGATGGGAAGCCAACATCTCCGTTCGCTATACCTGGTTTGGAACATTATTGGGGTACTGGAGTTTTTGCAACGGAAGCTTTAACGAGAGAGGCTATTGCGAGTTTAGAAAAAGCTAAAAAATACAACCAACCTTTCTATCTGTATATGTCTCATTATGCCGTACATGTTCCCATTGATAGAGATATGCGTTTTTACCCAACATACCGAGCACGTGGACTCTCAGAGAAAGAGGCTGCTTACGCCTCATTGATAGCAGGAATGGACAAAAGTCTGGGCGACCTCATGGACTGGATAGAAAAAGCTGGCCTCAATCGCGAAACAATTATTATCTTTATGAGTGATAATGGTGGGCTCGCTTCGTCATCATATTGGAGAGATGGCGAACTCTACACCCAGAATGCACCGCTCAAAAGCGGCAAAGGTTCACTTTATGAAGGAGGAATAAGAGTACCTTTTATTGTGAGATGGAAGAATGTTGTAAAGCCGAATACTCGTTCTCATACACCTATTATTATAGAAGACCTCTATCCAACCTTACTTTCTATGGCAGGCATCAAAAACTGTCACGTACCACAAACTATCGATGGGCGGGACATCACCCCTCTCCTTCGTGGTAAGCAACAAAACTTTGAGAACCGACAATTGATATGGAATTATCCTAATATATGGGATGGAGAAGGACTAGGCATCAGCCTGAATTGTGCCATTCGTGAGGGAAAATGGAAATTGATCTATTCCTATCTGACAGGTCAGAAAGAACTTTATGACCTGTCGAACGACCTATCCGAAAACTACAACGTAGCCTCCGCTCATCCGCAGGTCGTAGAACAACTCTATCGCCACCTTACATCACAACTGCATGAAATGAAAGCACAAAAGCCTATTGTGAATTATAGCAAGTAATAATAAAACTATCGTTGTGAGGTGACAAATAACAAATCTTGCCCCCTCCTCCGATTGAATAACTTTATTTTTTTTTCATCTAATAAACATCTTCCACACCTAGTAATCACTGACAGAATACAACAATTGAGTCTATAACGAGATGTTTTATTCATGTAACATTACTCCACACAATTGGTGCGGAGCGTGAACACCAATGGTGCGGAGGGTGAACACCAATGGTGCAGATGCCCCGCACCAATAGTGCGAACTGATAAACACATTGCAGCATGTTATCATGCATGTGCGGAACATACTGCTTAATGCGCAATACGATTAAGCTATTATCATCTGAATCGCTTACTTCTTAACTTGCCATTGAAAGGTACTACATGGTAATCCTACTTCATTCACAAGGTTTGCGCGTGTGAAAGGTTGCCAGCCATAACGGACTGCACGAGGACGATGAACAGAAGACGACCGAACAAGAATTGTGTTAGGCGATGTTATCTGTGCCTCAGCAGGATAATAAATACCATCAGCACCTGCAACCTCGAAGCCAACAAGGTGATTACCCTTAGCAGAAAGTGACTGCGCATGAGTAAATTGTAATTCAAGTGCATTATCTTTTATCAACACAGAATGACAGACTGGCCCTTCAGATTCAATCATGTAATCATAGCTATGATGCAACGCTTGTAAACCAAGGCGTTCTCCAACAGGCTTTTTATTGGTATAATGAACATCTAAGGAGTCACCTACATCAGTTGTTACAGCCATCCACGTATTACGTAATGTTAAAGCCATACGACGCTGTGAGTCACGAAAACGTGGCCATGAAGGACGATTTAGACTAGAGAGCTGTACGAAGTAAAATGGTAATTCGGGATTATGGAAGAACCGACGCCAACTCTTCTCCAACATAGAGAAAAGTCGTTCGTGTAGTTCCGTATTATGCGCATTTGACTCACCTTGATACCAGACAACTCCCTTGATCGAATAACCTTTTAAAGGTAACATACCTGCTTCAAACATATAAGTTGGTGCAAAAGGATGACGCTGCAAAGGATTCTTACTCACACTGACATTCTGTAAAGCTCGCTCACGTGCCCATTTCATTCCATAGTCACCATGGTACCAATCACGCAGAATAGCTGGCATCCGTTCCTCCAAAGTATGGCGATCTATCCATGACTCTGTCGTCGTTCCACCAACAGCATTACAGATAATACCTACAGGGACTTGCAAGCTATCGGCTAGCTTCTTTCCAAAGTGATAAGCCACAGCTGAGAAGCCACTCAAAGACTCACGAGAGCAGTTACGCCATGGTCCGATACGAAGATACTGATGACGATTAACAGAGTCACAAGCACTAGCCGACCATTTTACAGCAGTTGTTGGATAAATTGCCGACATATTAAAAAGGTGTAAACAAGTTTGACTATCAGCCTCATCTAAATCTTGCTTTCTACTCTGAACAGCATTAACAGGTAATTCCATATTCGATTGTCCTGAACAGAGCCATACCTCACCGACGTAGATATCCTTAAGCGTAAGTTTCTGTTTCTTCGTACTTATCATTGCTTTATAAGGGCCACCAGCCTTCTCTGCTGGGAAAGAGGCTCTCCACTTCCCGGCGCCGTCTGCAACAGAAGAGAGCGTACGTCCATTGAAATTTACCTTAACCATTTCTCCCGTATTTGCCTTTCCACAAAAAACAATTGGTCTGCCACGCTGAACAACCATGCCATCTGAATACAATGGCGAAAGCGAAAGTCCTCCATAATTACCTGTCAGAGCACCATATACGGTCTCAGCAATTATCTTTGCACCTTCAGCATTCGGATGAATCGCATCTGCAAGAAGGTCAGGACGACTATATAAAGGCGTATTTAAGTCGATCAACGATGTTCGTGTAGCAGTCGCAACTTGTCGAATATGTTGCTGAATCTGTGCGTGCCAATCACGTGTACCACTCTCAAAACGAGGATGGCGGTCAAAGATGGGTGACATAAGACAAATCCAAATCTTTGCCTTAGGATTTGCCTGACGAAAACTGTCAATCAGTCGGATGTAATCAGCATTAAAATCATCACTATGTTCTGGCCAGTTGCGTGGATCGGTATCATTGAGTCCAAGGTGAATAACAACTAGGTCTGCCTTGAAGTCCAAAGCCTCCTTATATTCTTTTTGTTCGATATAAGGACGATGTCCGAGATGAAGCAACGTTGTACCAGAGTGTCCGAAGTTTCTAACTTCATAACCACTTCCTAACATCTGTTGTAGCTGCGCTGGATAACAATTCTTTTCCCTATCAGCGATTGTCATCCCCCATGTCACACTATTACCCACACATGCCACCTTAATTCTTCCGCCTGCAACAGCAGGCAGAAATATAAAGAGCAGTCCAAACAATAAAATTGTTCTTTTCTTCATAATCATTTATAAACGTAGTAATGACAGATTTTGCTTTTAAATTTAATTTTACTCACATACAAATTTCTTGCAAAGTTAAATATAATCTATGAATAAAGGAAAAACCCTAGATAACAAAAACGTCCAATGGGCAAATTATCAAACAAAAGTATAAAGAATAAGATAAATGTTATAGACTCCGAACAACTCACGTTACATTACAAAACCACCTTCATCTACAAAATGAATATCATAAAATCTATAATCTTAAAACGCCAAATAGTTCTTTAAAACAATAATGTTGAGCCTTTTTTTACCTAAGAATGAATTAATACAAACATGTGTTCGCACACATTTTTACAACGAAAAAATAATCTACGAAAAGTTTGCACGGAAAGTAAAAATAACATATCTTTGTGACTGTTATCCTGAAAACAATCTTTTACCTTTAAAAGACTAATACCTATTGAGTAATTAAAGCGATTCCCTGTGAAGGTCATCGCTTTTTCTTTTTTATCCCTTTATCAAAGTGTATAGTTATCTTTACACGATATAGGTTTGGAAGGAAATTCCAAACATTTATCTAAAACCTCAATTCCGCAGCATTATTCCTTGTGAAAAATTTTATATATTGAGATGTCTTTTTGTAGCTCTATATGTTGATATGAGGTTTTTCGGGGCTTCCTGGGTCTTGCATAGGCATGAAATCCCCCACCCAAACCAATGAGGAATGTGAGAATCATAAAGACATGCTGTTTATTCAAGGAAAACTTCAGAGTAAAGTGACAGTAAACTAAATTTAAATCATTTTTGTATGATATGACTCACAATAGACCTGTTACTTGGAAATATCATACCTTCATCTAAAATCGAAGAATTAATTATATTAATTGAAAAAGGAAGACACCTTTCGATGCCTTCCTTTTATCTATAATGTGTTTGAATATACATGTATTACATCATGCCACCCATACCTGGAGCTGCTGGCATTGCTGGAGTATCCTCTACTTTATCAACGATGAGGCACTCAGTTGTCAAGAACATGCCAGCAATTGAAGCTGCATTCTCAAGAGCAACGCGTGAAACCTTTGCTGGATCGATAACTCCTGCTGCACGAAGATCCTCGTAAACATCCTTGCGAGCATTGTAACCATAGTCACCCTTTCCTTCGCGAACATTATTTACTACTACTGCACCTTCACCACCAGCATTAGCAATAATCTGACGGAGAGGCTCCTCAATAGCACGGCATACGATATTGATACCAGTCTGCTCGTCTGCGTTCTCACCCTTAAGGTCCTTCAATGCCTCCTGAGCACGGATGTATGTGGTACCACCACCAACAACAACACCCTCTTCGATAGCGGCACGAGTAGCACAGAGTGCATCGTCAACACGATCCTTCTTCTCCTTCATTTCTACCTCAGAGTTAGCACCTACATAGAGAACGGCTACACCACCAGCGAGCTTAGCCAAACGCTCCTGCAACTTCTCCTTATCGTATGAACTTGTTGAAGCAGCAATCTCATTCTTAATCTGAGCTACGCGATCTTTGATAGCATCCTTAGCACCAGCACCATCAACAATTGTTGTATTATCTTTAGAGATGGTAACCTTCTTAGCTGTTCCAAGCATCTCAATCGTTGCCTTATCCAATGAAAGACCCTTTTCCTCGCTGATAACTACACCACCAGTCAATACTGCAATATCTTCGAGCATAGCCTTACGACGGTCGCCAAAGCCTGGAGCCTTCACTGCACAAATCTTCAAACCTGCACGCAAGCGGTTCACAACCAATGTTGTCAAAGCCTCTGAATCAACATCCTCAGCAATCACCAACAATGGACGACCGCTCTCTGCAGCAGGCTGAAGGATTGGAAGAAAATCCTTAACATTTGAAATCTTCTTATCATAGATGAGGATATATGGGTTCTCCATTTCACACTCCATCTTATCTGTATCTGTTACGAAGTAACCAGAGAGATAGCCACGATCAAACTGCATTCCCTCAACAACTCCAATACTTGTCTCACGAGTCTTGCTCTCCTCAATAGTGATAACACCATCCTTAGAAACTTTACGCATTGCATCAGCAAGCAACTTACCAATTTCTGGGTCGTTGTTAGCACTTACGGTAGCAACCTGTTCAATCTTATCATAGTTGTCACCAACAACCTCTGCTGAGTCCTTGATATGCTCAACAACCTTTGCAACAGCCTTATCGATACCGCGTTTGAGGTCCATTGGGTTAGCACCTGCTGTAACATTCTTCAAGCCTTCTGTGACAATAGCCTGTGTAAGGATGGTTGCAGTAGTTGTGCCATCACCTGCATCATCACCAGTCTTGCTAGCAACACTCTTAACAAGCTGTGCACCTGCATTCTCAAAGTTATCTTCGAGCTCTATCTCCTTAGCTACTGTAACACCATCTTTTGTAATCTGAGGAGCACCAAATTTCTTACCAATAACAACATTACGTCCCTTAGGGCCGAGTGTTACCTTTACAGCGTTTGCCAATTGATCTACACCACTCTTCAAAAGTTCACGTGCATCTGTATCGAATTTTATCTCTTTTGCCATTTTCTTTATTCTTTTTTTAACTAATTGTTTTCTGCTTTTATCTTTTAAGCTATACCATCATTTCTAAGTATCTCTTTTTTATAAAAGCTGTTTTCTTTTAGGAAAAATATGTGCTTAGCCAACAACTGCTAGCACGTCACTCTGACGCATGATTAAATATGTCTCTCCATCATTCTCAAGCTCAGTACCAGCGTACTTGCCATAGAGAACCTCATCACCAACTTTCAGAATCATCTCTTCTTCCTTTGTACCATTACCAACGGCTACCACCTTACCACGTTGTGGTTTTTCTTTGGCTGTATCTGGGATAATAATACCACCAACTTTCTCTTCTGCCTGTGCTGGAAGCACGAGGACTCTGTCTGCTAAAGGTTTAATTGTCATAATTGTTATGTTTTAAGATTTTAATTTCCAATTCCTTTACGACCTATAAAAAGTCGTTTTGCCTTACGTTATACGAAAACTATGCCAAAACGACTTACTGACAGTTGTAAAAACATTATCTGACAACCTGTCAGTTTATTCATAGTAATTAAACTAAAACCAAAATAAAAAACTATCTTTGCAACTGACAATGAATAATGGTAAAACAACAAATGACTTACTATGACGCAGATTAATAAAACCATAACACAAGAACTCCAATCACTTTCAAATGCTGAGAAACGAGAGATCTTTCCAAAATTTTTCAAGGCAGGCAAAGGACAATACGGAGAAGGCGATCGTTTCTTAGGCGTTACCGTACCTAATATCAGAACGATTGCCAAACGGCACAAAGAGATTTCACTTGAAGAAATAAGAGAGTTGCTAGAGTCAGAATGGCACGAAGTGCGTCTTTGCGCCTTAATTATTATGGTAGAAACCAGTAAGAAAAAAGATGAGACCTTACGACAGAAACTATTTGACCTCTATCTATCGCAAACCAATCATATCAACAATTGGGATCTCGTTGACTTATCTTGTCACCACATTGTTGGTGAATATCTGCTCGACAAGTCACGTGATATTCTTTATCAGCTTGCTCAAAATCGATTATTATGGGATAATCGTATTGCGATTGTATCAACTTACGCCTTTATCCGCAAAGGACAATTAGAAGATACCTATGCGCTGAGCGAATTGATGATGCATCATCCACACGACTTAATGCACAAGGCAATTGGTTGGATGCTACGTGAAGCGGGGAAGCGAGATTCCGACCGCCTTTACGATTATATTATGAGCCACAGAGCAGATATGCCACGCACCATGCTACGTTATGCAATAGAGAAGTTCTCACCCATAGAACGTTCTATTCTCATGAAGCGTGCCTAACATCTATCTTTTCTTCCCCCACCCCATCACGCATTTGCTAGGGCATAATACTTTGAAATAATAAGCTACTAGTTATGTAGAAGATGAAAGGAGAAAGAAATATAGAAAAGAAAATGATGTTGATTATTAGGGTAGAAATAAGGAATTAATTTAAACGTGAAGAAGTTAAGAACAAACAACAAGCTAAACGCTCATAATTCACAACACAAAATAATAAAATATCCTATATTTTTCTTACCTTTGCATTCAGAACATAATATTAATTTAACGATAGAAAAAGAAAATGAAACCTACATTATTACTTCTTGCGGCAGGTATGGGAAGCCGCTACGGCGGGCTGAAGCAGCTCGATGAGCTAGGACCTAATGGTGAGACCATTATGGACTATTCTATCTATGATGCTATTCAGGCTGGATTTGGAAAGATTGTTTTTGTTATCCGCAAGGATTTCGAGGAGCAGTTCCGTAGTCAGGTTCTGTCAAAGTATGAGGGTCATATCCCTACAGAACTTGTCTTCCAAAGCATCGATGCATTGCCTGAAGGGTTCAATGTTCCAGAAGGGCGTGAGAAGCCATGGGGTACGAACCATGCTGTATTGATGGCTTTACAAGTTATCAGAGAGCCTTTCTGCGTTATCAACTGCGATGATTTTTATAATCGTGACTGCTTCAAAGTAATAGGTAAGTTCCTTGCTGACCTTCCAGAAGGTTCTACAAATAAGTATGCAATGGTTGGTTTCCGCGTAGGTAACACGCTGAGTGAGAATGGTACTGTTGCTCGTGGTATCTGCTCAACTGATGCTAATGGTAACCTTACGACAGTTGTTGAACGTACAGAGATTGAACGCCGTGATGGTGAAATCAAGTATAAAGACGATAATGGAGAGTGGGTTGCTGTTGATGAGAACACTCCTGTATCTATGAATGTATGGGGCTTCACACCTGACTACTTCGACTATAGTGAGGCTTACTTCAAGGAATTCCTCTCTGATCCAAAGAACATGGAGAACAAGAAGTCTGAATACTTCATTCCATTGATGGTAAACAAACTCATCAACGATGGCACATCAACAGTGAAAGTACTTGACACTACCAGTAAGTGGTTTGGTGTAACTTACGCAGCCGACCGCCAGGGTGTGGTTGACAAGATTCAGTCACTAGTTGACGAGGGTGTATATCCTGCTAAATTGTTCTAACACATAACCCCTGCCTGGGTACTACCTCCGCATACATTCTTCGAAATCCTTCAAGGTGTAAGACGGATATTCAGGCAGGGGTCTATATTTCTCTCACTTGTACACACTATGGCATAATTGCCAAACAACTTTCAAACACTCATCAAAGCTCATTGCTATAATGGAATTAAACCTACTGAATAAAGAAGAACTTGCAGCACTTCGCAACCTTCTCTCCAATGCAAAAAACATCGTAATCTGTGCTCATAAATCACCTGATGGTGATGCAACAGGTTCGTCGTTGGCGTGGATGCATTATCTAAACCAAATTGGCAAGGCAAACGTTAAGGTATGTATGCCTGATGCAACACCTGATTTCTTGCATTGGCTCCCAGGACATAATTCCGTTATTCGTTATGATAGACGACCAAAGGAGGTTGAGAAAGCTTTCAAGGAGGCTGACCTCGTTTGCTGTCTCGACTTCAACCAAAGTTCACGTGTTGATGCAATGCAAGGAGTTTTGGAGGCTTCAACAGCTCTTCGTCTGCTCATTGATCATCATTTAGAGCCTGAGACGAACAATGCACTGACAATTTCTCATCCAGAAATGTCAAGTACATGTGAGATTATCTTCCGCCTGATTAGTCAGTTAGATGGCTACGAGAAGATGACAACCCAATGTGCATCCTGCATTTATTGTGGTATGATGACCGACACAGGTGGCTTCACCTATAATTCGTCACGCCCAGAGATATTCTATATTATCGGTCAACTTCTTGCAAAGAATATTGATAAGGACGAGATTTATAACCGTGTATTCCATAACTACTCTACCAATGCTCTCCGCCTCCGTGCACACATCATCCTCAACAAGATGAAGGTGATTGAGGAGTTACACGCATCCTATTATACAGTAACAAAGGAAGAAATGACACAATTCCATTTCATTAAAGGTGACATGGAAGGGCTTGTAAATATTCCACAACAGATTAAAGGACTAAAACTAAGTATATCTTTGCGCGAAGACACTGAGAAGCCAAAGACCGTACTTGTGAGTCTTCGTTCTTGCAATGGGTTCCACTGTCAACCCATGGCAGCAAAGTTCTTTAATGGTGGCGGTCATGCTGACGCATCAGGTGGAAGACTAAATTGTACCATCGAGGAAGCTGAACAGATTGCCATTAAGGCGATACTATATTATAAAGAGGAGTTACAATAAGTAGAACCCCTTATAGTGAGAATATAAACAACAAAACACTTCATAGCTAAATCCACTTGGAAAGCTTATATTTATCAGGTTATGAACATATTAGAACTATCTAAAAAGCGTTTTTCTGTACGTAAGTATAGTGACACCCCGG
>QWCW01000893.1_pt1 | contig 11028 bp, 7 predicted proteins | sample 1972691 | NCBI WGS metagenome assembly QWCW01 (sample SAMN09866698, study PRJNA288562) | Human oral metagenome isolate pre2_saliva, whole genome shotgun sequencing... | reverse complement strand
TAGGTGGCGCCAGCGTACAGCAGGGCGTACAGCGCCACGTACTGCTCGGCGCCGCGGTGCACACGCAGACCCACTGCGTCGGAGGGGCGAACGCCCCAGTTCAGCAGCTGCGCGGCAAGCGCACGGGCGCGCTCGTCCAGTTCGGCGTAGGTGAGGGCGCGGTCAAAGACGTAGGCGCGATCCGACTCGGGGGTGAGCACCTCACCGGGCGCGGGGGCAGAATCCAGCACGGCGAGCGCCTGCGGATGCGCCGCCACCGCATCACGGAAGCGACCCAGCAGGGTCTTATACTCCATCGGATGCTCGGTAAGCGCCGGGGCGGTCAGCTCGCGCAGGGTCGCCAGTTCAGCCTCGGTCGCCAAGCCGAGATTGTTCAGGGAAGCGCCCTCGCGCTGCGCCTCCGCCGCGTAGGCGGGTAGCCACTCGCTCAGGCGGGCGGCGTGACGTTCCAGCTCCTCGGCGGTGTAGAGCGCCGGGTTCATGTCAATCTCGCAGGAGATGCTGTTGCCGCGGCCGGGCATGCCGCGCAGGGTGAAGGTCGCGTCGGCAACGGGACCGGCAGAGATATTGTGAATACGCGCGGTCGGTACCGCGGATCCGGACTCGTCCTTCGAGGGCGCCGCCAGCGGCAGCACCGCGTCAAAGGGCACCACGTTAATCTGCGCACCAAACAGCCTGGACTGGGCATTACGCGCGGTACGCTCGAGGTCTTCCTGACGAGCCAGCGGATGCTCAGCGTTGCGGGCGTACTGCTCCTTCACCGAGTGCAGGGATTCCGTGATGGGGCCGGTCGCCGCAACCTGCACCGGCAACACATTCACCGCGGTACAGCCGGTCTGCGCGCTCGCCGTACCCAGGGCGCGGGTCGCCTCCGGCAGGGTGCGGGCGAACATGCGGTTCATCTGCGGCACGCCGAACGAAGCCTGCGGGTAGCCGCCCACACGCGCCAGGTACGAGCCGACAGCGGCGGTCGCCAGCACGGGCCAGGAGACGGCGTGCTGCTTTGCCGCATCCAGCAGAGCCTGCTGGGTGGGCACATCAATGCTGAACGCCAGGCGCACAGACTGCGCCGACGGGGATGCGGTACGACCCGCCAGGGAGGTGTCTTCCTGCTCCAGGGCGCCGCTCGCCTCCCAGAAGGCGACGTCTTCGTCACGGGCGCTGGAGGCGGCATCGTCCGCGTCGAGCAGCTGCTGCAGACTCATGCGGCGGGTTGCCGGAACCGGCTGACCGGCGGACAGGGCGCGGTATATCGCCGCCACGCGGGAAAGGCCGTTGAACGCGGCGAATCCGTCGGCAACCACGTGGGAGAAGGAATGGTACACCCAGAGGAACCCGCCGTAACGCGCCACGGCGCTGCGCACGGTCACGCCCTCATCGGTGGTAAGGGGCTGGGCGAGCAGGCGCTGTGCCCAGGCGCGCACCGGCGCGGGCAAATCAGAGTCAGGCAGGGCTGAGTCAGGCAGGTCAGAGGCGTTCTCCTCCCCCGCCTCTGCGGTGCCGTTCAGCTCGCCCTCCTCCAGTTCGCCCCCGTCCAGTTCGCCTCCGTCCACGAGCAGGTCAATACCCTCGAGGAACGCCTCAAGCGGCAGAATCTGCTGGGAGGCGGCACCATCGGCAATGCGGGTGCGCACGCGGAAACCCTCGTTCTCGCGGTAGAGCTGTTCAAAAGCCTCACGCAGCAGAGCGAGGTCGGTATCTGCGGGGCATTGCAGAACCTCCGCAGTGTTGTAGCAGGGGTTCGTCGGGTCAATCGCGGCGGCAAAGTAGATGCCGCGCGCGTTAGTGGTCAGCGGCAGCCAGGGGCTGTCAGCGCTGTGCTGTGCGGAGGGGTTCGCGGCGGTGCGAAGGTCGGAAGCAGTCCCGAAGCTAGCGGGTGCGGTAGTATCAGCTACGCCCATGGTGGCCTCTCAAAGGTCTGGATTAGGGGTCTGGATTAGGGATGATATGCGGTGTGTTAAAGGTAGATGTGAAAGGTAAGCTGCTGCCCCGCCGCTTCACGCTGACAGAAGTGCGCTGACAGAAGTGCACTGACAGGGGTAAACGCAGCTACACAACACGGAGTAAAACCGGCGCACAGAAAAACGAGGCGAGTAGCAAACACCCCGGGCGCCCGTCTGCATTCGCGGCAGGCGGGCACTCGGGCTGCGGTAACGCTTAGCCCAGGCGGGAGGCGATGAACTCCACAGTCGGGTTCTCCACCAGCTCGGTAAACTCAATCACGGCGCCCTCAGCGGCAAGGTCGTCGAGCAGGGCGAATGCGCCCATAGAGTCCATGCCTAGGGAGAACAGGTCGGTGGTCGGCTCGTCAAAAGCGGTCTGCAGGGAGTCGGGCTCGACGATGTACTTCTCCATGATGGGGCGCAGGGTCTCAAATGCGGACATTTTTCTCCTCAATAGGGGTAGGAATAAGGGCGTACGGTTTAGCCGAAAATTTCGGCAAGCTTGGCGCGCAGCTCGCGGCGAGAAATCTTACCCACGTTCGTGGTGGGCAGCTCCTGCAGAACCTGCACGCGCTCCGGAATCTTGAAGTCGGCGAGCTTCTTCGAGGTGAAGAACTCGTGCATCGTGCGGCGCGGGTTTTCGCCCAGGTCGGCACCTTCCTGCGGCACAATGACCAGGCCCACGCGCTCGCCCACAGTCTCATCCGGGATGCCCAGGACCACGGCGTCAAAAACGTCGGGGTGGGTCAGCGCCAGCTCTTCAATTTCGTCCACGGCAATCTTCTCGCCGTTGCGGTTAATCTGGTCCTTCGCACGGCCGGTCACCTCGATGTACTTACCGGCAACCAGGCGCACAATGTCGCCGGTGCGGTAGAAGCCGTCCTCGGTGAAGCCGTAACGGTTCGCGTTCTCCTCCAGGTAGTAGCCGCGAATCGTGTACGGGCCGCGGGTGAGCAGGTGGCCGCTCTCGCCGCGCTTAACCGGCTGGTCCTGATCATCAACAATCAGGATTTCGTCGTCGGGGCTGATCGGGTAGCCCTGAGTCCTCAGACGCATCTCAATCGGGTCGGTCGAGCGGGTGTAGTTCACCAGGCCCTCAGCCATGCCGAACACCTGCTGAACGGTGCAGCCGAGCACCGACTCAATCTTGCCTGCAACCGCCGGAGCCAGCTTCGAACCGCCCACCTGCAGGGTCTGCAGGGACGGCAGGGACACGCCGCGCTTCTCCGCGGAGGCGACCCACGCCTGAGCCAGCGGCGGCACCAGCGCGGAGGTGGTCACACCCTCCATCTCAATGAGGTGGAACGCAGTCTGCGGGGACGGATCCGCCGCAAACACCAGCTTGCCGGAGGCGCACATGACGCCCAGAATACCGGGCGAGCTCATCGTGAAGTTGTGCGCGGCGGGCAGCACCACGAGCATGGTCGTGTTGTTGTTCAGCTTGCAGATATCGACCGAGCCGCGCACCGAGTACAGGTAGGCGGCGTGGGTGCGAGGAATCAGCTTCGAAATGCCGGTCGTACCGCCGGAGAGCTGCAGGAACGCCACCTGCTCGCTCGCACGCAGGTTCTCGGTGTTCTGAATGACACCGGGCACGAACTCTTCAGCGAGCTCCTCTTCGGTCAGCGGGGTCAGCGGCTCCGCAACGTCAATAGCAACCGGCGGCTCCAGGGAGTTCTTGCGCAGCTCGGCGGCAACGTCCTCGTGCAGGGCGGTGAAATCTGCGCCGGGGGTCAGCGAAGAGAACACGTGCGCCGCAGCGTCGGTGCGGGTCGCAAAGTGCACGAGCTCGGTGGTGCGGTGCTGCGGCAGGCAGAACACCGGCAGCGCCGCCGCCCAGAAAATACCCAGCAGGTACACCAGGTACTCGGCGGTGTTACCCAGCTGCAGCAGCACACGGTCGCCCGGCTGCACGCCAGCCTGAACGAGGCGCGCCGCAGCGGCACGACCTGCCGCCTCCAGCTCACCGTAGGAGAGGCGAATCTGCTGGGGCTTGCCGTCCTCATCGAGCTGCGCGTGCGAGAGCGCCACCAGCGCCGGGAAGTGCGGCTTAGCGCGGCATGCATCCAGCAGGAACTCGGGGATGGTCTGGTCAATCCAGTAGCCGGCTTCGCGGTACTTCGCGGCAAAAGACTCGGGGATGAGCGGCGTGGGGGCCAGGGGGCTACGTTCTACGGTCATCTTCTCTCGATTTCTGTGTCGTTTGCGGTTTCTATAGCGCTCACGTGCTGCGTGCGTTCGCAGCGTGATGCCATCTCGTCAATGAGGGCGGGTGCGCAACCTGCGCCGGGTACCCTTCGGCACCCCTCGCGGCGCGGTAGTGTTGCACTTCTCTTAGGCTGTACTTCTCTAGGATACGGGCGCGGCGGTGTTTACCCTAACGGGACCCCCGCACGCCCACCATGCGGGGTGTGCTCTACCCGTGCAGGATTCATAGGCGACCTCTCGCTACTCCTCAGCTAAGCTCCGCTCAGCGCGCTCAGCCTCCCGGTGGGCAGCAATAATACGTTCCAACGCCGGCACAATCGCACCGCGCCAGCACGCATAATCGTGACCGCCGTTGAAGGTCGTGCAGTGCGCATTCTTCAGGCCCAGCTTTTCCAGGCGCTCCTTCAACTCGCGGTGAGGCGGTACCAGAACCCACTCCTGCTCCCCCACCTCAATCTCAAGGTACAGGTGGCGCAGGCGATCAATCTCGCCCGCCGCCTCCAGCTCGTCCAGGCGGTCCATGACCTGCGGTTGCCACAGCGACGAAGACTGCGCGATCGCGCCGCCAAACGCCTCCGGGCGGCTCAGCACCGCCAGCAGGGAGGACAGACCGCCCAGCGACTGACCGTTAATCACAATGTTCTGCGGCGCGGTCTTAATGCCGTGCACTGCCTCCAGGTGCGGGAACGCGATCTCTACCAGGTAGTCGGCAATCGGGTTGTCGCCGTTCAGCTCCTTCCAGCGGTTCTCACGACCGCCAGAGTGCAGGAAGAACACGTGCATCGCCGGAATACGACCTGCCTCGTGGGCACGGTTGAGGGTGTGCTCCATGCCCTGGCTGAACCACATCTCACCGTCGAACTGGATGAACAGCGGCGCATCCGGGGCGGGGTCACCCACACGACCGAGCACGTACTGGTGACCGTCAGAGGTCTGCATCCACTCGGGGGCGGGCAGCGCGTCAATCTCTTCCTGAGTCAGGATGAACTCCTGCACCGGCGCGTGCTCAAGCTGCACCACACCCATGCAACGACCGATACGGTTGCACGCGGTCTCGGGGTTCAGCGGGTCACCTTCTCCGGAGTCCAGTGCGGCGCGCAGGCGCACCTGGTCGTCATCCCCCAGCCAGGCGGGGCGCTCGCCGGGCAGCGCCGGCAAGAAGTTGTAGGAGGCACGCCAGGTGGTTTCCATCTGCATGCTCAGCTGCCACCAACCAGTGCCCTCGATGCGGGCCATGAGGGAACGGTCAAGGTTCTTCTCATCGGTCAGGCGGTTGATGAACATGAGCACCTGCTCCGCCTGCTCGTTGTGGTACAGGAAGGTGACGATGCGTTCGTTCTCGCTGATGCTGCCGTCTTCGCGGTGCACCGGCTCGATAATGGGGGTGCCTTCGGAGACGACCTCAACGATGCGGGCGTTCAGCTCTTCGGGGCTGACCGCCTCGGCGATAATGGCGCTGATGAGGGGGCTGTCCACGCGCGGTGCCGGTACGGGGCGCGGGATCTTGGGAGGGGCCGGACGCACGGTCGGCGCAACGGTACGCGGCTGCGCCGAAGTAGCCTGTTCAGAAGTGTTCTGGACAGAAGTATTCTGGGCAGAAATACTCTGCGCGGGAACGGTCGCGGTGGGTTCGTGCTCGCCCAACGGTTCCTCCTTGGTCTGTGGAAACACTCAATCGGTGAAAATCGGTGAGGAGGCGCATTATCATTAGTTAGCCTCTACTACCTCACTCTATGGTATCCCTTACCCAAACTCCAGCCAAAGGGAAAAGCGAAAGAATCACAACATGACATTCATGACAGCGAGCACACGCTACTAAAACCCAAGCACAAAGCCGCCACAACCCCGCCCAGCCCAGCCCCACCTAAGACCAGCCCAGCCCAGAAGTTAAAAGAGATGAGGCACCGAGACCGTGCATCAAACCTTCAAACTGTGAAGGTCTCATGCGGCAGTCTCGGTGCCTCATCTACGGGTTCCCAAAATGGAACCTACCCAGTGCTCGGAGCCGTTCATGCGTCAAAGACGGGCGAGCACCGGGTAGGCGCCCTACGCGCAGGGAATCCTGGGTCCCTCAGATCCTAACGTTCGCTACTCAGCGCAATGCCGAGCTTTTCCACCCGTACTGAGACGGTTGGTGCTAACTCCCACGCGGCTTAGGGGCGAAAACTATTCGCTTTCGCGGGCCGCCGAAATAGCGTCAGCGGCAATATGAATTGTTTGGTTCTCCTTCGGAATAACCAAAGGGGTGCCAGTGCATGGATCAGGAATAATGACCGATTGCAGGTCAAAAACTTCCTGGATAAGTTCTGGTGTAATTATCGCACGCGGATCGCCCTGAGCGATAATCCGACCCTGCTTCATTAACACAACATGAGTAGCATACCTGAAAGCAAGGTTCAGGTCATGCAACACCACGGCTACCGTTCGCCCTTCGGAATGCAATTTCTTCGTCAGGTTCAGCACCTCAATCTGGTGCGTGATGTCCAGGTAGGTGGTCGGCTCATCCAGCAGAATCAGCGGGGTCTGCTGCGCCAGGGTCATGGCAATCCACACACGCTGACGCTGACCGCCCGAAAGCGCCTCAATGGGACGCTCCGCAAGTTCCAGCACGTTCGCCGCCTGCATCGCCTCCACGCAAGCTTGCTCGTCCTCATCAGACCAAGAACGCAACAGCGACTGGTGCGGGTAGCGGCCGCGGGCCACCACATCCGCCACGGTCACGCCGCTGGGCGCCTCCGGGGTCTGCGGCAGCATCGCCAGGATCTTGGCGATGGCGCGGGACTTCATCTGCGGCAGCGGGGTGCCGTCCAGGCGAACCTCACCCTCCTTGAGCGGGTTCACGCGGGCAAGAGCCTTCAAGGTGGTCGACTTACCGCAGGCGTTCGGGCCCAGGATAACGGTCAGCTCCCCCTCCGGCACCTGAAAATCTACCCCGTTGAGCACCGTATGCTCACCGTAGGCAACCACCATGTTCTCGCCTTCAAGGCGGGTCGTCACACTAGCGTTCACTAGCTCTTCTTCCTTTCGAGGTAAATCAGGTAAATCAGGTACAGGCCGCCAATCGCGCCGGTCACCACACCCACCTGAATGATGCGTCCGGGAACAGCGAATCGGCCAATCAGGTCAGAGCCGAGCACCATGAGCGCACCCATAAGTGCCGCGGAGGTGAAGCCCACCCCGCCACTGCGAGACAGGGTCTTCGCGATGTGCGGTGCCGCCAGGGCGACAAAGGCAATCGGGCCGGTCGTCGCGGTCGCCAGCGAAACCAGAAGCACACCGATAAACAGAGCCGCCACACGGTACGCGTTCACGCTCACACCCAAACCGGATGCCACCTGGTCACCAAAACGAATCGCGCCCAGCGGGCGGACCAGCATCAGCAACAGCGGAGTCACCACGAGCAGCAGACCCATCAGCGCGTAGGTGCGCTCCCACGTGATGTCATTGAGCGAACCGGCAAGCCAGGACGCCGCGGTCTGCGCCTGAGTCAGCGAAGCACGCACCACCAGCAGCGCATTGAACGCCGCCAGGGTCGACCCCACACCAATACCGACCAGCACCAAGCGGAAGCCATGCAGGCCCGTGCGGCGCGTCAACAGCCACACCAGCACCGAAGTCGCCAAGCCACCAACCACAGCACCCAGAGCAACCTCAACGGGGCCGGAATTGAAGACAATAATCTGCAACAGCGCACCGGTCGCAGCACCATTCGTGAAGCCGATAATATCCGGCGAACCCAGGGCATTACCCGAAATCACCTGGAAAATCGCACCCGAGAGACCAAGCGCCGCACCCACCAGAAGCGCCGCCACAATACGCGCCGCACGCTGCTGAGCGAAAGTCACCGTAATCTGCTTGCCCTCACCCAGCAGCGCCGGGATCAGCTTCTCCGGGGCGATCTTATAATCACCCTGCAACATGCCCCAAAACGCCAGCGCCGCAATCAGCACCACCAACGCCACATTCAAAATCAGCACACGCCACGGCACCTGAGCACTCAGCGGACCGCGCACAGTCAACACCGGGCGGCCACCCAAATCGCGGCCGCTACGACGCGCAGAACGATTAGCTGCAGTGGTGACGGTCGCCGTCGAAACAGCGGAAGAATTCGACATTAGAGAGCCTCCACCTTACGACGAGTCATCAAGAACAAGAACACCGGGGCACCGGCAAGAGTCGCCACAATACCCACCTGAGTCTCCTGCGGAGCCACCAGCACACGCGCCAACACGTCAGCACACAGCAGCCACACCGGACCCAACAGCGCCGAACCATAATTCACCCAGCGCACATCATTACCGAGTAGGGCACGCACCACAAACGGCACCGCCAAACCCACAAAACCAATCGGACCCACCGCAGCAGTCGCCGCACCGGCAAGCACCGTCACCGCCAGCAACGTCAAATTCTGGGTCGTACGCACACTCACGCCGAGGCTGGTCGCCGCCTCCTCGCCCATACTCAGAGCATTAATCGCAGGAGCCACAAAGAACGCCACCAGCATACCCAGCAGAATCACCGGACCCACCGTCGACGCGATATCCATACCGCGGCCCTCCAGCGAACCGGCAACCCACACACGGAACTCGTTATATGCATCCTGATCAGCCAAAATCAGGCCCTGCGCAATCGCCGACAGCGCCGCAGAAATCGCCACACCCGCCAGAGCGAGCTTCACGATCGACCCGTCACGGCCACGACCCAGCGTGTACACCAGCACCGCAGCCAACGCGCCACCACGCTGCTCCATCACAATCGTCTGCGCCTGCTCAGAAGCAGTGCCATTGAAAACAGCCAGAACCTGATCCGGCGGAAGATTATTCGACCCGAACAGCAAAGAAGCAGCCACAGCCCCCACCAAAAGCACCGCAAACAAGAACAGAAAAGCCAGGCGCTTACCCAACTTCTGCCCCTGAATCACAGAACCCTGACGGGACGTACTCTCCTGCTGAACATCTCGGGACAATGAGCTCGTGAAGGCCACTATGCTCCTTATGCTCGATACAAGAAAACGGGGAGGCACACCCGGCGCACCCACACCACACGAGGGGCACCCGGCACACCGGTAGATAATGAGAGAAACGCCGGAGCGGGCGGGTTACTCCCCCACCCGCATCCGACGTTAAGTCTTAGCGCTTACGGGTCAGCAGCAGCGCAGCGGCACCCACAATGCTTACGCCCAGAACCACCACGCCAATCCACGGGAACGCAGCACCGTAAGTCACGGTCTGAACGGTGGATGCGGTGTTAGCCGCGCCCGAAGCTGAAGCGCTCGGGTTCGACGCAGTACCGCGCGCAGAAGACGAAGAAGATGCGCTCGCCGAAGCGGTCGCCTTCTTCTGGGCATTTGCAGAAGCCGAAGCAGCAGGCGCAGCGGAAGAGCCAGAGGTACCGGAGGTACCGGAAGAGTCAGCTTCCGCGTTCAGGCGGTCGTACTCCTCCTTAGTGATGGTGTTGCCCTCAGCGTCGGTGTACACGGTCTCAGCCTCAGCCGCGCCACCTGCAGAACCATTCGAGGAGCCGTTCGAACCACCATTGGACGAGGACTCGTTGGAATCGTTAGAGCCCTGAGCCTCGTCTGCAGAGTCTGAGTTGTTAGAGTTCGAGCCGCCGTTCGAGGAACCACCGTTGCTCTTCGAGCTGGAAGAGCCGCGGTTCGAGGAAGAACCCGAAGAGTTCGAGGAGGAATTATCCGAACCGCCCTCACCCACCACGGTGAACTCGGGGCTACGGTTGCTGTACGCCTCGGTGCCCAGGTACTTGCCGTCCTTGTCACGCTTCTCACCAGTTGCAAGGAAACGCAGAGTGTGAGTGCCAGCGCCAACATCCGGCAGAACGAAGGAACCGGAGACGTTACCGTTGCCATCGGTCTTCTGCTGGTGCACCACGCAAGCGCCCTGTGCCGCATCGGAGGGGCACAGGTTACCGTCGTCCACCTTCACGGACACCACAGTGTTTGCGGGGAAGCCGCTCACGCTAAAGGAAATCACGCCGTGCTCGCTCACAGAGGAGGAAACAGTCGAAGAGGTGCCGGGGGTAGATGCCTTCGCACCGCCCGGAGGCAGAGCGGATGCAGTGCCAACGCCCAAGCCCAGCGCCAGGGTTGCGGCAGCACAGGCGGTCAGCGCCTTAGAGGTCAGGGATGCCTTCGGGGCTCCCGAAAAAGGTGCACGCATGGTGGTCCTTTCAAAATTACCGGGGTCGAAGCTGAACGCTACCGGGTTCGTGGAAGTGCAGTTCAGCGGGTCGTGACCCGAATGGTTGGAGGCACCCGATCCACGCCCCTGTTCAAGGGTGCAGGGTCAAAAGTGTGGGGCGTGAGCCGGTGCCGGTGTGAATGTGTGGTCAGAGAGCTTACTTCTTGGAGGTGCGCAACAGCAGAGCCGCAGCCAAAACCACCAGGCCAGCCGCCGAGAGCAGCAGGTTATTGGCGTTGTTCACCAGCCACTTGGTCAGACCGGTCAGCTCAGTACCCTCAATGGTCGGGCCCTGTGCCTTGGTGCCAGCGGCGGAGTTCTGCGAACCCTGCGTGTTCTGCGAGTTCTGCGAACCGGCGGCAGCCTTCACTGCCTTCTTCGCGTTGGCTTCGGTCTTCTGCACGGTGGTTGCCAGGTTCTTCTGCGCGTTCTGAACCTTCGCCTTAGCCTGCACGCGGTTCACGACCGGGGCGGTGCTCTGCGAGAGCGCGGCGAGGGACGCGTCCACGTCGGTGGCGCGGGTGCTGATGCGGCCGCCCGCGTTACGCATGGGCACAGGTGCCGTGGAGGTTGCGGTTGCGGGGTTCTCGTTCAGCTCTTCGACCAGCTGGTCGGTGGCGTCCTGCTCATCGCGGGAAACGTCCTGACGAGGGGTAACAGCACGTTCCACGGTCATGTCA
>QWCW01002352.1_pt1 | contig 11061 bp, 14 predicted proteins | sample 1972691 | NCBI WGS metagenome assembly QWCW01 (sample SAMN09866698, study PRJNA288562) | Human oral metagenome isolate pre2_saliva, whole genome shotgun sequencing... | reverse complement strand
TATTTCACGTTTCCCGGTAATGGCGAAGTAGTACAGGCAGTCTTTAACGGCGTAGCCATGATTTCCAGCTCCACCATGATGGGAGGGGCAATGCAGGCCGCTGCACTGTTCGGTTTTTTGGTTGCCTTGTCCGTAGCAGTCTTCAAGCTCGATCTGCGCGAAAGCTTTACCTATCTGTTTGTGGTTGCCTTTATTTGGATGGGTATGATGGTCCCCAAAACCACGGTTCTTATTACTGAATCAGGGGGGTATGGATATACGGGTCGTCAATATGCCGTTGGCAATGTACCCATTGGCCTTGCTTATATGGGGCACTTTGTCAGTTCTTTTGGCCAAAGTATTACGCGTAAAGCCGAGCAGGTTAACCACCTGCCGGATGACCTCAATTACTCACGCACCGGCATGCTGTTCGGAGCCCGCCTATTGGAAAATATTCGTGAAGCACAAATCCCGGACGAACAACTGACTCAAGACTGGTCACTGTTCATGAATCAGTGTTCGTTCTTTGATATGAACCTGTATCACTTCTACACAGTGCAAGATTTAGCACAAAGTACAGATATTCTTGCAACATTAGGTAATACCAACCAAGCTTTGTTCACTAATGTTTCCCAAACCACGGCGGAGACGAATGGAAGGCTGAAGTACAACGGCAAATCAACAACTATGACCTGCAATGAAGCAGCAAAACTACTGAAAGAACGCACAGAGTTTTATAGCAAAAATTATTTGCCTAGCTACATTGCCGAACGTGTTTTTGCAGGTCTGGGTACAAATTCGGTAGGAATTAACCGGGTAAATGCCCTGGTTACGTTAGGCAATAACTCATTCCAATATCTGCTGGACAATGCCCGCACCGATACTCTGAAAAATATCGAACAGTCAGCGATGGTTGAGGTTATTCGTCAAGCAGGCATTATCAATGGCCAACGCAACCGAAATTCGGCTGCCGTACAGCAGGCATTTGCTCAAGTTCAAGCTCGTAATCAGTATATTGCAGCCCAAAAAACCGGTTCATCAATGGCAAGTTGGAATCTTCCTTTGATTCGTTCTGCTGCTGAGGCCATTCTGATTGGTTTATTCCCCTTTGTAATGATTCTCGCCATGTTAGGCGGCATCATGGCATTCCGGTTATTGAGCTTCTACATGATGAGTATGCTGTGGATTCAGCTTTGGGCACCTGTGGCCAGTATCATCAATTTGATTATGACTATGAATGCGAAGCGTCTGTTTAGTGTGGAAGCTGCCAACGGCGTTATTACACCGGGAACAGGTGATACGTTATTGATGGCAGCAGCCGATGCACAAGCAGCTGCTGGGGCTGCAATGTGGCTAATCCCAGTCATCGCCGGTGCGCTTGCCATGGGAGGTCGTAGTCTATTAAACGGTATGATGGGTATGACAACATCAGCCAAAACAACTGGTGAAGCTGCAGGTTCTCAAGCAGGGGCGGGGAATTACTCTGCCGGCAATATGAGCTACAACAATAGCAATGCCAACAAACATAGCTTAAACCCTGTATATACCGATCCACAAATGTTGACTGCTCAATCTGCAGCCGGAACATCATGGCGGAATATGGCAACTGGAGAAAGTCGCTATCAGGCAAGGGCGGATAGCTTTGGCAATGTCTCATCTACCTCTACTGTCAGTATGTCTGATGTTTACACTCAAGCAGCCGACCGAAGTACGACGGCAGCCAAACAGTACGCCGCGTCTTCAGTTGAACAAACTACATTGGGTAATACACAAACTTTGGCTTTCGGCTTACAAACTGTTGGTCAAAACGGTGTAAATTATGCAGTTACCAATGGCATGAGTAGTTCTACCGCTAAATCTTTGGATCAAATTTGGCAATCTGCAAAAGATATTGCTGAAAGAAATAATATGGGTAATGATGTACAGACAGTCAGCTCTATTGCTCTTGATTTGGGAGCCAGATTGGCAGGCGGAGCAACAACGCCGCCTGGCACTGGTCTCCAGGGTAGTGCTTCAGTAAGCGGAGGAGCATCTATTAGGGGTGAAGGTAGATCTTCAAACAAACTATCACATGATATCAGTGAAACAGCCAAAACTCTTGAATCTCAAGGTGTTAGCATTACAAGAAATACTCTTGAAAATATCGGGCAAAGTAATGCGTTTACTCAGGCTCAAACTGACAGTAGCAGTCTTGCTTCTCAAGCTCAAGCCAGCTATAACAAAGCACATCAGGCCAGTATCAGCGAACAACAAAGCTATGCTGAGGCTCAAAGCCATCGTGAAGCTGCTTCCCGTACAGCACAATCTGGGGCGACTGTTAGTATTGATAACGCAAAAGCCATTCGAGAATATGCTGATAAGAATGGTATAGCCTACAGCGACATGTACAATAATCCGTCTCTTGTAACAGCTGCGGTAATGGAGGAAGCAGTTTCTCAAGCTTCAACTTTAAGACAGCAAGCTGAAGGTACTCGGTTTGACAGTACAGGACAGGTTAACCCCGATGATCGTCCTACTAATAACGTAGCTGCTGCTTATAGTAATTATGTGTCTGAGGTAAACGGCCAAAAATCTAGCACTTTTGCCACCATCCAGGCTGAAGCCGACAGAAAAGGTATCAATAGAAATGAGGTCCGATCAAATATTGACGGTTGGCAACAAACTCTGGAGCAGGGAAGTAAAGCCGCAAAGAACTATAATCAGGAGGTTTTTGATGAAGGTAAGGGAGCATACGGAAGAAATAAAAACAACCTGAATGCTCAAGGGCAAGACACCTTCAATCATGTAAACACTTTTGCTATGGGTGCTACACAAACTTTCTATTCCGATAAAGCATATGACCAAGCGAAAAATAAATATGGTAAGACTGAAGGGCGGCCAGGAAGTGGCTCTCGTAACTATCGCCCAAAGAAGTAGCCCCGCCCGGTATCGGCTATCGCGGCAATGGGGCAAAATCATATGGCTCAGGGAATGAAACGTTAGGTCCACTATTACCGGGCGCACACATTATTATCAGCCCATTTGGAAAACGGGTTCACCCTATTTTGAAGACAGTCAAAAATCATAAAGGTGAAGACTATCGTGGCTCTATCAATACGCCATTGCTGGCACCGTTTAGTGGCAAAGTAGTGGAAAGTCGCTATCAAGCAAATACAGTCAACGGTAAAACTGTCGGCTGGGGACACACTGTCGTAATTGAAGCCCCAAATGGCGTAAGGTATCGAGCCTCTCACATGAATAGTGCCAGCCCGCTGCGTTTTGGCGAAGTAGTAAGCAAAGGGCAGCAAATCGGTAAACTTGGAGCCAGTGGTGGAGTAACAGGCCCGCATCTTGATGCTATGCTGTACTCTCCATCAGGTAAAATTTTACCTGTGAGTGCCTATCGCGGAAAAACTTTAAATGAAATCGGTAAAATCAAATAGAGAGAGGTATAGATTATGAGCATTGCCCATATTGTCATTGAAATTGAGGAATCTGCGACTTTAGATGACTGCAATGTACGGTTAAGTTTCAGTGGTGGTACAGAGTTGCAGTCAGATGAGGCAAAGACCGTGTTTTATAAAACCCTTGAAGCAATTGAGGGGGTTTTAGAAGAAGACTAGATGAAAAATAGGCAGCTCAAGCTGCCTATTTTAATCAGATAAATGCCAAATATTTCTCGGATCATGTGAATAAGAAGGATTGTGCCGAAGTGTATCCTCCCAGAAATCGTTTAACCACTCATCATTAGTGACAACATCAGTATCAGACTCCAGTTTCATATTCCTGAATATCTTATTTAGAAAGATTGTCAGCACGGAAAATGTTATCGCAGGGAAGACAAACAGCAAAACTATGTTGGTTGTTCTTTCAAAAAAGCCGTTTAAAATGTAGAAAAAACCAGCCGTCATGAACATAGTTAAACATAACGATACTATGGCCGCTTCAGGTAATTTGTCTTTTTTTGCCATGGGTTTTTTTTCAACTTTCTGAAAGTTTTTCCATAAGGTCTTCAATCTATGGATCCGTTCAGGATCAGGATTATGTATATCACCAACCTTTCGAGCTCGTAGTCCACGGCTATGCTCAAATGGTTCGAAATTCACGATTTTTCCTTGTATATCTGAACCGGTGGCTTGACGGAAAAAGTATTCATGACCATCTTCACCAAAGATAAAGCCAAAATCTTTTTCATAGCTATACCATTTTACGAATCCGATCATGATACTTCTCCTTTATTTATAGGTTACTTGGATACTATCACTTGTAATCCAACGTTCATTGCCTCTGTTTGGCTGAATTTTAATTAAGCCATTCTCACCTTTTTCTAAGACCAAAGCAGACCCATAGGAAGTAGTGATTTTTTTACCCGGTTGTACATCCGTAACTTTGCTGCGGTAGGTTTGTTCCCCTGTATATCCCTCAGCAAAGGCAAAGTTTGTATAGTTTTCTTTGTACCACCATCCCATCCACTGTACTTGTCTGCCGTTGATACAGAAAATATCGGAAGTCAGTGTTTCAACTGCCCCCTTGTGATGTTCGCAATATGCTTTGAAAGTTCCTACTGCATCCTCAACTGTTTTTTCATGTTCAGATTCGGATCTTGCATAGAATTTTCGTTCGATGGTTCCCGTACTTTCAAAAACCTTGCCTTGAACAATCCGACTAAGCCCCGCTAATTTACTGTCTTTCATCCAATCTTGTACAAACTTGGGATAGGGTTTATCCAAAGAAGCTTCTAATGTTCCGTCAATTTTAGCCGGCTTTGATGCAAGATTTAAGAAATTTCCCTCAGCTTGGGCATTTGAAATGCCCATAACTGCTAATAATCCAATTATAATCTTTTTCATTTTAATATTCTCCTTTTATTCTTGGGTCTTAGAGCCGAATGAAAACAGCGGTTTATGGCTCAAACCAACTGTCCCAAAATATGTTTTACATTTCACTTCCGGATTTTTGTCGCAGCCATATTTGCCATCTGGCAAAACATTAGCTTGGACAAATGTCGGAACGGCATAACCTCTAAAGAGTTTAACCAACTGCGGTGCAATTAATACGGTAATGCCCTCATCGGTAAAGCGTTTGGCCTCGGTTACTGTCTCAGGAATGGAATCATTAAGGATGCCTTTCAATACGATAATACTCTTATCTCGCTTTGCAAGCCTGATAACTTCTTTATAGTTATGTTCTTTCTTGAGATTTAAACTCATTAAAATCAGATTAGATACCCTCCATCTTTCACATAATTCAACAAATCACCAGGCACCTCTGTGTTTTGTGTTTCACGAATATCTTTGTCACGGTTTGGCCAAGATGTACCCATAACGACATTCCGGCCATAAATGGTACGATCAACCAAATAGGAACTTACCAATTCTTGAGCCACGCTGCCAGCCATGTTAACGCAAGCAGCTTGTGAAAATAAGGCGGTAGCCAACAATGTAGGTAGCAATAATTTCTTCATATATAGTTCTCCTTTAGGTATTTTTGTATCAGTCTCAAAAGCTCATTTCTACTTGAGCAGCTTATTGGCCATACGCCGTAGAATCCCATGCTTTTCCGGAATATCCGTTTTATCGGGAATAACTTGATATTTCTGATGTTCTAATAAGGCTGCGTACTGAGCGGCCAAAGCCGAATATTCAGCTTCCAATAAAACATATTTATTCCTCAGCTCCTCAAACTCTTCTTGTATTTGTGCTACTTGTTGTTCATCGGCCCTTATTTGATTATGTAGTGTCAAGGCCGTCTGAAAATCCGTACTCAAAGGATTGCGGAGTAGGGTACAGAAAATTTGTTTCCGAAAGGTATTCCGAAGTTTCTCTATATGGCGATCTATGCGGGTTTTGATTTCATCATTATCGTAATTGAGTAGCTCGTCTTCATCAATATACAAAAATGAACCCTTATCTGCTCGTATCTGCACCACCGGTATTCCCATTTTCGATAAGGCTAAACATTTAGGTGCATTAGAAGCCAATCGTGATGTATGCCAAATCTCGACCGCTAATTTTCTCTGCCACCGTATCTCATGTCTGAGTAGGGAAGTGTTACCCGGTTGATCAAACTCAAGCAAAATATCAATATAAAAAGTTTTGCCATCTATCTCTATCCGATATTCGGATAATGCACGATTCAGCCTAATAGTGACAGGCGGTTGTTGCTCGGTGTGTTCTGTGTAATTTAGAACAGTCGTCAGTCCGCCGGGCAAGTTGGATAGTTCGTTCAGCACTTGTTTGCAAAGCAAGTGGGTTAGTGATTCAGGAGCAGAAGCTCCACCGGAGTCGGCCTCACTGTAGTAGCGAAAAAAATTGGTCGCCTTCCTCCTGGTCAAAACCATTTTCTTTCTTGTGCCGGGGCGATGACGGCTGTAGTAGATCATTCCTTCCCGGTGTTTTAGCTTTGCTTCCAGTGCAGTTAACCATTCATCACCATCCGGACTCGTATAAGCAATAATTTTCAAACGATTAAAATCCTTTAGGAAGAAAAGCATCATCAGAATAAGACAACAATAACATTCTATATATCCTGTTTGCCACTAAAGGGCAATTTTTTTCTTCTCTCTTTTAGAATTGACCGGCCCATATACAGACATAACCAAAATTATAGAGAACAGCAATTATTATTGCAAAGTTGAAACTTTCGGCTGAATACTGTATTTTGACCATAGGTTATTTACAGTGTCTATTATACTACTGTAAAATATAAATACAATAACTTAAAATCCAGTGGATTAATTACAGGATTTAAAATACATGAGTAACCTCAAAATCGCACGGATTTATCTTAGAGTAAGTACACTACAACAAAATTTAGAGCGACAACGTAAAATTATAGATGAGGCTAAGGAAAATGGATTTTACATAGCTGGAATCTATGAAGAAAAGGCGAGTGGGGTAAATGCAAGTCGTCCCGAATTAAATCGACTCATTGACGATCTTCAGGAAGGTGATTGGGTTATTGCCGAACGAATTGATCGAATCACTCGCCTCCCACCTCGTGAAGCAGAATTACTGATTCAAAGAATTACTGAAAAAGGAGCCAAGCTGCATGTGCCCGACGTTTTTTCTTTCGGTAACTTAGATGAACTTATGGGGGAGGGTGATTCACTTCCAAAATATTTAACCGAACCACTGATGGAAGCCTTGCAAAAAATGTTCTTGCGTATGGCTTTAAGCATTGCCCATGAGGATTGGAAGACAAGAAGAGAGCGCGCAAACCAAGGTATTGCACGAGCAAAAAAAGAAGGGCGGATGAAAGGCCGGCCTGCAAATGAAGAATTGCACAAAAGTATTATCCAACTCACACTAAACGGTGTGAGCATTACAGGGATAGCATCTGCACTTAAATGTAGTCCATCGACGGTAAGTAAGGTTAGACGAGCTTATAACCGCAAACATAAGTCGGGGGACAAAGATCAATTCGATATATTTAAACCGGGTTTAAAGAAGTAAGTAAAGGAAAAAATTATGGAAAATTTCACCCACTTAAATGTCTCTGATATTCAAAACTGGAATATTGGGGATACCTCCCAAAATAGTAATGCTGAAAAAGTTACATTAGATATTGTGGCCTAAAGTAATGAGGTAAGAACAGTTATGAGGAAGGTTACGCTCGATGATTTCATCATCCCTGAATATCGAGGAAAAAATCCAGAAGATTATGAATTTCGTCATGATGGAAAAATAGTTAGAAAAGACCGTTGGGAAACCGGTATTCATAAAATTCATACGATGTTAGTTGAGGCTGGAGCGATGAAGGATCAGCCTGAATTTGAAATTGACGATGTAGTGGAATCTGTACGTTCCTTACTCAAACCAATGTTGGAAAGAAAATAATTCATATCATATATGACAAAAAACGGCTACTCCAAGCTTTAAAGTTTGTCATCTTGTCTAAACTCTCCTCATAAATAAAGGTAAAAATATGTGGTTCAAACAAGTAAGTTTTTATCCCATCAGCAAAGAGAAATTACCGGATTTCGAATATCTTACGAACAAGCTGGCACAATCAGAGTTTTCTCCTTGCCAGGGCTTGGATTGGTTTTCAGAGGGTTTTTCCTCTCCTGTTCAATTTTCTTCTGAATTAGTCTTCCCAGCCGATTTTACATGGAGAGTAGCCCTCAAAAAAGAAGAAAAAGTTCTGCCTGCCGGCGTTATTCGAGATATTTTGGACGAGAAGGTTTTGGAAATTCAAAATAGTGAAGGTCGAAATGTAGGGCGCAAGGAAAAACAAGAACTGAAAGAACAGATTACTGATGACTTGCTTCCTCGTGCTTTTACAAAAAGCACGAGGACTGAAGCCGTATTTGATACAAAACGTGGAATTTTATTAATTAATAATGCCACCACGACTAAAGCTGAAAACCTCCTGACTAAGCTTCGTGAAGCATTAGGCGGCTTAGAAGCAACATTACCCAACACCAAGCAATCTCTCTCTTCACTTATGACGAATTGGTTGCTGCAGGGACATTGCGAAGGCGGTTTTGAATTGGACAGCGATTGCGAACTCAAAGGCGTAGGCGATGTTGTCCCGGTCGTCAAAGTTTCCAAACAAGATCTGACCGCCGATGAAGTGGTACAACACATCAAAAACGGCAAAACCGTTACTCAACTGGGCTTGGTATGGCGTGAACAAATCGCGTTCATCCTTACCCAAGACTTTACACTCAAACGCATACAATATTTGGACTCTTTGCAAGAAGAAGCTGAAAACAGTGGCGATGATGCTGCCAGCTTGATGTTTGCTTCTCAGATCTTGATGACAGAAGGCATAAGCTTGATGTTGGAGGAGTTGGTTACATATCTAGGTGGATATGAGTAGGAACAACTGTTTTTACGACTAAAAATAACTGACTGGTAACAAAATCAATATAATTTTTGAGATTTTATATTTCAGTGGGTGCTTTGCCCCCACACCCCCAGTCTCGCCGCCGACAGCTCGGGAACAGGGAACGTCTTCGCCCTTTTCTGTTCCCTTACTGAAGCGTATATTCGCCTCATGTCAGTAAATGGGGTATTCATAAACGCCCTGGTAGGGCGTTTACAAAGCTTCCCCATTGACAGCCATTCGACTCAAAACCTGAAACATGGCGGTTTTTTTTGAAAGGTATATAAATGCCACACCAAAATAGAAACTGGCAACGCCGATGGTCGGTTGATTTTGAAACACAAACCGCAACACATGAAGATGGTTGGGTTTTTCGATTTTCAAAAGTTTCAGACGGTGTATTTGATGGACGACTGATTTCTCAGCCGAAGAATATCACGGTAGAACAAATTAAAAACGCGCCTCAAATCGCGCGAGAGGCAGGTGAGGCATGGAAGAGGGCGCGAAAGAATAGACAATAATCGTAGTTAAGATTATAGAATTTATCCTTTCAATAGCTACTATTATGAGCTATAATTTAACTATCCATAGAAATTCAAATTTGAAGGTAATAAACATGAGAAATATTAATAATTTATTTTATATGTTTAAAGGTTTGATTCTCATCATTTGGAATGTATTGAACTGTTTGTTCGTACCATTGGTATATCTGTTTTTTCCATTGATACCATTTATCCGTATTTACTCAAATTTAAAAAATAAGGAAGAGATTTTTAAGAACATATTTGATGATAAGAACAAATTTGTTGATATTATTTTAATTGGTATATTGCACGCATTTTATTTGGTTTTATTTGTAGAATTTTCCGTAAGACTCCTTGAAACTATCATGAATCATCCTTTAACAGTTGAAGGGTTTTTAAACAAAATGGGAGGTTCATATGAAAGAAATATCATTGAATTCTTCGTATATATCCAATTGTTCGTAATAATATTAATTTTGTTATGGAATTTATTTTGTAGTAAGGCTTTCCCTTATCTAGTACAGATAGGAAGAAAAGGTAAATTTTGAATATGACAGCAAGGGAAATCATGGGATTATTTGATGAAGCATTAGGTAAATAGTTCAGTTTTATCATAAAATAAACCTTCAACGTGATTATTTTATGATGGGCCCAATTAGACCCCAAAAGGAGTTGATGATGAAACCAAGCTGTATTTTGACGGCCTTATTTAGTTCGAACGCGCGCTTTGAAGGTTATCCGCCAAAAAATGCCTTCAACGGTAAAACTGCCAAACTCAACATGAAAGACCATTACGCCGGTACGTTCCGCACCCGGTTGAGTGAGGTTAGGGGGATTAAGCCATGAAGTTTACCCGTCGTGAAAATAGGCTGTTTGACGAACTGGCTTACTACACCTGTTTAGGTACGAAATATCCGTATGAAAAGCAGACAAGAATGCTTAGGCTGATTGGCCTTGCTATTGTCATTGGCGTACCGCTGATAGGCGTTATTCCTGCCCTACGTTGCCCATTTTCTTAATTTATATGGCAATTATTTTTGCTATGATCTGTATTGGAATAAAACGAGACTATTTTCCAGGAGAAAAATTACAACATGACATCAAGCTGCATCGAAGCGGATATATTCGAGAATATAACCTTCTCAAACAGGAAAACCCAAGACTGACCGTTGAAGCTTTTGCGGAAAGCATCAAAGTATTCTTGGCCGCCCAAGAAAAACAACGCACTCAACAAGAAAAACGGGAAGCCGAACAGGAACTGGCTGAACTGAAACAGAAATACGATCTGTAATCCCATTTCACCTGTTTGAAGCAGTATTTGTTTCTCAAATAACCAATTTTAACCAAAGGCCGCTAATGTGGCCGTTTTTTTGTTCTCATGCTCTTCTATTTTAGGGGCTCTGCCCCCAAGCCCCCGGTCTCGCCGCCGACGGCTCGGGAACAGGGCATGGCCTTCGGCCTACACCTGCTTCCTCACTTAAGCGTGTTATCGCTTCCAGTCAGTAAATGGGGTATTCATAAACGCCCTTACAGGACGTTTACAAAACTTCCTCATTGACAGCCTTTCAGCTCTAGAAAAACAGGCATAGCCATAAAAGCTTACATTGTGTGCTAGACTATATCAAACTAAAAAAGGAAATCCGAACACTATGAATAAAACTTATAAAATTGGAAAAAATGCCGGGTATGATGGATGCGGTCTTTGTCTTGCGGCCATTTCTGAAAATGAAGCTATCAAAGTTAAGTATTT
>QWCW01001597.1_pt1 | contig 11065 bp, 13 predicted proteins | sample 1972691 | NCBI WGS metagenome assembly QWCW01 (sample SAMN09866698, study PRJNA288562) | Human oral metagenome isolate pre2_saliva, whole genome shotgun sequencing... | reverse complement strand
GGCAGCGAAAACCAAAACAAAGGTAATCAAACCCCTTACGAATACTTCAACGGCAAAGACAACAGCCGCGAATGGCAGGAATTTAAAGCGCGTGTCGAAACCAGCCGTTTCCCGCGCAGTAAAAAACAACGGATTTTGCTGCAAAAATTCGACGAAGATGGCTTTAAAGAACGCAATCTGAACGATACGCGCTATGTCAACCGTTTCCTGTGCCAATTTGTTGCCGACCATATGCGGCTGACAGGTAAAGGAAAAAGACGTGTTTTTGCCTCAAACGGACAAATTACCAATCTGTTGCGCGGCTTTTGGGGATTACGCAAAGTGCGTGCGGAAAACGACCGCCATCACGCCTTGGACGCCGTCGTCGTTGCCTGCTCAACCGTTGCCATGCAGCAGAAAATTACCCATTTTGTACACCATAAAGAGATGAACGCGTTTGACGGGAAAACCATAGATAAAGAAACAGGAGAAGTGCTGCATCAAAAAACACACTTCCCGCAACCTTGGGAATTTTTCGCACAAGAAGTCATGCTTCGCGTCTTCGGCAAACCGGACGGCAAACCCGAATTTGAAGAAGCCGATACCCCAGAAAAACTGCGCGCGTTGCTTGCCGAAAAATTATCATCTCGCCCCGAAGCCGTACATGAATACGTTACGCCACTGTTTGTTTCACGCGCGCCCAATCGGAAGATGAGCGGTGCACATAAAGATACTTTGAGATCTGCTAAACGATTTGTTAAACATAATGAAAAAATTAGTGTTAAACGAGTATGGTTAACCGAAATCAAGTTGGCCGACCTTGAAAATATGGTTAATTATAAAAATGGTAGGGAGATTGAATTATATGAGGCTCTTAAGGCACGTTTAGGGGCATATGGAGGTAATGCTAAACAAGCATTTGACCCTAAGGACAATCCGTTTTATAAAAAGGGGGGACAACTGGTTAAAGCTGTGAGGGTCGAAAAAACCCAAGAGAGCGGAGTCTTATTAAACAAAAAAAATGCTTATACCATTGCAGATAATGGAGACATGGTACGTGTTGATGTGTTCTGTAAAGTGGATAAGAAAGGAAAAAATCAGTATTTTATTGTTCCCATCTATGCTTGGCAGGTTGCTGAAAACATTCTTCCCGATATTGATTGTAAAGGATACCGGATTGATGATAGCTATACATTCTGTTTTAGCTTGCATAAGTATGATCTGATTGCTTTTCAGAAAGATGAAAAATCTAAAGTAGAATTCGCCTACTATATCAACTGTGATAGCTCTAATGGACGATTCTATTTAGCTTGGCATGATAAAGGCTCTAAAGAACAGCAATTCCGTATTAGTACCCAAAATCTTGTATTGATGCAAAAATACCAAATCGATGAACTGGGCAAAGAAATCAGACCATGCCGTCTGAAAAAACGCCCGCCTGTCTGCTAAATTAATCTATCCCTGTTTCAGACGGCCTGAAGCAGGGATTTTTTATATCAAAATAAGGGGAAAAACATGACTTGGCGCAGCCTGCTCATTCAAAATGGCGGCAAACTATCCTTGCAATGCCGGCAACTGCTGATTCAACAAAACGGCGAGTCCCATACCGTACCATTAGAAGACATCGCCGTTATCATCATCGAAAACCGCGAAACCCTGATTACTGCCCCGCTCCTATCAGCCTTAGCCGAACATGGCTCAACCCTGCTGACATGTGACGAACAGTTCCTACCCTGCGGACAATGGCTGCCTTATGCCCAATATCACCGCCAACTTAAAATCCTCAAGCTGCAGCTGAATATAAGCGAACCCTTAAAAAAGCAACTCTGGCAACATATCATCCGCCAAAAAATCCTAAATCAAGCATTTGTCGCAGACGAAACAGGCAATGATCTTGCCGCCAAACGGCTGCGCACTTTGGCAGTCGAAGTCCGTTCGGGCGATACAGGAAACCGTGAAGCCCAAGCTGCCGCCCTCTACTTCCAAGCCCTCTTTGGAGAAAAGTTTACTCGCAATGACAACAATGCCGTCAATGCCGCATTGAACTACACCTACGCCGTACTCCGTGCAGCAGTTGCACGCGCCCTGACTTTATATGGATGGTTGCCTGCATTAGGCTTGTTTCATAGAAGCGAACTAAATCCATTCAACCTCGCCGATGACTTTATCGAACCCTTACGCCCATTGGCCGACCTGGTCGTTATACATTTGCATGAACAAGGCCGTCTGAAAACTGATCTGACCTCCAATCTCAAACAAAACCTTATCAAGACCCTTCACTGTCAAATCTGTATCAAACGACAACATTTCAGCACCTTGGCTGCCATAGACAAAATGATTTCCTCATTTCAAGCCAGCGTAACCGATAAAAACGCCAAACAGCTGAAACTGCCTGAAATCTTGCCATTGAAAGAATACCAATATGAGTGAGGCCAAATTTATGAGGATTATCGTCTTCTTCGACCTACCGGTCACCACAACGGCAAAGCGCAAAGCCGCCAATCAATTCCGCCAGTTTCTATTAAAAGATGGATACCAAATGCTCCAACTTTCTGTATACAGCCGTATTGTCAAGCAAACAATGTTCGTGGTAAGAGAACTATGATTTCAACACCTGACTCAAAGGTTAAGATTATGTTGATGCCTACAAATGAGGAGTTGGCTATAGCAAGAGATACTTACAGACTGGCTAAAATTTCATCAAATGACTTCAGAGCTGCATTGCTGCTGCGAAGCCACCGGAACATATTACGAACCGCTAGCCCATTATTTACATCAGCATTACACCGTTACGGTCGAGAATCCGCGAAGAATAAAAGGGTATGCCATAGCCGAACTTCAACGAAGTAAAACCGACAAGCAAGATGCAAGACTAATCGCACAATACTGCCAAGACCGGAAACACAAACTGAAAGCATGGATACCGCCGTCACAAGAACAGAAACAGCTCCAAGAATTGTAGCACTGCGAAATGAGAAAGGGAGCTACAACATGCCAAGACAGAAACAGTAAATTTATCTTATTGTAGCACTGCGAAATGAGAAAGGGAGCTACAACAGTAGTATCCATATATGACAAAAAAAATGAATTGTAGCACTGCGAAATGAGAAAGGGAGCTACAACACTGGCGGAAGTGGACAAAGCGGAGCGACTATTGTAGCACTGCGAAATGAGAAAGATGCTACTTTAACATGCAATAGTAATTTACTGTCATTTTTGTATATTATTGTTTTTCCTGTTTATTTAGTTTTGCAATTTTTACAGAATGCAATTGGCCGCGCGAATATTTTACGATTATCCGCGTAGCTTTTGCGTTTTTGTTAAGGCTCTTTACGCTTGTTTGTACCGACTCGGATCGAAGTCGGTTTGGTTTTTGTGCAGATGATAGGCAATGACGAGTAGCTTTCTCATCAGGGCGCAGATAATAACCATCTTGGGCTTTTTGGCTTTTTGCAGTCTTTTGGTGAAGTCGGGAAAGTAATTTTGACGCATGGCTACCATGGCGGCCATGAAGAGGGCGCCGCGTAGTTTTCTGTTGCCATACCTTGTCAGCTTTTCTTTGCCGTTGACGCTTGTCCCTGATTTTTTCTGTTGCGGGCTCATGCCAGCGAATGCTGTAAAGTGGTTGGCGTTTTTGAAATGTGCGGTAAGGAGATGAACGGTTAGGTATATAGCCGTTGTTTGGCCGACTGATGGGATGGTTTGTAGGCGTTTGGCGGTTTCTTGAATGGCTTTGTCTGCTTTGGCCGTTTGTTTGATTTGGCCGTCCACGTCTTGCAGATGCTGGTTGAGTTCGTCTATCTGCTTTTGGTGGATTTGTTGTACAAAGCTGTCTTTTGCTGCTTTCAGCCTGTTTTTTTGTGCTGTCAGCTGTTCTTTCAGTTGGTTTTGCAGGCTCAACAGGCGTTTGAGGCTTTGGATGTTTTCAGACGGCCTTTTGTGCTTGGGTAGGTCTTTTGCTAGGGCGTTTTGACCAAATTCTGCTATTAGTTTTGCGTCTTGTTTGTCGGTTTTTGTTGTTGCCGGTGGCTTCCATGATGATGTAAATGTTTTGGCCGTCTTCGATACTTTGGCCGTTTATCCAATTTTTCAGGCTTTCTATGCCGTCTTGGTTGTTTTGGAACTTCTTATAGGCCGTTTGGCCGTCTATTAATGCGACTGCGTCAAATGTTTCTGCGGATATGTCGAGTCCTACGGTATTTCTCATATTTTTTCCCTTACTATGCAGGCTCTTGGCCTTTGATGCTACTCAAATTAAATATGAAAAAATCCGCCGTCCTTATCTTTCTCCCAATCTTGATGATTCGGGAACTTTCAGGCTCGGCGGATGTTGTCAGGGTTAGCTAGACCGCTGACGTTTTGAGTATATCAGATGTTTCAATCTCTTTGCTTTTCTATTCTTTCTTTTCTAAAATTGCGCTCTGCCGCGCGGCCATTGCTACTTGCTTCCTTTAAAAATCGCGGGATTTAGGTTTCTGCTCTTTAGATAGGTTTTTACGCCGCGCTTTTTAAAGGAATCAAGCAGCTTTTATTTAAAGGCCGTCTGAACTGGTTTCAGACAGCCTTTGTCATTGCGCGGATTCGACTACCGCGCCGCTTTGCGGTGTGAACTTTGCGCCTGCTTCTACATATCCGTCATACATAAGGTTTTGAGGGCTTTGGCCGCCTAGTGATGCGACTTGCACGCCTGCGCTAGTATCCGACGCGGATGGCGCTGTCTGCGCTTGGTTTGAGCTGTGGTCGGACTCTTTGTAGGGATTAAACGGCAGGCCATTATGGGCGTAGTCTTTGCACATTGCCTTAGTGATTTCTTTCAGCGGTGTACCTTGCGATGAATAGCAGGTACATCCGCTTTTGCCACCATCAACACAGCCGACGGGGTACTCAAATGTTTTAACTTGTCGGACGCCGTTATAGATGGGTTTACTTTCGGGCTTTTCGGCAAGAACAGGGACAAAATCTTCAGGTTTGAGGTTTTGCCCCTGAATTCCACTTTGCGGCATCATTTCTTTTTGGTTTTCAGGGTCAAGCGGATTTTTGAAACCTGTATCTTCTTTTGCTGCTTCGGCCTTTGCCGTTATTCCTGCTTTTTCTTTATAACCCTGATACATCTTATAGCCCATGAATCCGACCAAACCTAAGATACACGGCAGGATAAACAACATGGCGATTATGATGTAATACCACCTTGATTTGACGTGCGAATGGGCGGTATGCACTTCTGCAGATTTGTAGTATTCAAGAACCTCTTCCCTAATTTTATGCGAACTGGACAAGGCGTTTCTTGATTGCTGTGTCGGGTTTAAAGCTACTTCGTTCCATTCAAGCCTTGTCAGTCCGCCCATTTTGTTTGCAGCTATATGGATATGCTTGTTCACGACTTCGCGCAGATTCACGTCAAGCAGCTTGGGCGATTGTGTGATTAGTATCATGTCGATACCGTAATGGCCGTGAATGTTCAAAAAGGCGACGTTTTCAGGCATTTTTGAACCGCTGGAACGTGTCGGAAACAAATATTGCACTTCGTCATAAATGACAACTGAGCCGATATTCTCTTTCCATTTCAGCCATTCATACATGTCTTCCCAGCTATGACCTTCCGGCGGTTGATGATGGTCTATCAAAAGGCCGTTGATGTTGGAGAAGATTTTACGGCCTTTATAATAGTCATCAAACATAAGCAGTTCGACGGCAAAGGCGGTTTTGCCGATTCTTGGTTTTCCTGTTATCAGGGTAATGGCGGCCATCTTTATCCTTTCTTGCCAAAGCTTAATTTAGACAGAGTTTTAAACGTAACGACAAAAGCGAGCATTCCGAACATGATGTTCAGAACAACGCCGCCACCTGCAATGTAAAAAATTTGGATCGCTCCGGCGGGAACTGCGCCCATACTGCTTATAAACTGATTTTTAAGATTGCTCATAAGGGCATCAAAACCAACATAAGTAATAATAGACACCCCTAAAGCAGTCAGAATGTATTTGACAACATGATTTATCAAATATGGAGCAAGAGCAGCTAAAAATTTCATAAATCCCCCTATGCGTTATTTCTGACAACTCTAGACACGAAGAACGAAGCCACCAGCCAAGCCATAGCGATAATAAAGGGTCTAATCATGGCAGCTAAATTACACGCAGGCTCAAGACTGATTCTGTATTCAGCACCCAATGCCTGAAACGTTACCGGAGCAGGGCATTCGCCATACTCTCTAAAAGTATTGTCAGGTGTGAAGTTCAAATCTATTTGTTCTTCGGGAATCTCTAAATCAGGTTCTTCTTTTTCGGGCAATTCGTCGCAGGCCAAAATATTCGGAAACACTTTACAAAGCAAACCTCCGTCTTCTTTGGGCTTGTCATCCTCTTTAGGTCCTTCATCTTTTTTTGGATCGTCTTTGCTGTCAGGGTCGGGCTTATCGTCGGGTTTTGGATTGTCTTTGCCGCTAGGGCTGTCGTCAGGATCTGGTTTTGGCTTATCGGACGGGCTACCGTCAGGCGTTGGGTCTGGTTGAGAGCCAGGCTTGCCATTTTCTCCCGGTGTAGGTGTTGAGTTGGTTTTAGGAGCTGCAGGGCTGCCCGGTGTGAGGTCGGGACGCGGGGTTGTGATTACCGTTGCGTTTGTTTTGCCGTTTGAATCTTGACCGAAAGTAATGGTAATTTGCACCGGCTTGCCATTTTCGGGAGTGACAGGGCCAATGGTTACAACTGTACCGGCAGGGACTTTGATATTTTCTTTATATTCAGGTTTGCCCGTACCTTCTACAAAAGGGGTAGGATTTCCGTCAATTATAGAAGTGGCAATATTTAAAAATTCATCCTCTTCTAAAATTTTTGTTAAAGCTCTATTTTGAAAATAATAACCATATCGAGATTGTTTACTAGTTTCACAGGCTACTCCATCGAGCCAAAAACAATTTATAAAATAAATACCTGGTTCATTAGGTTTTATGACATTATCAAAATACTTTTTAAATTCTGATTCAACTTGCATTACTAATAATTGTTGAGCTTGTTTTTCACTAACGCCACCTTTACTTAATGCACGCATAACAGATGTATCAACGCCTACACAGGAATCTTTATCAATCGTACATAAAGCATCTTTATAAACTTTTAAATACTCGTTGCTTACATCATTGTATTCATATCCAGCAGATTCAAGAGACGGATTAACGGCCTGATAGGCATCATAAGCATATGAAGCAGCACCAACATAAGGAGCAGCTTTTAAAGCAAGTTTTGCACCTGCTTTTACCAGGCGAAATGCGCCTGAAAGGACGGCTTTTCGAGATACTTGGGCTTCTATCGTTACGGGTACAGTTGAGGCGGAACGGAGACCGGTAGAGGCTTCGCGAACATGAAGTGATTTGTCGAATCTAGACTGATACTCTTGATCAATTCCACCACCAATAATTTTCCAAGGTCTGAAACCATTTTCATTAAATTTTTCAGTCAAAGGATAGGCTAATTTACCGTTTCTAACTTGCAAATCACCAGCAAAAGATTCAAAGCTCAAACCTAATAGAAAAATTATTGTCAAAACCCGTAACATTTATTTCACCATTTCCAATAGTGAAAACTGAATTATCTTTAAATAAAACTTCAAAACATGCCTTATTGAAATTTATTCTATTAAAAAAATTCTGACATTTATCTAAAGAGAATTTTTTCAAATATCCAGTTTCTTCTAAATATGAATAAAATACAAAAGATAAAGGTTTTTCTAAATAGAATTTAGATAATTCATCTAATTCAAATTCAGTTATATAGAAAAAATCCTTTTCATTCTTTTCTAACATAATCCTAACTTTCGTAACGGTTACAGAAAGTCGGGATTATACCCTTTTTGAATATCAAAAAAATATCAGCGATGCCAAACAGACCGCGCCGAATCCGTATAAAAACCAAAAGTCAATCATCTCCACCCCCTTTATTCTCCGTAACTGATTCAATCAACCGTTTTATCATCCTGATACCGAATACAAGCACCAATAAGACTATGAACGGCGCGCCGACCAATACGCCGAATTGTATTTGTTCTGCTATGTCACATTGCGGAAAACTCAAATTGATTTTCTGCTCGTTCAAATACCAGTCTTTGCCGTTTTTGTAAGGTCGGACAAATTTGCCATCCGCCGTTACGGTAGGTAGGACTTGAGACAACACATAATCATGCGCTTCTTCGTTCGATAAAAAGCATTGCAATCCGACGCGATACCCCATGTCCTACCCTTTCAGTTATTTAGCCGTTTTAACCATGCTAAAGGCCATGCGAAAGCCTTGCATCAACACGATAACCGACAAAACGGCAGCACCAATCGCAGATACCATTACGGCAAATTTTGCAATTTCTGCAGCAGCAGTAGTACCAATACCGGACAAATCGACGCCTTCGGCAGCAGCCAGGGCGGAAGCGGTTGTCAGGGCTGTTGCAGCAATAACTTTATTGCCATATTTTTTTGCTACGTTTAAAAGTTTCATAGCGTTTTCCTTTCAATAAAGGTTTATAAAAAAGTGATGCGGTTGTTTTTAGACTGACCGCAAGTCTTTTAACCGTACAGGTACCAAACCGATACAATTAAAACCAGTAGGAAAAAAACCAACCCAACCAAACTTAATTTAAATGATAGGGGTAATTTATTTCTGTTCATAATTATTCCTTGATTGTTGCGGGCTATGTGAAGGTTTGACAGACCGCCCGCCGAGCCTGTTAACTTTTATTCTTCTCTGATATAGAAGCTGAAAACCTGAAAATGTCCGCCAATCTCTTCTAATCCGGCATTGAATGCGTCTTCATAGCTTTCATACTGTCCGGCTTCTTTCAGATTTTGGGTAAATCCGATGTCGCCAAACTGATCGGGGCAGATGAATTCATAGTTTTCCAGTTCCTGAACGATAAATTTTTGCTGATACCTGCTCATATTTCGGCCTTTCTGCCTTAGGCTTTGGGCGCCACGCCTTTCACTTCAAAATCAAGCAGCTTGGGTACTAAGCCTTTGCCGGTAGATTCCATTGAGACGGTTACATTTACGGAACAGGGGAATTTGAGGTTTTTCAGCCGATCGAAATTGTGGCTTTCGCCAAATTTCATGCTGGCAGCGGTAAAGCCTACGCTATTGCCGTTGGCGGGCATGGGGCTGGCGACAAGTACGGTACAGGTGTCGATTTTGTTGCCGTCAATCTCGCCTTTAAACTGTTTAGCGCCCAGGAGCGTGGCGGGGTATGTGGTTACTTGTACTTGATCAAACATGGTTATAGCCTTTCTTTGGTTTTATAAATATTTCCAGTCTTCTAACTGATCTGATATTTGATACTGCTCTTTGTCAAAATCGCGCTCATGCTGTTTCTGCATGTCTTGCGGATACTCGTATTGCACTGCCTGATTTAATTCAAAATCTAAGACTTCGATATTCAGGTCGTTTATGGCTTTTTGCTCTTCATGGATATAAAAAGCGCTGGCTGTGCTGCTGTCGTACTCTTCTGGCTGGAGACCTTTGGGATAGCCTTCAATGCCTTTAGTCAAATCTTTGACGATTTCTTCAGCCGACCAACCGATATCTTTTAAAAAATTGACCCATTTGCCGACTTGCTGCCTTGCGTAAAATTGTTTGTGTTCAAACGTGAGATTGACCTCTTTAACCGTTGAATCCATGCGCTTGGCTTCGCATTTGAATATCTGTTCACAGACGGGATACGCTCCGCCAAGATACGCACCGGCGTGAATCAATATGTCTAATGGTACTTCTATATCTCCGTTTCTGAACTCTGTTTCAAATCGAACCCAAGGGCTTGATTTATCGCCTAACTGCTTGCCTTTTTCATAAATCCGGGTGTATTTGGCGTTGCCGCGTTTGCCGATATAGAAGCTTTTGCCGCTGCCATCTTCGTGTCTCCAAGAAACGCCTTTACATTCGCTTTTCGGGCGGACGTTGTGGCAGTCAAAAAGGCCGTTATCGTGACCGGTTAAAGCCTGCTCGGGCGTGTACTCTCCATTGAAAAAATCATGTGCTACGTCAACCCTTGTTATTTTTGGCCGGACACACTTTTGCAGAAATTCATAAAGCCTGTTTTCCCAACCGGGTTTAGCTGCGGTGCATCCGGTGCCGTTCAACTCTACAAGTATTGTTTCTCTTTGGCCGCCGTAGTGAACTTTGCCGTACTCAACGTTTTTCGGGCCGAGCTGATAACAGGATTGATAGAAGAATTTGCCTTTGTAAGGCAGTTTGGCACTGATGCCGAAGCCTAGAATCTCTTGCAGCAGTTCGCTGTACTTTGTGAGGTACTCTGCGTCTGTTACATAGGCTTTTTGGGTTACTTTGGGTATGGATTCCTCATGTATCGTAAATGTGATCTGGTCGATGAATGCGCCGTCTTCCCTACCGCGTCTTAGCGGAATTTCTATCAAACGGCCTTTTCCGTCGGTTACGTATTGGGAAAAATATTCAAATTCGACTTGATCGGTTTTTTCGGTTTGCTCCCCACTTTGTGCCTGTTTTTCTGTTTTATATTTTTGTTTGGGATTTGTAATAGGAAATGAAACGGTTTCTACAAGCTCATCATCTTTGAAAACGCGGACGATAACGGCTCTTTGTTCTTCAAAACTGTAAAAACTATCTGAATTGACTGTATAAAATGCGATGCACATAAGAAAGCCCCTTCACTGGCTAGAGTTAAAGGGGCTTAAAGTTCTATAAGAAGTGTAAAAAATTGCGCCCCTCGATGGAGCGAAATATATAAGGGAGCTACAACCCGTTTAATCCGTACAAGGAAAAACGAATTATTGTAGCACTGCGAAATGAGAAAGGGAGCTACAACTGATAAAAGAGGCTGCCAACAATATGCCGCATTGTAGCACTGCGAAATGAGAAAGGGAGCTACAACTCTGAAGACGAAGAGGAAGCCCTTAAAGCCATTGTAGCACTGCGAAATGAGAAAGGGAGCTACAACTCTGAGACACAACATAATCAGTCGCTGTTTATTGTAGCACTGCGAAATGAGAAAGGGGCCATCCAAATAAAAAAGCACCACCTAAACAGGTAGTGCTTTCATATTAATGTGCTTATTCAGCAGAATCAGCTGCTTTATCA
>QWCW01001128.1_pt1 | contig 11132 bp, 11 predicted proteins | sample 1972691 | NCBI WGS metagenome assembly QWCW01 (sample SAMN09866698, study PRJNA288562) | Human oral metagenome isolate pre2_saliva, whole genome shotgun sequencing... | reverse complement strand
CGAAGTGGTGGACGTCTTGGGTGAAGCTGGTGACAATGATGTAGAGATGAATACCATCCTTGCACAGTATGGCTTGCCTTATAAGTATCCTAAACGTGTTGAGGATGCTGCCGAGAAGATAAGTGCTGAGATCACAGCGCAGGACTATGCGGAACGTGAAGACTTCCGTGACGTGTGGACTTGTACGATAGACCCAAAGGACGCCAAGGACTTTGATGATGCGCTCTCTATCCGAAAGCTCGAGAATGGATTATGGGAAGTGGGCGTACATATTGCTGATGTATCGCATTATGTTAAGGAAGGCGATATCATCGATCGTGAAGCACAGCAGCGTGCAACATCCATTTACCTCGTTGACCGCACGATTCCGATGCTTCCTGAACGTCTGTGCAATTTCATCTGTTCGCTCCGCCCAGATGAGGAGAAGCTCGCTTTTAGTTGTATCTTCAACCTTGACGAGGAAGCAAACGTAAAGGCTTACCGCATTGTGCACACGGTTATCAAGTCGAATCGTCGTTATGCCTACGAAGAGGCACAGCAGATATTGGAAGACAATGGCGTTGTTGATGGTACAGGTGAGCCTGCACCAGATCCAGGAAAAGCAGGATATAAGGGCGAAAATGCCGAACAAATTATCACACTCGATCGTCTTGCGAAACAGATTCGTGCACGTCGTATGAAGGCAGGAAGCGTGAAGTTTGATTCTGAAGAGCTCCACTTTGACATTGATGAGAAGGGTAAGCCAATCCGTTGTTACTTTAAGCGTTCAAAGGATGCCAATAAGTTGATTGAAGAGTTTATGCTCTTGGCTAATAAGACAGTAGCAGAAAGCGTCGGCATAGTGAAGAAGGGCAAGAAAGCCAAGACCCTTCCTTATCGTGTTCATGATAATCCTGACCCACAGAAGTTCGAGAACTTGCGTGAGTTCAGCGCTAAGTTTGGTTATAAACTCAAGTCTGCCAGCACCAAGGGTGCCACTGCTCGCGCACTGAACAAGCTGATGGACGAGGTGCAGGGTAAGCGTGAGGAGAAGGTGATACAGACGATTGCACTCCGTTCGATGATGAAGGCAAAATATACCACGCACAACATCGGACACTTCGGTCTGGCTTTCGATTACTATACCCACTTCACTTCGCCTATTCGTCGTTATCCTGACACGATGGTTCACCGCTTGATAACACGCTACCAGAATGGTGGTCGCTCGGCTAACAAGGAACATTACGAGGAACTTTGTGAGCATTGTTCAGATATGGAACTCGTTGCACAGAGTGCTGAACGCGACTCTGTCAAGTATAAGATGGTTGAGTTTATGGGTGAGCATATCGGTGAATGTTATGATGCACATATCTCTGGTATTCAGAGCTTTGGTATCTATGCGGAGATAGATGAGAACCATTGTGAAGGTATGATTCCTATGCGCGACCTCGATGATGACTACTATGACTTCGATGAGAAGAACTATTGCCTTGTTGGTCGTCGTCGTCACCATGTCTATCAGCTTGGTGATCCTATCCGCATACAGGTGGCTAAGGCCGATTTGGAGCGTAGGCAGCTCGATTTCGTACTTGATGATGGTCGTCCATTGAAGGCAAAACAAACCGCTGCAGAGTATGCTGTAAACAGAAAGAACGACCGAAAGAGCAGCAAGCGTGGTAGCAAGAGCCGCAGAAGAAAGTAATAAATAAAGTGAGGCGGAAGATATTCTTTTCACACAAGGAGGAGCTATGGAACGCATGGAGTCATAGTGGAGGAATCGTACTGGGCGTAGTGTTCGGTACGATTTTCCTTGTTTGGTGCTTTCATGAGAGGGCTGGTTGGGCAACAGCAGGTGTGATATTGTATCTTATTGGAATGCTTTTTAGCTATATCACGTCAACCGCCTATCATGCACTCTCTGCCCATTCAGTATGGAAAGAACGGCTGAGAAAATGGGACCATGCCGCCATCTATTGGCACATAGCAGGTTCTTATTCGCCCATAACACTGATAGCTTTGCGTAATCACGGTGCTTGGGGCTGGGGCTTGTTTGCCTTTGTATGGCTTTGTACAATCCTTGGCACCATCTCTTCCTTCCGTAAACTGCGTGACCATAGTAACTTAGAAACGTTGACATTCATTGGTATGGGGCTATCCGTATTGGTAGCTTTCAAACCATTAATAGACACATTGGCGACATCATCGCTCGTATGGATCATTGCAGAGGGCGTGATGTATATTACTGGTGCGGCGTTCTATTCGCTCAACAAAAAGAAGTATATGCACACAGTGTTCCACTTCTTTGTCCTTGCAGGTAGTATCTGTCATATCATAGCCGTGTGGGGAATATTGAAGGTGTATCTGTGAGTTGTTTTCGAATAAAAACTTAAAGGAATGTTGAAACGTAGTGTTTTCCTCTCTATCATCCTTCTTCTTGCCGTCTTACATACGCAGGCACAGGAACGGAAATACATGCGTCTGAAAGGCTATTATCGTGTCTATCAGGCAACAAACTCTATGCTGAGTTATTTCATAGATGGTATGATGGAGTTTTATGTCCCACTAACCGATTCATCTGATGTGGTTTCAGAAGGGAAGAAAGGTTCGCCCTTTGTTGAGCGAAAGTTCTTGGGTGAACGTCGTCGGAAGGCTCCGAAGGCGAATGGTGACGACACCTTTGTGCGTATCTCACTGCCTAATCTGGAACGGCAGACGCTTCTTGAGAGTATTAAAGGTGAGGAGTATTCGACACGGAACAATGGGGATGTGTACCGATGGGCAGATAAATGCGGTAAGATAAGCACGGAAAAGCGGAAGATTAATGAAAAGGCAGAGAATGTGACAACCATTGAGATGGATGAACTTGTAGGACAACCAAAGCACGAAATAGATATGAGTCAGCTGCGTATGTATGGTATTGTGGCTCGTATGACACAGTATGATGAGAGCGAGAGCTACCTCTCTAATAATCTCCTCCTTGCCTCACAAAAGCATCAAACCTTCTTCGCTCATTATCGTGGAGAGGATGATGACGAGCGAATTGATGTGTGGAGTGAATTCTATGTGTCGGATCGTATGACTATTACAGAGAGCGAACTCAAACGTATTAAGAAAGAAAAGAACAACGTTTGGACCTTCTCCGTTCCTGCTGTTGTCCCACCATTAGACAAGGAAGTGGCTGAGGCTTGGACGAAGATGGTGGAGTATTGAGTGGATAGGATGGTCTTAGGAGTGAAGGAGTAAGGAGTGAAACGGAGTTAAGACGAATGTCATGTAGGTAATATCTACAAGTGAGTGCAAGAAAGAAACGATAATATTGAGTTGAAGGATGAAGAAAGCAGTCTTTTTATTCTTATCTTGTTTAGTTTTGATCAGCTGTGGAAAGCAGCGTGATAAGGTAAATGTTCCAGAGGAGAAGCTCACTGTTGAGTTGCGACTGCCTACTACCCCAGTAAAAGATCAGGGAACAAGTTCGCTCTGCTGGGTGTATGGCATGCTTGCAACCCTTGAGACAGAGCATATCATGCGGGGTGATTCTATAAACCTAAGTCCTGACTATGTGGCACGTATGTACCTTAGTGAGCAGTCTGACCGACATCGTCTGCTTCCTAATAAAGTGGCGAAAAATCTACCTTCTATCACCACACGTGGAATGTCCACAATGGCACTCGATCTGATACAAACATACGGTTTGCAGCATGATGATGCCTATCATCGTAAGGCAGATATGGACTATAATGTTCTCTGCCGTAAGTTGGATTATGGACACGATACGGAGAAACTGTTGGATGAGTATATTGGACCGCTACCTAAACAGGTTTTTATGTTTGGCGCATTATACACTCCATTAGAGTTTGCCCATAGCGTATGCACTGATGATGAGTACATAGCATTAACGAGTTTCACACATCATCCTTACGGACAACGCTTTCCTTTGGAAGTACCTGATAATTACTTTCATAACACTTTCCTCAATGTTCCACTTGACACGATGATGAACCGAATTGTTCAGAGTTTGCGTTCAGGACATCCAGTGTGCTGGGAAGGCGACATATCGGAACCTGGTTTCTTATTTGGAGATGGCTTTGCAGTGTTGAAACATGAAGACAAAAAGGTAACAGCAGAGCGCCGTCAGGCTGCGTTTGAGGCACACCGCACAACGGATGATCATGTCATGGAAATCGTCGGATTGGCTCACGACCAACACGGATGTCGCTTCTTCCTTTGCAAGAATAGCTGGGGAACAGCCAATCGCTACCATGGTTTTATGTTCTTAAGTGAGAACTATGTACGTATGAAGACGATTGCTGTTGTGCTTCGTAATGTATAAGACGTATTTAATCGTCTGTTTTTCATAGGTTTATTCCAAATAGTTGATAATAAAAAAGGGGACGAAGACGTCCCCTATATCTTATGTTGGTAGTTGGTTATACTTATTTTATAAGCAACTGACGAGTAAACTCCCAAATGACAATACCGGTTGTTACACTTACATTCAGTGAGTGTTTGGTTCCGAATTGTGGAATTTCAAGACAGCCATCACTTATATCTACGACACTCTGCTTAACCCCTTTCACCTCGTTGCCCATGACGATGGCATAGTGGGTGTTGGGTGTTGGGTGTTGGGTATTGAGGTCTTGCAGCTTTGTTGAGCCTTCCACTTGTTCTACGCTATACACGAATACGCCTTGACGATGGAGTTCTTCGATGGCATCCTCAGTACGTTCAAAGTAACGCCAGTCAACTGAATCCTCACCACCAAGTGCCGTCTTATGAATCTCAGCATTGGGTGGTGTGGCTGTGATACCGCATAGATAGACTGCTTCCACACGGAAAGCATCAGCAGAGCGGAAGACACTTCCCACATTATGTAACGACCGCACATCGTCTAACACAACGATGAGTCGTAACTTATCAGCCTCCTTGAACTCCTCAAGGGAAAGCCTATTCATTTCTATTGTGCGTAGTTTTCTCATAAATAAAAGCCCCACCCGGCCTCCCCGAAAGGGGAGGAGTGTTAGCTTGTATGTGGGTTATACTTGTAGAATATTATTATAGAATAGGGATATATGCTAAATATTATATAGAAGTCTCAACAGAGCGAACCTGTATTATTCTCCCTTTGTTATCTGCACTCCCCTCCTTTCGGAGGGGTTGGGGGAGACTTTCTTACTGCAAACTAAACCCTACAGCGTACGCCTTAATCTTTGTCACCATAGATAGCAAGCCGTTGCTACGTGTAGGTGAGAGATGCTGGCGAAGACCAATCTGCTCAATGAAATACAGGTCGGCATCAATAATCTCTTGTGGTGTATGATTACTCAAAACACGTATCAGAAGGGCGATGATACCCTTTGTGATAAGTGCATCAGAGTCAGCAGTGAAGATGAGCTTACCCTCTACATAGTCACACTGTAGCCATACACGGCTCTGACAGCCATCAATGAGGTTCTGTTCGTTCTTATACTGCTCGTCTAATGGCTCTAACTCGTTGCCCAAGTCAATGAGCATCTGATATTTGTCCATCCAATCGGTGAAGTCCTCAAACTCAGCGATTACTGCATCTTGTGCTTCGTTTATTGTCATAGATCCTTATTTTTAATTCACAATTCATAATTCATAATTATGATTACTTCTGTGGGCAGAGTTTATCGCTACAAGCAACTTGTTAACTCGTCAACTTGTTCACTTGCTAACTCGTTCACTTATCAACTTAAATAGTTTATCATTTGGGCGCACCTTATCAGGAACAGGGATAGAAACGCGCCAACCTTGTTCTGCTTTATCAACAGGATTGAGGTCGTAGCGGATTTCTTCTGCATTGAGGAACATTGCTCCAGTGCTGTTACCAGTGATAAGAAGCTTTTCTCCCTTTACAAAGGTATTAGCCTCAACAGCCACCTCAGCCACACCAAGACGTGAGAAATACTTTATCACCTTGCCAATAAGTACCTTCTTCTCTGTAGCCTTATTACCATAATCCTTGGTCCATTCGCCCATCTTCTGACCTTGATAGTAGCCATCCCAGAAGCCACGGTTGAAGACTGTTGAGAGACGTTCGTCCCATTGGTCTTTCTTCTCTTCGGTGAAAGTGTCATCGAGTACGCTCTCAATAGCTTCTTTGTAACAGCTCACAACGGTGTGAACATACTCTGGTCCACGCGCACGACCCTCAATCTTGAACACACGTACACCGGCATCCATCATCTTATCAATGAAGCGAACGCTCTTTAAGTCCTTTGGACTCATGATGTACTTGTTGTCAATCTCAAGTTGGTTGCCCGTCTCATTGTCTGTAACCGTATAGCTACGGCGGCATATCTGGGTGCAAGCACCACGGTTAGCAGAGCGGTTAGAGTCGTGAAGACTCATATAACACTTACCCGAAATTGCCATACAGAACGCACCATGGCAGAACATTTCAATGCGCACAGGCTCTCCCTTTGGTCCGCAGATATTCTGTTTGATAATCTGTTCGTGTATCTCCTTCACCTGATCCATATTCAGCTCACGTGCCAAAACGGCAACATCAGCAAACTGAGCGTAGAACTTCAAGGCATCAATGTTAGAGATGTTCAATTGTGTAGAGAGGTGAACCTCAACACCTACTTGGCGGCAATACATCATTACGGCAACGTCACTTGCAATGACAGCGGTGATGTTGGCGCCCTTAGCAGCGTCGATAATCTCGTGCATAGTCTCAATATCCTCACCATAGATGACGGTGTTTACCGTAAGATAAGTCTTTATCCCCTTTACATTACAAGTCTCGGCAATCTCTTTGAGGTCGTCTATGGTGAAATGGTTAGCTGAGTGCGAACGCATATTCAGCTTTCCGATACCGAAGTAAACAGAGTTAGCTCCAGCATTGATGGCAGCTGCGAGTGACTCTCGTGAGCCAACGGGTGCCATTATCTCATATTCATTTGTATTCTTATTCATTGTTTTATTTTCATTACCAGGTAGTTATCAGGCATTGGTTTTGTTAGTAACCTTTCGTAGGTTTATCCCAATACTTTATCTGCCTTGTTGCTATCCTTTATTTATTGTGAATGTGTCTAATCGGTCTGCAAAGGTACGGAAAAATATCCGATAAAGGGCGTAAACGAGATTGTAAGTTTTGTAAAAAGAAAGTGTCAGGTGTCGTTAAGCGTCAAATAGTCAGGTGGTTTTTCGATGATATGCGATAAATTTTGTATCTTTGCATGCTAAATTTTTCGAGATAACAACAGAATGAAGAAACTATATATTGAGACATACGGCTGCCAAATGAATGTGGCAGACTCTGAGGTTGTGGCTTCTGTCATGAAGATGGCAGGCTATGACGTATGCGAAAACGAGGATGAGGCTGATGCTATCTTCCTCAATACTTGCTCTATACGTGAGAACGCAGAGAACAAGATATACAATCGTTTAGAGACATTACACGCAGAGAAGAGGAAAGGTCGCGACTTAATTCTAGGTGTGTTGGGATGTATGGCAGAGAGAGTAAGGGATGACCTAGTTGAAAATCACCACGCCAACCTTGTGTGTGGACCTGACTCTTACCTTAATTTGCCTGATATGATAGCGCAGTGTGAGAATGGTAGAAACGCATTGGATATCGAACTCTCTACTACTGAGACCTATCGTGATGTTATTCCACAGCGTATTGGTGGCAATAGAGTGTCGGGCTTCGTTAGTATCATGCGTGGTTGTAATAACTTCTGTCACTATTGCCTAATGGTAAGCGTCCTGAGAATGGTGTTTCCTTTGCAGAATTGTTGCATAAGGTGGCACAGAGCGTACCAGATATGCGTGTGCGCTTCACGACTTCCAACCCTGAAGATATGTCAGAGGATATCATTGAGGCAGTAGCGACTGAACCTAATCTCTGTAATCACATCCACTTCCCTGCACAGAGCGGTAGTAACAAAGTGTTGAAACTGATGAACAGAAAGTACACCCGTGAGGACTACCTTGAGAAAGTGGCTGCTATTCGTCGTCTTGTCCCTGACTGTGGACTTACAACCGATATCTTTATCGGTTATCACGATGAGTCGGAAGAAGACTTCCAAGAAACGCTCTCGTTGATGCGTGAGGTTGGTTTCGATTCAGCCTTTATGTTCAAGTATTCTGAACGACCAGGTACTTATGCTGCAAAACATCTTCCTGATAACATATCAGAGGAAGTTAAGATACGTCGTTTGAATGAGTTGATTCGCTTACAGACTGAGATCTCAGCTGAACAGAACAAGAAAGACGAGGGCAAGGAGTTTGATATCCTCATCGAACGCTTTGGAAAACGTAGTCGTGAACAGCTGATGGGACGTACTCCACAGAATAAGGCTGTAGTCATGCCACGTGGCAACCATCATATTGGTGAGACAGTCCGTGTACGCATCACAGGCTCAACCAGTGCCACACTCTTTGGAGAAGAAGTGTAAATATACTTTATATATAAAGATAAAACCGCAAAACAATTTTGCGGTTTTGCTTTTTATAGCTATATTTGCACATAGGAATTTTAATAAGAAGTAGTATGGATGCAGTTATCAATATGGGAAGTTTCCTGAACTTCGTCAACTCAATGTCACTCTCTCCGAGGGTCAAACGTTGGCTTGGTGAGCGACTTATTCATGAAGCAAAAGAAGAGGAAGCAAAGCTGGAACATAAAGAGAAACTTGGTTTGCTCAATAGTCTTGCTGGTTCATGGGCTGATATTGATATTGATACGATGAAGTTGAGTATACAGGAGGGACGTCAGTCCGATGATATGAATAAGATTATGATGTTTGATGAGAAATAAATATTTACTGGATACCAATATTTGCATTGAACTATTGCATGGTCGTTATCACATCTCAGATAAAATAGAAGAGATTGGAATAGAGCATTGTGTACTTTCTGAGATTACGATAGCAGAGCTTTATTATGGAGCTTATAATGCTAATCTACAGAAACATTTCAGAGAAATTAATACTTTGGAGAGATTATTTGAGATAGTTCCAGTGTTTAATGCTCTATCATTGTTTGGTAAAAATAAGGCTATATTACGTAGGCAAGGTTTATTAATAGATAACTTTGACCTACTGATAGGATCAACTGCAGTAGCACATAACTGTGTACTTGTTACGGATAATGTGAAACATTTAAGCAGGATTCCAGATATAGAAATAGAAAATTGGATAAGCAGATAATATACCTATGAAGGAATTCATACACGTACTACGCAGGTTCGTACCGCCCTATAAGAAGTATCTTGTGCTGTCAATCATTTTCAACATATTGTCAGCAATTCTCAATATATTCTCCTTTGCAACCCTTATCCCTCTCCTTCAGATTCTTTTTAAAGTTGATGCAGGAACGGGAGCGATGCGTGCAATGGCTTGGAGTGAAGGCTCTTTCAAGGAGGTACTATCGAACAATGCAGATTATTATACGCAGATATACATCACTAGTTGGGGTCCAACAACTGTCTTATTGGTTATTGGATTGCTACTTGCCTTTATGACTTTCCTAAAGACTGGTGCCTATTTCCTTTCTTCTGCATCAATCATTCCTATCCGAACAGGTGTAGTTCGTGACATTCGTAACCAACTCTATGAAAAGATAACATCCCTTTCTCTTGGTTTCTTTAGTGAGGAGCGAAAAGGAGACATCATCGCTCGCATGAGTGGTGACGTACAAGAGGTTGACAATTCTATCATGTCATCTATTGACATGCTCTTTAAGAACCCTGTTCTTATCATTATTTATTTTACCACACTACTTGTTATCTCTTGGCAGTTGACCCTCTTCACGCTCATCTTCGTACCTATCTTCGGATGGTTCATGGGCTTTGTTGGTAGAAAGCTAAAGCAGAATAGTATGACAGCACAGAAGTTGTGGAGTGACACGATGAGTCAGGTAGAAGAGACCTTGGGTGGTTTGAGAGTCATCAAAGCCTTCTGTGCTGAAGGAATGATGAACGAACGCTTTAACAAGATTAACTCACAATACCGCAGCGACATCATGCGCGTGAACATCCGTCAGCAGTTAGCACACCCGATGAGTGAGTTCCTCGGAACGGTTATGATTGTTGTCGTACTTTGGTTTGGTGGTACCCTTGTCTTGGGCGAATCTCCAATTATCAGCGGTCCTACCTTCATCTACTATCTTGTTATCCTCTACAGCATTATCAATCCACTGAAGGAATTCTCTCGTGCAGGCTACAATATCCCTAAGGGACTTGCCTCAATGGAGCGCATTGATAAGATTCTTAAGGCAGAAGTGAAGATACAAGACCCTGAGAAACCTGTTCATATTGATAGTTTCGAGCATGAGATAGAGTTCCGTAACGTCAGTTTTGCTTATACTGATGGTAAGGACGATGAAGATTATCCAGAGCTACACTGGGTATTGAAGAATATTAATCTTGTTATTCCAAAAGGTAAGACGGTTGCCTTGGTAGGACAGAGCGGTAGCGGAAAGTCAACCTTGCTCGACCTCATCCCACGTTACTACGATGTGCAGGAAGGTGAGATTCTCATTGACGGAATCAATGTTAAGGACTTAGGAGTACACGATCTCCGCCAGCTGATTGGTAATGTAAACCAAGAGGCAATTCTCTTCAACGATAGTTTCAAGAACAACATCTCCTTCGGTGTCAATGCAACAGACGAGGCAATAGCCGAAGCTGCGAAGATTGCCAACGCTCATGAGTTTATCCTTCATAGTGAGCATGGATACGACACAAACATCGGTGACCGTGGAGGACGCCTCTCTGGTGGACAGCGTCAGCGTGTAAGTATTGCGCGTGCTATCCTTAAGAATCCTCCAATCCTCATCCTTGACGAAGCTACATCAGCCCTCGATACAGAGAGCGAACGCCTTGTACAGGATGCTCTTTATAAGCTAATGAAGACTCGAACGACTATTGCTGTGGCTCATCGACTATCAACTATTAAGAATTCTGATGAGATTTGCGTGCTGCACGAAGGTGAGATTGTAGAGCGAGGTACGCACGATGAGCTTATGAACATAGAAGGATATTATAAGAAACTGCATGATATGCAGGAGATATAAAGGTCCAGCAGGAATGAAAGAAATGAAGAGATTATTAACAACAACATTTGGTTCGCCAATAGCATTAGTGCTCAACTTGCTATTGGCGTATGCCATTTTCTTTGTAG
>QWCW01000640.1_pt1 | contig 11182 bp, 13 predicted proteins | sample 1972691 | NCBI WGS metagenome assembly QWCW01 (sample SAMN09866698, study PRJNA288562) | Human oral metagenome isolate pre2_saliva, whole genome shotgun sequencing... | reverse complement strand
CTATCGGCAAGGAACTGGCGTACTGCATAGGAACAGAAGTAGGCATTTTCATCGCCAGCACCCGAACAACCCTCTCGAATCTGAGTGGGGTGAAGCATGTCGCTCACGTTCACGGCCTTTGCTTCGGCTTCTTCGGCCTCGGTAATGACGCCCTGGTCAGCCATGACGGAAAGGACGGTATTACGGCGCTCCTGCGCGGCCTCGGGGTGCTGAAGAGGGTTGTACTGAACGGGGGACTGGACGAGGCCGGCTAGGAGTGCGGCTTCACCGATTGTCAGTTCGTTGGCGGACTTGGAGAAGTAGAGCCGAGAGGCAGCCTCAACGCCGTAAGTGATGGGACCGAAAGGCGCGATATTCAAGTAGCCAGTGAGGATCTGGTCCTTATCCATTTGCTTTTCGACGGCAAGCGCGTACTTGATTTCGCGAAGTTTACGTTCGGTGGTTTGCTCGGTTGCGGCTTCGACCTGGTCGGCATCGCCTTCCATGTAACCCTTTTCGGCTAAGGCGTTACGGATGTATTGCTGGGTAATGGTCGATGCGCCCTGCTTCCCGCCGTCATCACCGAGGTTGTTGACCATTGCGCGGGCAATACCTGTGGGGTCGACACCGTGGTGTTCGAAGAAGCGTCGGTCTTCAATGGCGACGATTGCCTTCTTCATGATGGGTGCGATTTTGTCCGAGGGGATGACAATGCGCTGCTTATCGTAGAAACGGGCAATCACTTGGCCGTTCGTATCGAGCATGGTGGACTCGGTCGCTGGAGAGACAACCTGGATGTCGGTGGGGATCTCGTCGAAGATCTCCATCCCTGCTTTCGCCGTGATTGCACCGGTTCCGACGGCCGGCACTAAGACGCCAGCGCTGACCACACCAACAAGTGTTGATGCTGCCAAGAATGACAGCAAGAGCGCCACCAGCTGTGCAGGTCGAACAAAGCGTGTATGCGACTGAGCCATAGGTACAGGATACGTGTAGAGGCCTCGGAAAGTGAGAGGAAGAGGTGGATTAGGTCAACGTTCGGTCTCTTTGCCACATTATGGACCAAAGCCGTCCTAATTTCCCTTATGAAAATTTCATGTGTACTCTCTGAGGAAGAGGTCAATGTTGACCACATGGAGAGGGTGGAGTTTCACATGATTGATAACCACGATTGGGTTGAGTATGCCCTGTGTGCCGAAGATGAACCCGACTCCCTGTTTGTGCAGGGCGCAGCTCAGCGTCAAGTTCGTATGCGCTGCATGGAATGCCCCGTGCGCCTCGAATGCCTTGCAGATGCCTTGCAATCACAGATGTCCTACGGGGTGTGGGGAGGTCTTACCGAACGCGAACGCCGTGTGATTTTGCGCGTTTATCCAGAGAAGACTGACTGGAGTGAGTGGCTCATGCACTCTCGAGATCCTCTGGCGGTTGAGTTGCGCAAACCGCGAGTTCCCCAAAGTTTGTCGATGAAACATCTTCGTACAAATGCCAAGGCATTACGTGAGGCATCACTTTCTGTTGCTGCGCGTGGCTAATCGCCGTGAGTGCCGTAGGATGGCGCTATGACTACATGGGAATATGCAACAATTCCGCTTTTGACCCACGCAACGAAGGCAATCCTCGATCAGTGGGGAGCCGATGGCTGGGAGCTCGTCCAAGTTGTTCCAGGACCTACTGGTTCGGATAGCTTGGTCGCATATCTGAAGCGTCCGAAGCAAGACTGATACTGCGGATAATTCTTCGCAATAAACTATCGGGGCCGAGCAGGTGATAAACCTGCTCGGCCCCGAATGCATTGAGCTAAAGATTAGCGTGCGCGGCGTGCCAGACGATCGACGTCAAGCAGCGTAACCGCACGGCCTTCCAGACGGATCCAACCGCGCGAAACGAAATCTGCCAAGGACTTGTTGACAGTTTCACGCGAAGCTCCGACCAGCTGGGCCAGTTCTTCCTGAGTGAGGTCGTGAGGAACGTGGATGCCCTTATCGGTTGCCGTGCCGAAACGATCGGCGAGATCGAGCAGCGCCTTAGCAACGCGGCCGGGGACATCGGAGAAGACCAGATCAGAAAGCGACTCATTCGTACGACGCAGGCGCTGAGCCAGTGCGCGGAGCATGTGCTTGGCCAGAGTCGGGTTCGCTTCGACGATCTCCATAAGGTCGCTGTGCAGCAAGTGCAGCAGGGTTGCGGGAGAAACGGCGGTTGCAGTGGTCGAGCGCGGGCCCGGATCAAAGAGCGTCAGTTCACCAAGGATTTCGCCGGGACCAAGGACTGCAAGCAGGGACTCGCGGCCGTCATTCGAGGTGTGGCCCAGCTTCACTTTGCCTTCGGTCACGATGTACAGACGGTCACCGAGATCGCCTTCTTCGAAGAGGGTTTCGCCGCGTCGCAGTGTTGTCTGACCCATCTTCTGCTGCAGCGATGCCTGTTGCGCCTCATCGAGTCCACTGAAGAGCGGGACTTGGTTGATGAAGTTTGCATCTCCATACATAAAGCCGGAACTCCGTTCTATTCGCGAGCGCCGCTAGCATGCGCCGCCGACTACTGAGCTGTCCTAATCATGTAAGACGGCAGCCCAGCACAAAAGAGCCACCGTGTGATAGTCGTAACTATTATGCACGGTGAACGGTCTAAATCACATATTTGCACACGGTTTGCGCAAATTCGTTTCTTTAGAGTTGACTCTCCGCTGTAAAGTCAGCAGATTCTTTAACGAAAGGAAGGATCGCCTGGATCAGAGCCTGGGGGTTTTCTTCCTGTGGGAAATGGCCACATTCGCCAATTGCACGCATGGTGAATTCGCCGCTGGTCGCTTGAACGTCATCAGCAAAGTCAACGTGCGACCATAAACCGTCATCGCGAGCCTGAATCGAAAGCACGGGTACCGTCACGCTCCGCGTTAGAACATTCTTCGAGCTAAATGAGGGTCTGAAGGTTGCTCGCAATGACTCCCATGCGGAGCGAACTGCGATGTGACGCGAAAGTGCCTCACGGTAGACTTCCGCATTCTCTAGCATTTCCTCGCGGTTAAAAGGTGCGGCCCACTGAGAGATTGAACGGTCGATCCACGCTGAGCGCGAGGAGAAGAAGGTAACGCGAGGACGGCGCGATAGCAGGGTTGAGAACCAGCGGCCTCGGCCTCGGGAAGAAAGACCACGCAGGAAGTGCAGGCCCAGCGGATGAGGGGCACACACCGGCACAATTGCCTGCAAGCCCGCGGGTTTAAGCGCGCCGAGCATCCACGCGACCACGCCGCCCATACCGTTGCCGACAACCGTGTAGGAAGAAATTCCCAGTGTCGAGGCCACGCCTGCGACGTCCGTCGCCAGCTGGGTGAGCTCGACTTCTCCCGGAGCAAGATCGGAGGTACCAAAGCCTCGAAGATCCATTGCGATGGTGCGGATACCGGCCTGTGTGAAGGCGGGAATAACCTCCCGCCACGTCCACCAGGTCATCGGGAATGAGTGAAGGAGGATAACCGCAAAAGAGGCATCCTCTGGTCCCGCGTCGGCGACGTGGAAGGACGCTCCCGAGGCTGAGATCCTACGGTGAACCCAGGGCCCGGGAGCCTCCAATACCGCGCGTGAAACCTCGGGTTTCACCGCAGACCAGCTGCCTTTTCGGCGCGACGACGTTCACGAGCGGTGAAGTGCGCACCTGCGGGATTGACGCGCGCGACCTGCTCGCGCATGGCCTCTTCATTGCGTCCGCGGCGACGAACCGAATGCGATAGGGATGCGATGCCAAGCAGTGCAATTCCAAGGAAGAGCAGGCGGCCGGAGTATCCGGATGCCTGGAGGTGGTGTGCGAGGTTCGCACCCAGGGCACCGGAATTCTGCAGGAAGTGCAGAACGGAAACCGTGTGCGCAGAGGTGAATCCGGGGGCGAAAACCCAGGGGAGGCCGGCTGCGAAGAAGCAGAGACCGCCGATCCATGCGCCCAGCGAGGAACGCTTGAATGCTTCAAATAGTGCAATAACTGCGACGAATGCGATAGCGACCTCGGTGATAGCAAGCCAGTTGATCACGCCAGTTGCTGCGGGATTTCCCTCGGGAAGTGTCATGCGAGCGCCGGCATCGGCGATGAGGTACCAGGTGATGGGCAGAGCAAAGACTCCCAGAGCCAATGAGCTCCAGTGAGCAGCCGCGCGAGAAGGCATTTCAGGCACGACGGTTGCGCCCTCAAAAAGGGCATCGTCAAGGCTTTCGGGGGTCTCTTGAGGAACGGTACGTTCGCCGCTGTCTTCACGAGGCTTCCACGAGGCTTCGGTCGTTGCGCTTTCCGCTGCCGGAGCAATGAAAGCACGCCTACGAACCTGGGTGCTTTCAACCTCGTCCTCGGGTTCCTCAGCGGTTTCGGGCTGAGCAGGTGTGCGGCGCGAGAGGGCGTCGGGAACCTCGGTCACCGAAGGAGAGTCCTCAGGCTCTTCTTCCGCGGCTTCGGAAGTAGCCGGGATCGTTGTGGTGTGTGCGGAGTCGGCAGCTTCCTCAGATTCTTCGGGGGATGCATCCGTGGGCTCTGCGTTGTCCTCAGTAGTTTCCTCAGTCTTTTCCAAGACCGGCTCAGCATCGACGTCGTCGTGGGAATCGACGTCATCGTGGGAGGTGTGCTCAGACTCAGTCACGGTGTTCTCAGCGTGCTCGGAGTCCTGGCTATCGTCGTGCGAAGTTTCTTCGCTCGAAACTTCGTCTGAGGAGGATTCCTCGGGCTGCGCATCCTGCTGTTCCTGGGCTGACTCGGGCTCGGCCTCGGAATGCTCAGAGGTCGAACGCTGTGCAAGAGCATCGTCCACGGATGTCGGGGTGACACCCATGTGGACGGGTTCAACCTGACTGGTTTCGGTAACTGATGCGCCACCGATGATGTCCTCGGTTGCAGATGCCTCACCGGGAAGGGTGACTTCTTCACCGGTCAGTGGTGTTTCCTCACCGCTAGGGGTGTGAGCGGTTTCTTCCGTCACCTTGTCAACGTCTTCCTTGTGTTCCTGATCAGACATGAGACCTCCTCTTCTCGTGCTGACGATAACGAGAAAACGAATATTTTTGGGGATTACCCGCCGAGAAGCGCTGGATTATGCGACTTGGTCAGAGCTTGATGCGTCGTTGGGGGCGTAGCGGCGAGCCCAGTAAATTCCCAAGGTCGAGGCCGCAATGATCATTCCGTAGGCGGAAATAGTCGATGCAGACATCAGAATCTGAGTTCCCATCGATTTTCCGGGGGTCACGACAGCACCGGAGAGGCTTGTTCCAACGGGAATCAGAAGGAAGGCGGGGATGATGTACATCCATGCGACAACCTGAGGGCCGATCATTGACCAGCGCGAAACAAGCGCGATCAGTCCTAACATGACGGCAACTGCGATGCCCTCCGATGTGTGCATGGGGGTCTGTGCAATGACTGCGTGGAGTCCGCTGGCAGCCATTGGAAGAGAATCGGCAGGAGCGCAGCGAACGAGAAGGACGACGGCAATAATTCCCAGTGGAAGTGAAGCCACTGCAACTGCGATTCGCTCACCCTGGTGGCGCTGAAAGGACACAAGCTGATCGGAATCCGGGCTGTTTTCGCGTGCTCGGTGAGTGAGAGCCAAAGCAACTCCACCACCAAAAAGGATCGCAGCTACGCATATGGGGTAGAGATTCCAGGTCTGTGCGGCCGAAATATCGTTGGTTGAAAGGTTTGAGGCCACAAGGAAATGGACCCGGAGGTAGCCAAAGGTCTGCAAGAAACCAATGACAAGTGCCCATGCGGCAGCAATAAACATGCCAATGGAATTGCGCTCACAGTTGATAGAAATCATGGCTAGAAGAATGGTCGAAAAAGCCATGCCAATCATGCCCTCGACCGAGGCCAAAGGAACACCAATCGCAGCTCGCGCCTGAAGATCCGCGAGCGACATTCCCATGAGGATCAGGGCAAGGGGCGCAAAGATGACAGCGAAGATTGCTGGACGCAGGATGGCGCCGACCGGGATGGACAATCTGGACATATATCAAGTATGCCGGTACTAGCTGGGAATTGAGCGGCGTGCCCAATAGCCGATGCCTATTCCTCCTGCCAAAGCGACGGGAATCATTGCGCGAGCAAGGCGTGCGCGCTTTCGACCCCGGATTCGCACTGTTCGTGTAAAGGACAGAGTCGGCCATTCACGCTCGCGCGCAACCGCCGCAAGCGCGCGATCAGGGTTCACCGCCCTTGGGTTTCCCACTAATTCGAGCATCGGCAGGTCAGAGATGGAATCGCTGTACGCAAAGGAATCATTCAAGTCCCAGCCGCGCTCGCGGGCCAAAGCTGCGCAGGCCTCGGCTTTGCCTTCCCCGTGATTGAAGTGGGTAATGGTTCCATCGGCCAAGCCGTCCTGGCCCTGCCCGACGATCGTGGATAAAGCATCGGGGATCGAAAGCAGGTGCGCGATGGGGCGAACAATCTCTAGCGGTGAGGCAGATGCGATAACAACGTGGTGACCCAAGAGCCGGTGGTGATCGATCAGTGCTAATGCTTCTCTGTAACACAGAGGTGCAATCGTTGAATTTGTGACGTTATTGACGATTTTTTCAACGTACTGTGGGTCCCAGCCGCGAGTAAGCTCCCCCAAGGCATGCATCATCGAGCGCATTCGTTCATCGTCAGCACCCGTGAATAGGTAGGGAAGTTGGACAAGGGTTGCCCGCAGGGAATCCCAGCGGCTCATGACTCCCGCGTGAACCAGCGGGCTGCTCAGTGCCATTGCCGAGGCCGTGGCCAAGATGGTCTTGTCAAGATCGAAAAAGGCCGCGATGTGGGTATCACCTTCCGAGTGCTGGTTAGCGCCGGGTAAGGCAGGTTTGAGGATTTCTGTGTTGTTATTGAGGATGGTCATCGTTGACACCTTGGCTTGATGCGGAAACAGCAGTGTTATCCACAGGGACGGGATTAGTTCTAGTTTTCCACAGATTCTGCGATGGCGGTGGTATTCGGCGAAAAGAAAATTCACGCTTGCACCATGAAGAGCGAAGGCTACGTTGCATTTTGGGCACTTTCGCAAGGTGCCGAGCAGTCATTGCGTGCGGTCTGCGCTCTGCTGGGGATTAATGTTCGCGAGTGCCCCCCAGAAGAATGTGAGCGCACAGAATTTCGCGTTGAGGAAGTGATCTGCGCTGTCCTTGGCAGGAGCGAAGATCGAGCCCGGTGGGAACACCGTGGAATCCACGTGTTGGTTATTGGCGATACGCTGCATCTTCCAGGTTGTGAGAAGGCGATCGGGCAGCTCATCCTTGCCGATCATGCGCGTTGGCAGGCTGCGGTAACGCCGCATTCTTCTCACCTTTGTGTGGGAATCGCAGGTTGGAGCGGGGGAGTAGGGGTCTCTGCTCTCGCCTGGGATCTGTGCGCGGACACGGGAAGTGTTTTAGTCAATTGTTCTGGACCCGGACCTTCACGAGGCCGTGGCGGACGCATCCTTGTTCCCGAGGATGGGCAGGTGGCTTGGTCGCGCTTGAGCAGAGGCGAGCGTTATTTCCTTCCCTCAATCGCGAATAGTCTTCCCTGCGCTCAGGGGGTCTCTTTTGTCGGCGGGGATTCACGCGGCTATGCCGATTCTGATGACTCGCGACTCCCGGGGCTTCTTGCCGCTCTGCGTGAAACTCGCAGTGTGGTGTGCGATCTGGGGAAATGGGGAGCAAGGTGCGAACAGACCGCAAGGGATTTTGATGCGCTCATTCTTATAGGTCTGGGAGATGCTGTTGGAGCCGCGCGTCTGTGTGCTCTCAGTGCGACCTTTCCATTCCCTTGTCGAAGTTTTCTCTTAATCGCGCCACCTCCACGTGGTGGATTCTTTTCACGAACTCCACTGAGCGGACAAATCTCGTCGACTCAAATCTCTCAAATTACCCACACCGAAGGAATGGGAGTGCACCCAGCGGGAATGCGGCCTCGGCAGGGGCGGAAAGGAAGACGTGCCCGCTTGCGACTGTGGGAACAGATTGTGGAGCGCATGCAATGAGCCTGATCGACGATTGCCTTGTAGTTGCGCATTCGGGCGAGGATTCCGGCCAAGCGTCGATAGCTTCCAGGCCTGTCGGGATGGGAATCGAAGAGCTTGGTACACATTTGGAAGAACTCGAAGCTCGCTTTAATGGCTTGGGAAAGACATTGGCTCCCTTGATTCACCGTCCCGGAATTACAGATATTTTGGTGAATTCCACGCAGGTGTGGGCCGATTGCGGGCAGGGTGTTCAGCCGGCTGGATGCTCTTTTGATAGTGAAGAAGAAGTACGTGAACTAGCCGTCACAATGGCAGGAATCTGCGGAAAGCGTTTAGACGATGCGGCTCCGATCGTTGATGGAGTCTTGCCCATGGGGATTCGTCTTCATGCGGTCATTCCGCCGCTTTCTGGCGGAGGAACTCTAATTTCCCTGAGGATTCCAGTCAGAAATGGGCTCAGCATCGAGCAGATGCGTGAGATGGGAAGTATTGATAACACCTCGTATCAGGTGTTGATGCGTGCCCTTGATATGCGCTGCAACATCCTCATTTCTGGTGCGACGGGGAGTGGGAAAACCACTCTGCTTGCTGCACTTTTGGGTACCTTGCCCGACACTCAAAGACTGATCTGTATCGAGGAAATGAGCGAATTAAATCCTCAGCATCCCCATATTGTTCACCTTCAAGCCAGACAGGCTAATGCTCAAGGGCGCGGGGAAGTGACTCTTTCGGAACTGGTCCGAGCTGCCATGCGCATGAGGCCGGACCGCATCGTTTTAGGGGAATGTAGAGGTATCGAAGTTCGTGACATTATGACCGCCTTGAATACCGGGCACCGCGGAAGTTTTGCCACGATTCACGCGAATACCCCCGCAGAAGTTCCCGCCCGACTCGCGGCACTGGGAGCGCTCGCGGGAATGGATGCTCGGGCGACGGATCTGCAGGCAAAGGCGGCATTTCAGGTAGTTGTCCATATGGAGCGCGTCGCTCATGGTCCAAAGCGTGGTACCCGACAGCTGACACAGATCGGGAATTTTGGGATGGAAAATGGGGTACTTGCGTGCACCTGTGCCTATCGATGTGATTGCCGAGGCCGTGGGAAACCCGGACCCGCGTGGGAAGGACTGCGCGCATTGCTCACTGAGGACCCCTGATGCGCGACAGGATATTTCGCCGTGTTCTGATGTGGGATCCGCATCCATTGACGCGTGGGCGGCAGCGATTCTGGTCGAATCTGCAACGCGTGCAGACTCGATCTTGGAGGGTAAGTACTTCATATTCCGGGATTAGTGAAGCGGCTCAATCCCTGCGAAAAGTCAGTGCTTTGGTTCGTGCCGGGTTGCCCGCACGTGATGCATGGCTGCAAGTGGGTGAAGGAGAAGAAGGAGTGCCCAATGGGGTTGCTTCCATTGTTCTCAAACAGGCTGGAGAGCACGCGCATATGGTTACTGCAGCCTGCGCCGTCTCCTACGAATTAGGCGCTCCTTTATCAGAGGTATTGGATGCTTTGGCACAAAACTTCGATGATATTGAGAGCATTCAAAAAGCGCGACGAGTGGCTGGGGCTGGCCCCGCCCTATCCGCAAAGATCCTCAACTTACTGCCACTGCTGGCACTGCTCGCGGTATTCATCATGGGGATTAACCCATTTCCTGTGCTTGTTGATGGGGGAGTGGGTTCGCTGTGCGCAGTAGTCGGGCTGTCATTCTTGGCAGCGGGTCGATGGGTGTCACTTCGTCTGATACGCCGATCGTCACGTCAATGGGAGGAAGGTGCTCAGGAAGATATCGCGATTATCGCTGAGCTGGTAATCGCTGCATTGGATTCTGGAGTGTCAATTCCCCGATCCCTGGAGTGCATTGGACGTTCAGCGGAAATTGAAGAGCTGGTGAGAGTCGCCAGTTGTTTGACTCTTGGTGTGCGATGGGAGCGCGCCTGGGAGGGATGCAGTGAGGGGTTAACAAGGATTGCCGAGGTGCTACGAGAAGCATGGGCGCGTGGAGCATCAGTTGATCATCAGCTGCATGCCTTAGCTGAAGCGAGCAGAGATCAAAGACTGACCGATGCACGTGCTGGAGCAGAGGAATTGGGCGTGAAATTGGTTGTGCCCTTGGGGCTACTGATGCTTCCGGCCTTCATTTTCTTAGGAGTTGCCCCGGTACTTCTGACAATGGCTCGAAATAGTTTCTAAGAAGTCCAGCGAATGCTATCCACAGTTTCTGTGTGCTGACGATTCATCCACAATTTTCGAGGCTGCAGAGATTTACGAAAGTTTCTTGGCGCACTCTCAAGACATGGGAACGAAGAGAAAGGAAAGGCCCATGTTGACGGAAGAAACACTTCACGACGATCGTGATTTCAAGAGTGAAATGATGACAGATCCAGAAGAAGGATCGACAACCGTAGAGTATGCGATTGGGGCACTGGCTACAGCGGGTTTCGCCGGTTTGCTCTTGGTGGTTTTAAAGTCCGGTGTCGTGCAATCTGCCCTCGAACATCTCATTAGCTCTGCATTGAGCATTTCATGAAACTGAGGTGTGGCCGCTCAATGCCGTCATCCGAAAAGCATTCGGATGACGGCATGGTCAGCGTTGAAATTGCTCTGGGGACCTTCTCGATAGTCATCATGATTGCACTTGTCCTATCAGTCTTCGCTGCTGCCATGACCACCCAGAATTTGTGTACTGCACTTTCAATGGGCATTCGCGAAAGTGCTCGCGGAGGGAACGGGCAGGAAACTGCGCACGTGATGTCCGCTCGGATATCAGGGGCTCACTTTGAGTTTTCTGCAGACGAAAGGTGGGTCTACGGCAAAGCGCAAGCTCCCTATAGAGGCCCCGCGGGAATGATCGGCTTGAACGCGCAGTGCAGGTATCAGATGTTGCGCGAAAGCACTGTGGTTGGTGGTGATTGAGGATGAGTAAGAAGATGGGCTCGGATGAAGGCTCCGGGACAGTCATGGTGGTTGGAGTTTTGGCTGCCTTTGCCGTTCTTGCCTGCAGTGCACTGGCGTACATTGCAATTCTTGCTGCGGGAAATCGAGCCCAGAATATTGCGGATCTCAGTGCCTTGGCGGGAGCAGATGTTTCCGCAACGGCTCAGTGGGAATCGGTTGAGGAAAAAGCCTGTCGTGCAGCAAATGAGGGGGTTAAAGGACAAAAAGAGTTGGTGGAGGGTTAGTCCCAGTTGTTTCGGTGGGGGCTTGTGTGGTGGAGGTCGTGCCAGGCGATGGCGTCGCCCCAT
>QWCW01001031.1_pt1 | contig 11193 bp, 17 predicted proteins | sample 1972691 | NCBI WGS metagenome assembly QWCW01 (sample SAMN09866698, study PRJNA288562) | Human oral metagenome isolate pre2_saliva, whole genome shotgun sequencing... | reverse complement strand
GCTATGGGAAGAAGAAGAACGGCTTCGCGAAGAATATATTAAAATCCATGGTGAACGTGTTTATGACGACGAGGAAGACGAGTGAGACTATATATCAAAGGTGATTATACCAAAGAAATTCCATTTGATTACATGGAACTAGCGAAAAGGATGTGGTTTGAGGAAAAAGATGGAATAGAGCCGGATTTGTCGTATGCTGGGTTTCTATAACTACCAATCGAGAAACTTTCTATTCATTTAGAATTAGATAAGGAAACTCATGGTGATAGGTGGAAAAGTGTTCAGATTAAGGAAGGGATAAAGTATGATTTTTTATCCCATAAGTCAGAATATATACAGCTAGATTACGAAGATGCAATGATGTCGGATTTTCGTGAGAAAGGTGAATGTTTAAGAATTGCTTCTAAGCACCTTGACCTTCTCACTGTTGATAAACGAGCTATGTATATTATGGCACTTGAAATTGCGACTGCGATTGATGGGAAAATTAGTGAAGATGATAAGAAAACATGGCTAACAGTCGAGGAATTCAAGGAAAAGCACCAAGATATCTTATCTCTGACTTTTGATGAAGCAAATGAGATGAGCTTAGAAGAAATTTCATTTATGGATGATGTGAGAGACCCAGTTTGGGAAGAAGATGACCGTAGAAATGAAGAATACATCAAAATCCATGGCGAGCCAGTTTATGATGATGAGGAAGGTGAGTGAGAATTTATAATCCCACCTATTTGAAAGAGAGTGTTGATAGAGGAAAGGCGAATGTTAGATAAAGTAAAACAGTTTAAGTGGTTGATTGTATTGTCCTTGTTCCTATTAGCGATTCCTTTATATTTTACTTACAATCATTTCCAACAATCTAGTGCTTTAAAAGAATCCTTTGAGAAAAATGAAAGAATTGAAGTTCTTCATCGTTTGACGTCATCAGAAAAATATGTGTCTGACATCCGCAAGGCAGGATATACTATTCCTTCTGACGGAGCTATTCGATTGGATGGAGTTATTTATCCATTAGAAATAGAAGGAGAGTTACATTTGAAAATTAGCCCTCCCAAAAAGGATGCTAAGGATTTTCAGTTATTTTTCATCACACAGGTTAATGAAAAACAAACACATATAACTTTTATTTTAGATAAAAATCTGAATTTAATTTATTCCAGATATTCTCAGCAAAATGGAAACGGGAAAAGAGAGATTGTTTCTGTCTCACAAGCCGAAGAAGATTACTTGTTGAGAAGTGTTCAAAGCGAGATTGATGACTTCATGAAAAAAATGTATCAAACCTTGTATGGTTAGATTGTTTGAGAAAGTAACTTCTTGCTCAACGCAATGCTGTATGAACAAGACTTCTAAGATTACTTAGACAGAGGGGGTGAAAAGAATGTCGGGACTTAAAAAAATACTGATCGTTATTGGTTCTGTAATTGCCTTAGCTACTGGCTTGAATCTTTATTTTCAGTATCAAAACCACCAAGAATATATGCAATTAAAAACCTCCTTTGAAGAGAGGGACAATATAGCCGTCTTACAACGTTTAATGGCGTCAGAAAAATATGCGTCTGATATCCGTAAAGCGGGTTATGTCGTTCCTCCCGATGGTGCTATTCGTTTGGATGGAGGAATTGACTCCATAGAGATAAAAGGAGACATCGATTTGAAAATATCACATCCTGGACGTAATGGGGTTACTGCTTATTTTGAAATAGAGATAGATGGTAAAATAACTAGCGTACTATATGAATTGGATAAGAACTTTGATTTAACTTCTAGCGCCTATTTTCAAATAAATGAAAAAAATATAAATGAGAGGGTGACTATTCCCAAAGTCGAAGAAGAGCGCCTATTAAAGATTGTTCAAAAAGAGCTTGATGGCTTCATGAAAAAGATATATCAGACTTTGTATGGATAGTTTGCCAGAGAAAGTAGCTTCTTGCTCAACGCAATGCTGTATGAACAACGGGGTGTGTTGAGGGATTTTACTAGAAAAAGATACCGTAGATGAGATACAAAAAAATTACCCAAGTACTTATAATTTCATTCGAAATATTGAAACAGGGAATCAAGAGTTGACAGAGATGAGGTGATTAGATGAAGAAGAGAAAATTTGTAATTTTTTCGTTGCTAATAGTTCTATTATTATCTTTCTCTGGTTTTCAGTACTATAAATATCAGAGAGTTCATAATATTTTTGATGAAATATACTACGAAGAAAGTGATTATCACAATTATACATTTCTCTGGAAAGGACGAGCTTTTTATAAGTTAAAAAGTTTAAAATTTGTGGACAACGATTCTCAAGAAATTTCTATTCATTCTATTGATTATAAAAGTGTAGATTTACCAAATACTATTCAATCTCTAGGTTATTATTTTTAATTTGGATTTCAGGAGATGACGAAAGTTGGGATAGAGATGCGTTTGAGACTGCCAGATACAGAGACAACCATAAATGTAGATTACCTGTACGATGTAAACAATCAGCAATTAGAACGATTTATGTGGTATCACGATGAGAAAAGCGTGAGATATTATCATCAGTCTCAAGTAGAAGCCTTTCTAACGGAGCATGGAAAGACTGCCGATGAGATTCGCAGGGAAGCAGATGAAATACTCCGTCACAAAGTCTTGGCAGACTGGACTTCCATATATGCCAGTCGTTTTAGCCTAGATAATTGGGGAGAAGTGACAGTTAAGGATATATGGAGAACCGAATAACAAACGGAACGACGAGGTAATAGTTTTATAAAGGCAGGTTGCCATGACAGAGTTCTTAAGAATATTTTGTAAAAAAAGTTACTTTGGAGCAGTAAATGAGAAATAAAAGTAAGTCTATCCTATTTTTCCTTTTTTATATGGTATTGTTCATCATTAAGCCGATCTAATTGATTCAAGATAAAAATGATCAGGATTGGCATGCTCTTGATAAGCATATTCATCTAGTGCCCTCAAAAGAAAATGGAAAGAACATCGGCCTTATCTATGTGGTGGATGACTATAATCAAATTGAAAGTAAGATTTCTTCTGAGAATCAAGCGGTATCCATCAGTTACAATAATCGATTACAAGGAGACAAGAGTGTTGAAATTAGTTGGTTAAATGGGGAAAAGCGGTTGTATCATGCTGGGAGATATTTGAAATTAGCAAGTGAAAATCAAGCTGTGATTGAAAGTAACACAGGTTCTTCAGTGACCGTTTGGGAACAACGCTCGGACAATGCGATGAATCAGTTATATACAGTTGTGAATCAGATGAGAAAGATAGTTTTAAATCATTTGCTTCAGAAAATTTTCTACTATTCGATAGCTTTGGTCTGCTTTCTTTTGGGTTGGAAAATATACTCTCTTTTAAGGAGGGATTGAAGGCCACAGTTCTTCTGGATTTTAATAGTGATGAGAGAGGAAAACTAAAATGCTAACACCCGTGTTATTTATTGTGTCTTTATTTCTACTTTTACGGCACTTTAAAAGCAGTCTCTCAAGAATGATCATCGGATTGTTGTATGGTTCGTTTGCGGCAGTTTTTATTTGTGTGGTTTTAAATGCTGGTAATTACACTCTGCAACCTGGTCAAAGTGTTCAATTGAGAGTTTATCCCAATACAGATCAGCTAGAGTATAATTCGGAACTACATTTTAAAAAATTAGATGATGCGAAGTTAAAATTGTCCGGTCGAAAAGGTTGGGGAATGAAAGACAGTAATATAGTCTATAATGTTGAAAAGCAAACAATAACGGAGCTAATTTTTTTAAAAGACAAAACCGAGCGTAAAGACTTACCAAATGATAAGAGTAAAAGTATCTATTTAGAAAGTGATGGTATAGTGGTTCAAGGGGAGATAAAGGAAGTATTTGGGGTGACGGAAGAAACTCCCTACACGATCACCATCACCAATGTAGACGACAAACCGGCACACTTTGAAGCTCAAGTGGTGGATCGGTAAACTGGACCTCCATCTACTCTAGTCGCTTTAGCCCCAAAAATTGGGTTGATGTGACCGACAAGGATATTTGGAGAGAGGATCTTGGAGCAGATTAGTGATATGTCTCAATCTGAGTTTCTGACGAAGAATGGGGAGAAGTACGCGTGAAAAATAAAAGAAAACAATTTAATAAATGGAATCTAGGATGTTCTGGAATAGTTGCTATTGTAGCGATTGTGTTTTCCTATTATATTTTTTTGTATTTCAAAAATGCGAGTTATACCTTGAAACCAGGGGATTCCATAGTTTTAAAAGTTCCGACCTCAAAACAAAAGGAATTTACTCCAAAATTATATCTATCTAAGATTTCTGGTGGGAAATTAGAATTATCTGGGAAAACCTCATGGTGGCAGAAGGGAGAAGGAAACCTTTTAGGGACTAACTATGATGTTTTGAAGCAAGAAATTAGCGAAATCTACTCATCGTCAAGTAATATCCCAACAAAAATAAAAGAAAACGATACAAATAATAGTATATATTTATCAGAAAAAGGTGTAGTTCTTCAATCTAAAGAATCTTGGGAATTTGAGATTCCAAACGCAAAACAAATAAAAATAACGAATATTTCAGACAGAGACATTAGATTTGAAGCGCAGGTGACAGGTGAATAGAGGAAACTAGAAAAGTAAAATGAAGAAAAAATGATTATTTTTTCACTTTGATAGCTTTATTCTTGTCTTCTTTTCTTTGTAAAACTTAAGTTACCAATTTTACACTCCCCTTTTTTCTTTTAGTTCTATACTTCGTGAGGACTATTCATTTCCAGAGTTTCCTTTTTTAGTGATTACTAGGAATCTATTTGTGTAAATTCCCCATACCTCGTCAATTGTGATGGCAACTACTATGCGGACGGTGTGGACATGAGCTGGGTGCAGAAGATGAAGGATGTGAAGATTGAGAGTGCAAAATATGATTCTTCTAAGAAAGCTAAGGATTTGCATAAAGAATACCAGAAATCTTAGATAAGTTGGAAAATGGAAAAGCCCTGGTGATAATGGAAGAGTCGATAATTCGATTGCTATAGGAAATGAGATTGGAGACAATGGAACATTTATAGATTTGGTTAATTCTAATAAACCGCTAGACTTAAAAAACCGAACATACAGAGAAGAATATCCGTTCTCACTCTGGGGACGAAAGTGGAAACAAGGGATGAAGTCTGATTATTTGGGAAATTATCTCTTTGGCTATGTTGGTAAAGGTTACTTAGAATCGAGTGATGCATATTTGAAAGTTGGGGCAGGAGTGGCTCAGGGATGGTCAGATAAGAATCCTTTGAAATATTTAGAGAACATTATTAATGGAAATTATGGAGATAATCCAGGAGATGCTAAGATGATTCAAGACTGAATTAATGACTATAAGGAGAGTTACAAATGAACTTGAAGAGAAAATCAAATTGGAATTTAGGTTGTAGTTTAACACTTGTTGTAGTTTTGGCGGCCATTTTTTTCTTTAATCTATGGGCACAAAATCTTGGTAAGTATACTCTGCAACCAGGAGAGTCGGCTAACTTTACAGTAAATCCTCGGACACATGATGTAGAATACTACTTAGAATTAATCTTGAAAAAAAATGACACTAATAAGCTTAAATTATCAGGTAAAAAAGTTTGGTTTGAGATGGATAGCGATATTTTTTATGGTGTTGAAGAACAAAAACTTTTTAGAAGAAATCATTCAGAAAATGATGATGAAGAGCTTCCAAACAATCAAAAGGACATTAATTTAGTACGGGATGGAATTGTTGTCAGTTACAAAGGGGAAAAAGTATTTAATGTAACCAATAACAAGTCCTACACGATTACCATCACCAATGTAGACGACAAACCGGCACACTTTGAAGCTCAAGTGGTGGATCGGTAGATTTAGGAACCATAAACTAGGCCTCAGTAGTTGCAATTGTTTGGTAAAGGAGACTTATTTGCTTTGAAAGTAACAATCAGCTTGTTTCTTTCGAATATGCAAGAGAGTATCTAGTGGTGAATACTAGTCAAAATGTCAAAAAAAGATTTAGATAAACCTAATCTCGCAGTTGGAGAGCAAAATGTTAAATAAAATGAAAAACTATTATAAAAACAAACCAACTCAAGCTGTCTTAATGCTCGTAGTTTTTATTTGGTCAGTATATGAGATTGGTGCGACCAGTTTGGCAAGTAACTCGGCATTAACTAAGGAATTCATGCATAGTCGGTATGTTATGGTTTGGCCAATAGTAGATAAGAAAGTGAAATTATACCATTATAAAGAGGAGTGGACGACCTCTGCCTTAGACGGGTTAATGCATTTAGATTATAAAAATATTAAAATTACGGGGTATCCTTGTAAATATGGTCAACAAGTCTTCGCAGAATATAATCAAACTCCGAATAATAATTACGATATTTCATTTCCTTTAGAAGGAACACTGTCTGAAGCGTATTTTTCAACTTTGGATGCTAAATATTATCTGATATCAGAAAATGCAACTATTGTAGAGAAAAAGCTAGGTAAGAATATTGAGGATTTAATTCAGGAAATAGAATTAGTAAGAGAAGAGTTTAGCTCAGTTCTTACTAGGATGAAAATCCTTCGTTTGGTCTATTTGATTCTTCGTATGATAGTATTGTTGCAGTTTATCAGGTGGTCGGGTCAGCGTAGAAAAAGGAAAGAGAACGAAATTTTGCAGAATAGATAGAGCTCCAAAAAGGTATGATGATAAAGAGCTTCCAAACAATTAAAAAGGTATTCATTTGGTAAAGAATGGGATTGTTGTCAGCTACCAAGGGGAGAATGTTTTTTATGTAACCAATAACAAGTCCTACACGATCACCATCACCAATGTAGACGACAAACCAGCTTACTTTGAAGCTCAAGTGGTGGATCGGTAACATTTCAGCTCTCAAATAAGGGCTTTTTTAGATTCAAGTTTCAAAAAAGAAGCAAATATGATATACTAAAGAACGAGTATTCTATTAGAATTAGGACAAGCAATATGAAACAAACGATTATTCTTTTATACGGTGGGCGTAGTGCAGAGCGTGAAGTCTCTGTCCTTTCAGCTGAAAGTGTTATGCGTGCGGTCAACTACGACCGTTTCACAGTCAAGACTTTCTTCATCAGCCAGTCAGGTGACTTTATCAAAACACAAGAATTTAGCCAGACTCCAGGTCAAGAGGATCGTCTCATGACCAATGCGACTATTGACTGGAACAAGAAAATCGCGCCAAGTGCCATCTATGAAGAAGGTGCAGTGGTCTTTCCAGTTCTTCATGGTCCTATGGGAGAAGATGGCTCTGTTCAAGGATTCCTTGAAGTTTTGAAAATGCCTTATGTTGGCTGCAATATCTTGTCATCTAGTCTTGCCATGGATAAAATCACGACCAAGCGTGTTTTAGAATCTGTCGGGATTGCCCAAGTACCTTATGTGGCTATCGTCGAAGGGGACGATGTGACTGCTAAAATCGCTGAAGTTGAAGAAAAATTGACTTACCCAGTCTTCACGAAGCCGTCAAACATGGGTTCTAGTGTCGGTATTTCTAAGTCTGAAAATCAAGAAGAACTCCGCCAAGCTTTGGAACTTGCCTTCCAATATGACAGCCGTGTCTTGGTAGAGCAAGGGGTGAATGCCCGTGAAATCGAGGTTGGTCTTTTGGGCAATTACGATGTTAAGAGCACGCTTCCTGGTGAAGTGGTTAAGGATGTTGCCTTTTATGACTATGATGCCAAATACATCGATAACAAGATTACCATGGATATCCCGGCTAAAATCAGTGATGATGTGGTAGCTATCATGCGTCAAAATGCAGAAACTGCCTTCCGTGCGATTGGTGGCCTCGGTCTGTCTCGTTGTGATTTCTTCTATACAGATAAGGGCGAAATTTTCCTAAACGAGCTTAATACCATGCCAGGTTTCACCCAGTGGTCAATGTATCCACTGCTTTGGGACAATATGGGAATCAGCTACCCAGACCTAATCGAGCGTTTGGTTGACCTTGCTAAGCAAAGTTTTGACAAGCGCGAAGCGCATTTGCTATAAAATGAAAGAGAGGGTAGAAGCCGGAACTATCACTGCAAGGTGAGTCGAGTTCTCGGACTTCAACCCTTTTTAAAGGAGTAGAAATGAAATTAACAATCCACGAAGTTGCCCAAGCTGTTGGAGCTAAAAATGATGTTAGTCTTTTTGCGGACGTTCAGTTAGAAAAAGCTGAGTTTGACAGTCGTTTGATTGGGACAGGTGATTTGTTTGTGCCACTTAAAGGAGCGCGTGACGGTCATGACTTTATCGAAACAGCTTTTGAAAATGGTGCAGTAGTAACCTTGTCTGAGAAAGAGGTTGCAAATCATCCCTACATTCTAGTAGACGACGTTTTGACTGCCTTTCAAACCCTCGCCGCCTACTATCTTGAAAAAACGGCAGTTGATGTCTTTGCCGTTACGGGTTCAAATGGTAAGACAACGACCAAGGATATGTTGGCGCATTTACTGTCAACAACCTACAAGACCTACAAAACTCAAGGCAATTACAATAACGAGATTGGTCTTCCTTACACAGTTCTTCATATGCCAGATGATACTGAAAAATTGGACTTGGAAATGGGGCAGGATCACTTGGGGGATATCCATCTCTTGTCTGAATTGGCTCATCCTAAGACAGCCATTGTGACCTTGGTTGGAGAGGCTCATTTGGCCTTTTTCAAAGACCGTTCTGAGATTGCCAAAGGAAAAATGCAGATTGCAGATGGTATGGCTTCAGGTTCTTTGCTTCTGGCACCAGCTGACTCGATTGTAGAGGACTACTTGCCTACAGATAAAAAGGTGGTTCGTTTTGGGCCAGGAGCAGAGCTGGAAATCACAGACTTGGTTGAGCGCAAGAATAGTCTGACCTTTAAGGCCAATTTCTTGGAGCAAGCCCTCGATTTGCCAGTGACAGGTAAGTACAATGCCACCAATGCTATGATTGCTGCTTATGTGGCTCTACAAGAAGGAGTGCCAGAGGAGCAAATTCATCAGGCCTTCCAGAACCTAGAATTGACCCGCAATCGTACTGAGTGGAAGAAAGCAGCCAATGGAGCAGATATTCTGTCTGACGTATACAATGCCAATCCAACTGCTATGAAGTTGATTTTGGAGACATTCTCTGCCATTCCAGCCAACGAAGGAGGCAAGAAAATCGCAGTCTTGGCAGACATGAAGGAACTCGGCGACCAGTCAGTCCAACTCCATAACCAGATGATTTTAAGCCTATCGCCAGATGTGCTGGATACCGTTATTTTCTATGGAGAAGACATTGCCGAATTAAGCCAACTTGCTAGTCAAATGTTCCCAATCGGTCACGTTTTCTACTTCAAGAAAACAGCTGACGAGGACCAATTTGAAAACCTAGTCAAGCAGGTTAAGGAAAGCCTTGGAGCCAATGACCAAATTTTGCTCAAAGGATCGAACTCCATGAATCTAGCCAAGCTGGTAGAAAGTTTAGAAAATGAATGCAAGTGATTTTACCAAGTATCTGCAAAGAATGCTAGCCATTACGGATACTGGATTAACCTTTACAAAAGATCCGTTTGACCGTGAGCGCTACGAGGACTTGCGAATCCTGTTATCTGAAATGTTGAATCAGGTATCAGACCTCGATGCAGAAGAAGTTGCAGAAGTCTTGAAACCAACTTCCGCTTATGCAACTCCTCTGATGGACGTCCGTGCTTGGATTGTTGAGGATGAAAAAGTCTGTTTAGTTAGAGGAAAAGGAGAGGATAGTTGGGCTTTGCCAGGTGGTTTTGGTGAAGTCGGCTACTCTCCAACCGAAAATATTCTCAAAGAAATTGAAGAAGAAACCGGTTTTACAGCAAAAGCTGAAAGGTTACTTGCAGTTTTTGATACCAATCGTTTCCAACTACAGAGCAAACAATATGCAAAGTTTGTCTTTGAATGCCAACTTCTTGATGGACAATTTCAAGAGAATCAAGAAATTGCTGAGCTTCAATTTTTTGCCATTGACCAATTGCCAGTTTTATCTGAAAAACGCATCACCAAGGAGCAAATGGAGATTCTTTGGCAAGTTTATAAAGGACAAAGAGACCAATATGTTGATTAGTTTATGCTAGAGAAGTTGACAAATCAAAAAAGGGTATCTACAAGGTGCATTTCTGCAATACAAATGATATAATAGGTTGCGAATTTAAGACTCAAGTATTCTATGCATGGCATAGAATCAAGTTTTTTCAAAAAATTTAAAAGCTGGGGGGAGTGAATTTTTTTTACTGCCTCTAGCTAGATGAACGAGGAATAGAATATGAATTTGTGGGATAAATTATTTACCACACAGATATCAGAACCGCCCCAGTTTGAACTTCACTGGTACATTGGTTTGTTATGTTTATTGGCTCTTACTTTTTATGCTTCTTATCGTTTTCGCGACAAAGTTGCTTACCAGCGTTTTATTCAGATTCTTCAGTCTGTTCAACTGATTGTTCTGTATAGCTGGTATTGGGGCAATCTCATGCCCCTATCAGAAAGTTTACCCTTCTATCATTGCCGTATCGCCATGTTTGTGATGCTCTTAATTCCAGGGACATCCAAGTACAAACAGTACTTTGCCCTTTTAGGAACTTTTGGAGCAACAGCAGCACTGGCTTACCCACTCTTTGATCCCTACCCATTTCCACACGTGACCATTTTGTCCTTCATTATCGGACATGTTGCCCTTTTAGGAAATGCGCTCCTATACTTGTTTAGAAACTATCAACCTTCCCTTCTCGATTTGAAGAATGTGGTGGTGATTACCTTCGCCTTAAATGGCTTGATATGGGTTGTCAACTTAGTTGTAGGTGGAGATTATGGATTTTTAAACAAACCACCACTTGTTGGAAGCTTCGGCCAGCCCTTAAATTATCTCATTGTTTCGACTGTTATCGTGATAGCAATTCGCTTAACAGGGAAATTAGTAGAAAATTTTTTACAACAAAAATCGGAAGAATTTATTCAAGAGAAGATCTAAAATGATCTTCTCTTTTTTGGATTTTTAAGAAACAAAAAAGAAATTGTGAACGTTAACTTCAAATAATCTCTTAGAAGAAGAATTTTTCTAGAATTTTCTCAAAAAACATGCAGGAATTTTATCAAAAACTAAGCACGATTGGATTTTTTGTGTTATAATATTCTTTGAATAGCTATGCCCAAACATAGTTATTAAATAGAAGTGAGAAACTTGGAAGACAGAGAGGATGCGATGTAATGA
>QWCW01000635.1_pt1 | contig 11202 bp, 9 predicted proteins | sample 1972691 | NCBI WGS metagenome assembly QWCW01 (sample SAMN09866698, study PRJNA288562) | Human oral metagenome isolate pre2_saliva, whole genome shotgun sequencing... | reverse complement strand
ATTATTACAGTAAATACGGTCTTCGTAACTAAGAGCTTCTTCCATACATACTTGAATCAAGAAAGTTAAAAATCTTGTGTTAGATTTTAAGAACATTAATTCTTCAGATCTATCAATATAAGACAAAAAAGATTTATACTCTTGTTTCACCAGTCTATATGCGAACTCGTCTGGTAACCGATCAAGGTTACCAAGACGTTTCGCTAATAGAGTTGGACCAGAATCTACTAGAGCATTACTTATTGAATAGAAATTATCTTCGTCTATCATATTCTAGTCCTCCTAATAGATTATAATTCGTCAGATACTTCTTTAGATCCTTTTGTATCTTCAGGTTCTGCTTTTTTACCCATTTTACTAAAGAAGCTAGATCTAGATGCTGCTAGTTTTCTAGAATCTGTTTCTGTAAAGCGTTTAACTTTAGAATTCATATCTAAACCATTTGCAGCAGAAGTATCAAAACTATGTTTGAAGAATCTGTCTTGATTCATATCAATAGATTCCATTTGTTTCTTATACTTGTTGTAAGTATTTTTAATATCATCATAAGGGATCTTCATACCAGATACAATGATATCTACATATTCTTCATCATGGTAGTTTTGAATATGTAAGAACAATTCATATGGTGTACCATATTTCTTTTTAAGAACATCAAAAGTTTGATCGATGAAACCTTGAGTCTTTTCACCACAGTTAATAATGATACCAATACGTTTAGCAGAGCGTTCATTATCTAAGCTATGAGTATCCAATACCATGTTTTCCAATGCTTTATTGAAGTCTTCTACACTGCGAATCTTATTCAATGTAGTGTGTTCAATAGTCATAAAGCCTGGAGTAGTATCAATCTTATAAAGATCTGTATCATCAATATTGTTTTCAGATGCAATGATGTTTTGACCTAGTAAAGTAGAGATACGTTTAGAGAATTCTCTATTTGCTAACTCTTCTGCTTTCTTACGATTACCTTCAGCTTCTTCTAAGAAAGATTTATTAGAAATAGCTTGAACGATATATTCTTCAGAAAGATCATGGAACCAATCTACTGTATTCTTAAGACCACGAACATCATCTTCAAAACCAGTGAATACAAACAATTGTACATTAGCACCAACTACTTCTTTCATGTATTTTGCAATAACAGAAGAAGCACCGCAACCAGTACCACCTTCAGAAGAAGATACAATGATAACCATACGGTCATCTGGATCCATTAATGCATCTAGATTAACACTATGATCTGCTAATGCATCCATGATCATATCTTTAGCAAGATCACGTTCTTTACCACAGCCTTTAGTATCACCAAATTCAATAGCGAATTCTTTGTACTTTTCAGGAACATCGGCAAGTGTACTATTTAGAAGTAAGCAATCATTGTCTTGGATAATTCCATCTTCTAATAATCTAATTACTGCTTTATTACCAGCAGCACCAACACCAATAAGTTTTGCGTTTAACATTGGTAGTTAACCTCCATTTTAAATAAACAAAATTTATAGGTACACAATAGAGCTATTAGCGACACTACTAATCTTAGCAACCCAATTTGGGTCAGTAGCATATCCGCCACGCTTCATTGCATTTAATGTAGTGTACCCTTTATCGTAATATGTAGATTTAATCCACTTAGCACCATTAATGATGCCATCTTCCATGCTTTCTCCCATAGCATGAGCTTTATCTGGATCGGAATCTATAGCATTGATTCCAAAATAATTATGTCGGTCATTAGCTATAGCGCTGTTGCCGAAACTTGATTCTATTGCAGCATGAGCAAAAATATATACAGGGTTCAATCCAGACTCTTTGGATGCCTTGATAAATATATCTCCATGCCCTTTAAATTTAGTTCCTCCAGCTACATGAGAGGAATAGTTATCGATGATCTTATTCATATCATCAACTGTTATAGCTTTATTAGCTGCTAAATCTGTATCACCATTAAGACCTTGAGCCTTCATGTTATCTATTGATACTTTTCTTAAATATTGCATCTTATCTAGCTTCGCTTGCTGTTGCTTATTAGATTCTTTCTGCTCATTTCTCATATCATTGATTGTATTGAGTATTGCAGTAGTTGTATCTTTACTTTCATCTACTGTCATTGATATTTCCCCAACCTTGTTTTCTAAATAATGGATCTTTACCATACAATACACATTCATTATTATAGATACGGCGAAACAAATTAGGACTCCTATAACTATTACAGCAGCTTTGTTGTTATTCTTATTAGTATTCTTTTTTCTAGTTCTTCGTGGTCTCATTTCTTTATATTCCATTATAAACTCAACCATCCTTTCATCTTAGCCAAAATAACCACTCATAGCAGTAAATGCTATGAGTGATATCATATCAAAATAGTTCGATATTTTATTGTTTGTCTTTTTGTTGTTCTTTAACTTTTTCAGCGTCTTCTTTAGTCAATTCAGTTGCACCGCAACCAAAATCACCTTGTTCGGTAAGAGAATACACTTTTTCTTCTTGTTCTTTACACATTTTAAATTCCTCCTTTAAAAATCTAACCTATAAGACTAAATTATTTAATGTAGTTAGATCTCTAATAATTTAATCTCATTATTATAGTATATATTTATACTGAAAATTACTGCTTCATAAAATCTTCAAGGTCAACTCTAAAGTTATTAATAGTAGACTGCTGTTGATTATACCAATCTAATAGATCTAAAATAGAATCAGGAGATAAATTAAAACTATCTCTTCTCATTATATTTCTATAAATAGATTTAAATTTACTAGTACCCTTAATTATAATAGGGTATTCTAATAGATCTGGATAAGCAGAGAATACATGGTACAAATCTATGCCTTCTATAATCATTTTATGATGTTCTTTTAAGCAGTATTGTACTATTTTGATTGCCCATTTACGTTTTTCTATAGTAGCTTTTCTTTCATCAGAATTTGTAAATTTATCTGTACTAAAAAGTTTAAACTGTCTTTCTACAAACTTTACGTATTGAGGATTATTTCTAAGAAATTTATAAAAGGTTTTAAAATCAGATTTAGTTTCTTTTAGCATTTGTTCTGCAGATTCTGGATACATGAGTGTATCCATAGAAAGCAGCTCTGCTTTATATTTCTTAGACAATTCTTTTGATAAAGTAGATTTTCCAGATCCAGAATAACCTACTACGAAACAAGCATTATACTTTTTATCATTTTCAAATCTATCAAAGTTAATATAAAGATCATCATCATCAAAGAAGATAGCATGATCTGTACTTGCTTTGAAGACTCCTTCTCTAAATAATGGCATAATTAACCTTCCCTCTTAAGACCAGACTGTTCAGTATTACGTTTCTTAAGTGTTCTAGGAAGATAATCTTCCGTATTAACTAGGTTGGAGTTGATGTGTGCTCCTAATAGATATGAAGAGATAAGATTTCTTGCAAGAGAGTCATCATTCTCTACAGGAACGTCTTTTTGACTAACCATACCAGTTGTATTGATTTGATTATAGAACTTAGATTTAGCATTCATAGCATCAGCACGGTATGTTGCAAGTTCTTTAATAGTTTCTGGCAAGTCAAATGTTACCATAGATTCAAACTCTCTATCCGTAGAGTTGCCATTCTTATCAGAATCAATAAGCAAACCAGTTCTATAATCACGTTTAGAGATATTTACAGAATAACCAGTTTTCTTTTGTACCATTTGTTTCAATCTCTTAAGAGTCATATAAACTACAAGTACACTTTGAGATTTTACTGGAACACCATCTTTATTTCTATATAAGAAAGGCATATTAACCTTTTCTTCAATAGGAACTTTGAGATAGTTTAATCCATCCATTATTTGATCAATAGTAGGATCATTCTCAAATACCTTGGATTGAAACTTTAATGGGAAATCTTGATCAAAGAAATCGTAAAACTGTTTATCGTTCATCTTAGCAAACTTAGCTTTATAGTACTCAGTATTTGCACCAGTCTTATCTATCATATCAAATACTTTGTAGATCTTTTCTTCTACTTTCTTTCTTGCTTCTTTGATATTTGCCATAGACTATTTCTTCTTTCTTCTTCTCATAAGAACTTCAAGACGTTGGTTAATCATATCGGTATTACCGTATTTGCCAACTACTTCATCAGTGTCTTTTTCACCAGCATGATGAGGAGTAAGATTTCTATTATAGAACTTAAGCATTTTATCTGCTACAGTATCATCTTCAGTAGGAGTATCGAATTTATCTAATTGCTGACGACAGATCTTCAATTGTTCTTCTAATTCTTTACGAACTTTAGGATCTATATTCTTAGTATTCTTCAATTCGTATTCGATTTGTTCAATTTGATAAATGATACGTTTACGATTAGAAGGATGAGGATCATAGATATTAGCCCGCATAGAGAGGTCATCCATAATCTTACCAATACCTACCAAGATATTTACAATAGGAATTTGTTTAAGAGTTTTGGTAATCTTATATTCTTGAGGTCCTAATTTTGTAAACGCAGCAGATAATTCGGAAGAATATCCATACATTGCAGCAAATTGGTCTGCAAACTTTTCATCTACTTTACCATACTTAGTATTTCTATCTAAAATAGCTTTAGAGAATGTATGACCAATTTCATGAAGTACGAAAGACATAAGTTCTGGAATAGTAATATAGCTAGTAAAGATAGCACCAAGGTTTAAGCAAACCAAGAGGTTTACTGGGAATTTCTTTTTATCAAATTTAGCACCACGAGAAGTTATGGAAACGTAGTTTTTAAGATTATCCAACTCATGTTCTTTGTCATTTGTGTCATAAGCTTTATCACTAATTCTATCTAATACAAATGGAATGGTATAAGCATTGATTGTAGGATCTGGATTGATAGTAAGAATTACTGCATTGAATCCGAATGCATCAGCAATTTGTTTTTCAATAGTCTTAAGAATAGGATCTTTAATAATCATTTTAAAGACTTTGTAATCTTTCAAAGGTTGATCCTTGTTATATTTCTTTTTAAGTTTCATCAAAAGGTCTTCAATACAAAGGACCTCATTTGTTTTACCAAAATAAACTTCATTTAATGGAATCATTCTACACCTCTATTTATTAGCATTAATAATCATGAATGCAAAGTATTTAAGGAATGCTTTTTGATAAGAGAGTTTTGTAGCAACTCTATGCTTTCTCTTTCTATATTGTAGAGAATTATCACTAAGCATTTCTTCTATAATATCTTTAATTCTGATGAGAGTTTCATCTTTAGTATTAGGTTTTACTTGAGTAGAGAATTTGAAGAAAGCAATAGAAGCTACGTCTTTATTAGTAGCTTGAACCATATAAGATGCAATCATTAATGTAATCAATTCTTTAACAAGAGTAATATTATTACTGTTATTGAAAATACTTTCAAAGATACTTCTAACTTCTTCAGTCTTTACATTAGCATCTGCACACATAGTGCAAGTCTTGTAATCTACTTGAGAAGTATTGATTCTTTCCATAGTTTTTTCAACATATTGTTGCAATCTGAAAGAATCATTAGTAGTTAAGTTAAAAGCATTATCACCAGAACCTTCTTCAGGAATTTGGTCTTTTTCATAAGTAATATATTCTCTCTTCTTATATGCTTCATAATAAAGAGTAGCAATATTCTTCATAAAAGATTTAATACGGTTGTATAACTGTTCAATTACATATACAACTTCTTCATCATCAAAATCTTTTAGCATCTTCTCATAAGATGTAACCCATGTTTCATTAATGGATTTTACAGCTCCAATAACTGTACCTTTAGACTTCAAATCAAACTTTTGAGATAGTTTGTTATTGACAACGTATTCCATAACGTGTCTATATTTAGAAGGGGCTACAGTTTTAAAGAACTCATAATGAACCAAAGGATAGAACTTAGCAGAGAAAGCTAAATATATATTAGCTAGCTCAAGATTCTTTTTATCCTTCTTTAAAGAGAAGTATCTTACTATGCAAAGAGCTACAATAGTCAAATCATCTTTAGCAGAGTTAGGTTTAAAATGTAAGATACTTGCATAGTAAGTACCTTGCATTTTTTCTTTGATCTGATCCATTGTAATCTTTAGAGCTTGATATAATTCTTCTTTATCATTATCTCTATATAAGATTCTATCACAAGGCATAGTATCGAAAAGCATTTCATTACGTCTTTGAATGAAGCTAGACATACATCTTTTCCATGCCATCATATTTTTATTCATACTACTCTCTATAATAGGATATACATCCTTGAGAATAGCCTCAGTATTAAAGTTCTGTTTTTTAGGCATTGTTTCAGCATACCTCCTATCCAATTATATGAATGTCTCCTACTCTTATTTTATGCATTTAAGAAAAAAATAAAGAAGGAGGAAAGGGTCCTTCTTTATTTTTCTACATTATTAATCATTCATATTATAAGGAGAAATAAAATGAATATGATGATGAGATAGTAGATAGTGTCAGAGTGAATTGTTTTGTGTTTGTTATATTTGTTATTGAAAGGAAATTATGATTCCACCCACCAGGGAGTATAGTTTGATTTGTTCAATGTCAGTGTATTATACAATGGATGGATTTTTAAACGATTCTGTTGTGAGAGTCTATTAAAATATTGACCTATCTAGAAATAATATTATATTTATTATACGGAAGATACATGCTTGGGGAAACAAACATGTGTAAAGCTAGATAGGTAAGGTTCTATAATTTTGAGAGTTTTACTTTTAGGGATTTATGTTAAACTGGGAGAGAACCTTTTTGTTTTTGTAAACAAAGTTAGTTTGTCTGATTTTAGTTGAGTAACACTAAATACTATCTCATCACTACTATAGTATATAACCAAAAAAATATTTAGGATATGGAAATTAATCCATATCCTAAATTGGTTATATTTAAGCATGTGTTAATACAACTCTAGTTGGAGATTTCAGTAATCTTTCACCAGAGCTAATTGTACTTCCTTCTTTAATTGAAGATACTTGAATAGTTTCATTCTTTCTACCTTGATAAGATACTAACACATCTTCTTCTGTACAAGGCCAGATATTTAAGATAGAATCGTCTTTCTTAAGTTTAATAACTTTAGTACCAGCTTTACCTCTATTAGAACGAGCGATAATATCTAAAGATAGTTTATTTACATAACCATCTTTAGTTACCACAATCAAACTAGTAGCTTTAGGTAATACAAAGTTCATTCCATCAATCAAACTAGTTGCAGTAGATGCTCTATTACCTTTAGTAGAACGTTTTAGATATGGAACTTCTTTAGAGTTGATACGTAATACCTTAGTACCAGAATAGATTAATAGATCCATTTTATCAGGACCGAATAAGATATCTTGTACATAGTCACCTTCATCTAATTTACTATAGATGATACCAGATGGAGGAGCTGTTAAGATATCACTAATATCAATCTTCTTAATGAAGCCTCTTCTACTAACTACGAATAGATAGTTATGATATTTAGAATCAACTAATTTCTTAACTGTAGATTCGCTTACAGCACAAGCAATATTAGAGGTAGCATATTTATTTAACACACGAATATCTACACCATTAGAACCTTTAGCTGCGATAGGAATCTTATGTACTGGCATTTTGAATACTTTGCCTAGAGAGGAGAATACCATTACGTCTTCATCGTTTTCTACTTTGATTACGAAGTTTACTTCATCTCTATTCAAAGAACCTACTTCTTCATTCTCACCAATCTTCTTAATGAAGTTATTCTTAGTGAATACAAGTTTGAATGTACCAGGAGCAATACCAGATGCTTCAGATTTAGAGATAATACGACACATACGTTTGGTATTATATTTATTCTTAACCTCTAGCATTTCTTGAATGATGAGTCCATCAATCTTATCTTTATGAAGAAGGATATCCATAATCTTAGCAACATTAGCTTCTAGTTCTTTTAACTCCGCTTCATATTTAAGACGATAGCCTTCTGTTAGTTTGTTCAAACCAGTTTCTAATAGATACTTAGCTTGAAGATTTGTAATCTTCAACTTATTAGCCATAAAATCTATTAATACTTGATTATCAGTAGTCTTTTGTTTTCTAATAGTATCAATGATAGAATCTAATTCTTTCTTCTTAGATAATACATAAAGCAAGAATCTTCTTTCATGAATAGAAGTTTTATACTTTTGAAGCAAAGAGTTCAAACGTCTTGTTACTGTCATACGTCTAAAGTTAATAAAGTCTAATAGATAATCTCTGTAGTTCATAGTACAAAGTTTGTTATCTTTGATTACGATAAGACGTACTTGTCGTGTTTGTCTAATAGCGGTATTAGCATATAAGTACTCTTTAACAAAGTTAGGATCAGTACCTTTTTTAAGAGTAATAACTTCATCAAAGTTTGTAATACGCTCACCTTTAACCATAACTGTTTTTGTTCTAGATACATGGTCTTGGATATATGGCATTTTACCACTCTCTACCAATTTAATAATAGAATCTTTAACAGAATCGAAATAAGTAAAGTCTGGCAAAGATTTAATAAACAATGCTGGATGACCTTGGTATTCGCCAGTTTCAATAATGCCTTGTGCTACATAAGTACCGTTACCAGTCTCATTGATCTTTTTCCAATCAGTATCAAGTAATTCACAAGACATACATTCATCTGGGATTAAACAGAACTTGTGCTTTGGATCTTTCATCAAAGCAATTGTTGTATCGATTACTTCACCAAGATTATGAGATGGGATAGAAGATTTAATACCTACAGCAATCCCTACTTGCCCTAGTACTAATAATGCTGGAACTCTTGCTGGTAAGTATAATGGTTCTTCAGCTCTTTTATCATAGTTCTCAACCCAGTCAGTAGAGTTTTTATCTTCATAGATATCCCTAGCAAATACGTCTACTGCAAACTTACTAATTTTACACTCAGTATAACGTGGAGCTGCTGGATTAGGGTTTGCTTTAGAACCCCAAGATCCAGAACCTTCCATTGTTGGATACTTGGTTGAGAAATCATTAATCATATTTCTAATGGCCATTTGTACTGATGCATCGCCATGTGGGTTATATTTACGAATAACCTGACCCATGATATTTGATGTTTTAATGAATCCTTGACCTCTAAAGTCATTTGCTGCACACCATAGGATTCTTCGGATAACTGGTTTTAACCCATCGACCATTTCTGGAATAGCCCGATTTCTTGCTACATAGATAGCATAGTCTTGTAAATCTTGCCGAGATTGTTCTGCAATATTTACATCAATAACTCTTTCTGCCATTATTGTATTCTCCTTACAAAAAATTATTAATTTTTGGTTTTAAACCTGTTTTCATGTTCTAGATTAAAGCTTATAGGCCTTAATCTATAGTACTTAATTTATCAAATTCATTATAGCTACATAATGGTTCTATACCTCATAAGGAATTATCTGATAAGTACTAAATAAGGGGATAGAGTATAGATAGCTTTAGAGTTTTGGGGTTGGATATAAATTTGTTAATTGTTGTGTGTTGTTAGGTTGTTAGGTCACAATAATTAGGGATTCATATTATATCCAAGTGTTAGTATATACGTTTTGTGTGAGAGTATATTATTTTGTTTTTGAGTTCAGGGAGAGAACTCGGTATAGGAGTATTTTATGTGTCTTTATATGCTATCTATACTCTACACTGTTATAGTATATAATTATATCAAATTTTAGAAAAGAAGAACCCTAGAGCCATAATAGCTCTAGGGAGTATTTTAGTAAATCATAGTCTTTGTATCATGTGATAATTCTGGACCTATTTCATTATGAGAAGGATTTACACGTTGATCCATATATCCTCTTAATTGAGTTAGATGCTCATTCAAGTAGTTATTATCTATATAGATTATGAAATAACACATTGCAGATTTCAATGGCTGTTTGAATTTAATTTTAAAGTTTATCCAATCAATCTCTGTATCAACAAACTCAAATGAATTATAGATCTTAATATCTAAGAATACTTCTGGTGAGATTGCTATAGATTTTGTATAATCTATAATATCTCTAAGATCACCGATCAATCCATCGAACTTAATCTTCATAAGTTTACCATCTTTGATATCTTGAACTTCTTTTTCATCAGTAAACTCATATTCAGATTTTATATTCCATTGCCATCCTTTTTCATTATGAGGTGGTATTCTAGATGCATTCATCAATGAAGTTAAAGCAGATGCTTTATCAAGAGTAGTGCATTGGATATTGTCTCTAAGTTTTAAAGAATAATATGCATAGAATTTAGGGGTTGGGAATCTTACATTGGTATCAAAGGATACACCATAATCAGACTTAGCCATACCGATATCACTACCAGAATCAACTGATATATCATTTGTCTTAATATGGACAATTGTCTGTGGTACTTTAAGGAAGTATTCCATATTATGAGTAGCAGCATTGAATTTGTATAATACTGGTAATCTGGAATGGGAGTTAACGTAGTGTAAGAATCTTGTTACGTTTAGTATATCTCCGTCTTTAATACAGATTCCAAGAGCATCGTCTGCTAATTGATTCATAAGTTCTTTAGGAAGTGGATAGTCTATATCGTTATAGTGCTTTTGTGTACCACCAGCTCTAAAAGCCATTTGACACATCTTAGCAATATCTAATTGAATACCTCTACCGTTAAACTTCATTCGATAATTGAAGTTCATCATAAGCATTTCCATAGTCATAGAAATGAATAATGATTTATCTCTATCCACAAACCATGCATCTCTATAAGTACAACGGTTTGTATATAAAAGCATACCCATATTATGAAGATCAATATTCTCTCTATTGAAATTCATATCTAATTCAGGAGTGATAACTACTGCTGGTTTATTTACAACTACTAAGTCTTTAGTTCTTCTACGTCTAAATGGATTAAGCATATGCTCACTATCTAACCATTGAGTCTTGAAGAATTTATCACCAAATTTATCAAAGAACCAAGCTCTCATATATTCTACGCAACACGAGTATGCTTGGTTTACAGATGGTACGATAAGATTTGTTTTTAAGTTATGCTCATAGCTTTTAGAAAGTTCTAATCTTACTAGATCTTTATTTCCAGCTAGTTCTTGTATTTCTTCATTTGATAATACTTTAATATCGGTTTGTTCCATAAGTTCACCTCGCTATTATAGAGATGTGGTAGAAATAAGCAAAAAAAATAAAAAAGAGACATGGGGCCACACAGGGCCCCATTATTATAAC
>QWCW01000906.1_pt1 | contig 11205 bp, 10 predicted proteins | sample 1972691 | NCBI WGS metagenome assembly QWCW01 (sample SAMN09866698, study PRJNA288562) | Human oral metagenome isolate pre2_saliva, whole genome shotgun sequencing... | reverse complement strand
CCCAATAATTCCATAAGACCGATGATCTTCGTCGTAATAACCGGCAAATTACAAGCCATGGCTTCGACAGCCGTTAAGGCTATGCCTTCATAATAAGACGGTAAGGTATAAAAATCGGCTTGCCTTAAAAGAGCCGCTAAATCGGGCTGTGCCATGGCCGGCAAAAATCGGATCCGCTCGTTATATCCACTGAGACGCTTCAACTCTTCAATTTGCTCGTCCGTACCGTTACCTATATATATTAATTCGGCCGGAGGAGAATTATGCCGTCTTTGAAATTCAACTTGAGCCTTTACAAAGGCTTGTATAAATTCAAAAATCCCTTTTGAACGGGAAATTTTTCCGGCATAGACCACTTGCGGTGACAATTGCCGACGACGGTCTTTTTTGGCTTCATCGGCATCTTCGGCATAAAAGATCGTATCCTTAAATCCGCCACCCGTCACTTCTATGCGCTCCCGTTTCAAGCCGAAAAGATCGGTCAGGCAGTTTTTATCATTCTCCCCCAGAGCCCAATAGGCATCTAAATGTTTAGCCCCTTCCAGGAAGGACAGAAAGCGTTCGTGTTTGCGTACTTGGCGCAAATCCGTCCCGTGACTGATACCCACCACGGGAATATCCGAAAACACTTCACGTACAATGGCCGTCATCAAAAATATATGATGAGAAATGACAACTTGAGGTTTGAATATTCTTTTCGCCTCTTCCAACCGTTTACGAAAAACTTTTATGTACAACTGTAAGTCCTCATCACTCATAGCACCGAACACCGTAGAGTCGTACGGCATTTCATCACTCATACCGGCTATGGGAAAGGGTAAGACATCGGAATTAAACACGACAGGAAAGGTTTCCGTACAGGGAAGATCCGGATCAAAAGGGGCCTGTACACCGTATAAAGCCGCATTTTCATGACCTCTCTCGTCCATGTAACGCAGTACCGTATCAAAATATACACCGCTTCCCGTTTTCATAGGAAGTTGTGCTAAACAATGAAGAATTCTCATTTCACACCTCACACATTATAATACTCAGTATTATAGCATAGTATAAGGTCTTCTAATCCACTTATTTAAAAATTATATAAGCATGAGACAACAAGGAATAACTCGCCTTTTCTTGCCCGTCAAAGAAAAAACTTATATAATATTTATTACTGTTACTATACAAAACGAACGAGGTGTACCATGTCTTTACAAGAAGAAGTCAATAAGAGGAGAACCTTTGCCATCATCTCTCATCCCGATGCCGGAAAAACAACCTTAACGGAAAAACTCCTGCTCTACGGAGGAGCCATTCATTTAGCCGGATCTGTAAAAGCCCGGAAAACGTCAAAACATGCGGTTTCGGACTGGATGGAAATTGAAAAACAGCGCGGTATTTCCGTTACCAGCTCGGTTTTACAATTTGACTATGAAGGCCACCGCATTAATATTCTCGATACGCCGGGCCATCAAGATTTCAGTGAAGACACGTATCGGACCTTAATGGCTGCCGACAGTGCAGTCATGCTTATCGATGTAGCTAAAGGCGTCGAAGCGCAAACAAAAAAACTTTTTAAAGTTTGCCGTGAACGCGGCATCCCCATTTTTACATTCGTCAATAAAATCGACCACTTCGGTCGTAACCCTTTCGACATTATGGATGAAATAGAAACGGTCCTCGGTATCAGAGCTTACCCTATGAATTGGCCCTTAGGCGTTAACGGCAGTTATGAAGGTATCTATGACCGTACGGCCTCTTCTATAGAATTATTTGAAAAGGACACGAACCATGGCCAACGTAAATTGGCCTCTACTAAAGGTAGCGCCGATGATCCGGCATTTAAAGAACTCTTATCTGATGAAGTTCATCAATCGTTAATCGACGATATTGAACTCTTGGATGCTGCCGGTGATGCTTTTGACATGGAGAAAGTCAAAAACGGAACTTTGACACCCATGTTCTTCGGCTCGGCAATGACCAACTTCGGCGTCAAACCCTTCTTGGAAAAATTTCTTGAACTGGCTCCCAAGCCGCAACCGCGTAAAACTAAAGAAGGCTCCGTAGACCCCATGTCCGAGCAGTTTACGTCCTTTATTTTCAAAATTCAGGCCAACATGAATCCGCAGCACCATGACCGTATTGTCTTTATGAGAATCCCCGTCACCTTTGCCGATTTTCCCACCTTCCCGGCTGAACTCTTTGCCCGCATTCGTGCCAAAGATTCGATGAAGCGCAAGCAGTTCCTAAAAGGTATGACTCAGTTGGCTCAAGAAGGAGCTGTACAGATTTATGAAAATCCCGGTTCTATGGAAAGTTACATTGTCGGAGCTGTCGGTCAATTACAGTTCGAAGTTCTCGAATACAGACTTCTTCACGAATACGGTGTAACCTTGGAAATGAATCGTCTCCCCTACTCCGTAGCCAAATGGATTTATTCTCAAGACCGCGATTATCGCGACTTAAAGAATATTGACAGCGCCATGATTGTAAAAGATCATAAACAACGAATTGTCCTGCTCATCACCAATGAGTGGCAAGCCGATTGGATTATAGAACGTAATCCCGATTTTCTTTTTTGTTCTACGCCGGATGAATTGCCTCTTGATTCTTAATTGTACCGAATATGAAAAAGCACCTCTTTCAGAGAGCTCTGAAAGAGGTGCTTTTTTTAAGCGGCCTTACTTTTTAAACGTTCATGTTTCATTTTTGTTAAATACATAGAACCGCCGATAATCAAAATTCCTCCTATCAAAGTCATGGACGTCATGACTTCGTCAAAGAAAATAAATCCCCAGAGGGAATTGAAAAATACGGCAATATACGCTACAAAACTTACAATGACAGCGTTTCCGTACATGTAAGAGCGGGTCATCCAGATTTGAGCCAACACAGAATTAATACCTAAAATCAGACAAAAAATCCATTCATGAAAATCGGGCCAATGAAAATCCGCCCCCATCAATACCGCACCTGCTACAGCCGCACAAACAAGAAAATACAAAACAATTTCGTATTGATGATGTTTTCCCGAAGCGGTCAGCTTACTGACCGTCGTATAGGCGGCAGCTGCTAAAACCGCCTGTGCCAAGACAAAGAGCGAATAGACGTTAAAAGCATCAAAATGCCACGGTCTGACAACCAGCGATGCTCCTCCGATAATAAAAATAAGCGGCAGAACAGCTTTTTTAGGAATGACTTCTTTCAGAAAAATCGCTGCAAAGAGCATGACAAAAAACGCCGACAGTTGTGATAATATGGACGCATCGCCCAAGGGCACTCCCCTCAGTCCGTAAAACATACAAACCATGCCGACACCACCCAAAACGCCTCGTAGTGCCAGTGTGGGGCGGTCTTCATGGGAAAGATGAATTCCCTGTAGTTTCATAAGAGCCACAATAATAACGGCACTTACTGTTCCTCTGAAAAATGCAATTTCTCCGGTACCCATAGATACGGATAAATCTTTGACGATAACATTCTGAAAGCTAAATGCCAAGGCGGCTAAAACCGAATAAATAACTCCTTTGTTCATTATAACTACTCTTTCTACCTGGTAGCATCATCAATAAATTTCGTAACGGTCCTCTTCATCTCACTCTTATCTACGGTTTCCGTAAATCTTAAAGGTAAGTCTTGCAACCTTTTTAAGGGGTAAGGTATGCCAATTCCCGACAGTGCTGTCAACCGTTCCAAAGAATCAAAGGGATTTTCATCGACAGGTAACCCCAAAGCTCGACACATGGCAGGCGGGAATTTATAGGGGTGAGCCGTCGACATGATAACGGTATGACGACCTGACACAAGACCCTGACGTTTTCTTTTTAAATACACACCATAAGCTACGGCTGTATGAGGATCCATGAGGTACGTTTCATCATTATATGCATAATTAATGACGTTTTTTGTTTCTTCATCATCAATCCAATCGCCGGCAAAGGTCAGATCGATTTTTTTCAAAAGTGCTTCGGGTACGGACATTTTCCCGGTTTCCTGAAGCTCCTTTTCCCAGACTTTAACGGCATCTACATCACCGTTTGTCAAATAGTATAAAAAGCGTTCGAAATTACTGGATAATAAAATATCCATAGACGGGCTGGTCGTTACATAAAAGTCCCGATTCATATCATACACGCCTGTAGCAAAAAAGTCGGCCAAAACCTTGTTACGGTTGGAAGCACAAATTAGAGTGCCCACGGGAATACCCATTTTTTTTGCCAAATAAGCGGCCAAAATATTACCGAAATTACCTGTCGGTACGACAACATCAAAGGATTCTTTTTCACCGATGACGCCGTCATCAACCAAAGATGCATACGTAAACACGTAATAGATAATCTGCGGTAACAAGCGTCCTATATTAATAGAATTGGCACTGGAAAATACGGCACCCTTTTCGGCTACATAGTCATTAATTTCCTTATCCGTAAAAATTCGTTTCAACATCGACTGAGCGTCATCGAAATTGCCGTCAATAGCCGTAACGGAAATATTCTTTCCTTCCTGTGTCTGCATTTGCAGCTTTTGCATGGGGCTGACTCCGTCTTCAGGATAAAAAACGGCTATATTAGTACCTTCTACGTCTTTAAATCCTTCCAAGGCCGCTTTGCCCGTATCACCGCTCGTAGCCGTAAGGATTAAAATCTGGCCGACTTCCTTTTCTTTTTCCTTGGCGGCTGTCAATAAATACGGAAACAGGGAAAGGGCCAAGTCTTTAAACGCAGCTGTACGACCGTGGAAAAGCTCGGCTACAGATACGTCCGTATCCAAAGAACGCAAGGGCACAATCCGTTCGTCATCAAAGGTAGTCGAATTATATGCCTTTTCAGCCATCTTACGAATATCGGAATGATTAAAGTCTGTAAAGAATTTTTCCAAAACAATGCATGCCGTATCAACATAGGATTTACCTTTAATATCGTCATATACAAGCGTGTTTTCCGGAAAGGTTTCAGGCACATATAACCCCCCGTCAGCAGCTAACCCGTGCAATAGTGCGTATGTTGATGTTACCCTTTCATCGGAACGTGTACTTCTGTATTTCATAACTTTTCCTCCCAAGTCCTACTCGTCATGAGAAACGACATAGGTCCATCCGTCATCTTGGCGTACTCGGCCTTCTTTCATGAGTCTTCCCAACGCTCTTTTAAATGCGGCCTTACTAAGACCGAATTTACTTTTAATAACCAAAGGATCCGTTTTATCTCCATAGGGCATCTTACCGTTACGAGCGTCTAAAAGAGACATTATTTTTTCACTATCCTCGTCCATAGCCGCTTCTTTAACTTTACGCAAGGATATATTAATGCGCCCGTCGTCCCGTATAAATGCGATGCGTCCTTTAATCATCTGACCGATTAAGACAGGTGTAGTCCATTCGCTACGATGCAGAAAGGCAATCCAACGTTCACGGGTCATTAAATAGGCTCCGTTTTCCGTTATATTGTAAACAGCTCCTTCTACCCAGTCGCCGATTTTTGCATCTTTTGCCGCTACGGAAGCTCGGCGCATTTCATCTTCCACTTCCATCGTAACTGCTAAGCGATGCGACTTATCTTCATATAACTTAACCCATACGTATTCTCCTTCTTTCGGGCGACCCTTCATTTCCGCAAAGGGCATAAAAATGCCGCGTTCCGTACCTACGTCGACAAAGGCTCCGAAACGGGTCGTATTGATGACCGGAGCATATCCGATCTGTCCGATCTTGATTTTCGGCAGCCGCATACTGGCCGTCAATCGCCCCGACGGGTCATGATATAAAAAGACCCGCACCGTATCCCCCTGCTGAACCGGGTGAATCTGTTGATTCTTATGTAAGAGAATATCGTCATTTGTATTTCCCGTTTGCCCGTCTAAAAAAGCACCTACATCACTTATGCGAAGTACTTTTAATTCGACAACCGTATTTTCACATAACTTGACGCCCATGTTACTCTCCTGCAACCTTAAGTCGAGGAACATCTGCCCATACCTGTTCAAGACCGTAGTATTCACGATCGTCGGAGACGAAAATATGAACTATCGTTTCTCCGGCGTCCAATAAAATCCATCGTCCCGTTGTATAACCCTCACGATGATAAACCGTAAATCCTTCTTTTTTAAGGTTTTCTTCTACATTGTCGGCTATAGCCTGTGCCTGTTTTACATTATTAGCCGTGACAATGACAAACTGGTCAGCCATGAGTGATGTTTGCGACATGTCCAGAACTTCAATAGCCGATCCTTTTTTATCCGCGGCAGCTCGTACGGCTACCTCATATGCATTGTTTTGTTCAATCATTTTTATACTCCTTATTGATTACTACCTTTAGTCTTGGGTGTGTTCGGTAAAGCACCGGCTCCACCCTTGTCACTATCCTTACCGTCGGATTTTTTGCTACCGTCTTTTGTCGACTTGTCTCTACCGTCCTTATTGTCCTTACTATCTTTTTCTACGGAGCTGACAGGCCGTTCGGGTACGAATGTCACATCCGAAGCCAGAGAGTTATTGGTCATGCCTATAAGCTTTTGTGCTTCTATAGGATCATACACCCAATAATCCGCATTATCCAAGGCCTTGTCACTACGTATTGTCGACGACTCTCCCGGCAAGATATAAAAAGAAAAATCGGATACATTTGTACCGCCGAAAGCGTATACCAACTTAGCCATATCCTTAGTAGAAATATCGGAATCGACACTCGTCCAGAAGCGATAAATCTCCACTGCATTGGTCAATCCGTAATGTTTTAATTGTTCCGTCAAAAACAGCTTAATAAACCGCAGCTGTCTGCGTGCACGCGCCAAATCCCCATCACTGTCAAGATAGCGCATATAACCTAAAGCCTCATAGCTGCTTAAATGTTGATATCCTTGAAATAAGTTAATGTCGGTCTGTCCCGCATTATCGGCATGATACATATTCTTTTCAACATACATATCCATACCGCCGTTCATATCCATGAGCTTACGAAACGATTCTTGTGTAAAAACAATGTGATTCTTAACAGATACATGAAACATATCTTCCACTACGGCCTGTAAAAGCGTCAACCCGCCTTCGCCATAGACGGAAGCCAAAGTCTGCGGTCCCTTTTCCTTTCGTCCTTCTATTTTCGTATTATCGGGAAGAACAATAAGATCTACATGGTGCTTATCTTTATTTACGGCTGCCAAGGCGACAAAATTGCATTGTTGAGGTTGTTCATCATCTACGCCTACAATAAGCGTATAGACGGGAATATCCGCTTCCGTTTGGGAGAAGGCATCCTTACCTGCCAAATTCTGTCCATTCGTACGCCAGGCAAATGCCAGACCCGCTACGACAAAAAAAAGGATAATCAAACCTAGGGCTTTACGTAAGAAAGTACTCTTCCTGCCTGCCGCTTTTCTTCTGCGCCTCGGCGAGCGGTCGCTTCGTTCTTTTTTTGTCATGTTTATACTCCGTCCGCTTTTTTCACTTCCGCCAACAAAGCGTTTCTGTTGGCAACAGTTCCCGTATAAATAGCTTTTTCCTGTTTAATTAAATAGTCCAGAGTCGTATCATATCCCTTTAAAACTGCCCGATCCAAGTCTATAAAGGCTATTTTTCTAAGCTCTTCCGCTTCGGGGAAATCACGATTCACTTCAATATAATCGGCAAGAAAAATAATTTTTTCCAAAGGGGACATTTCAATATGCCCCGTCGTATGGTAAGCAATGGCTCGAAGTACGTCATTGTCAAATATATTATACGTTAGTGAGGCGTAAGCTGCCGCCGCATATCCGTGCAACAATTCGGGACGTTGCATGACCTCGTCATCCAACGTGGAACCGTACAAGATACGTGCCGAATCCTGCATGCATTTCAAGCTTTCTTCCTTAGCGGCATCATGCAAAAGTCCCGCCAACTCCGCCTTCTCTTCATTCTGTCCGTAGTGATGTGCCAGCTTGACCGCCGCATCGGCAACGGCCAACACGTGCTTAAAGCGTTTAGCCGATAACCTTTGTTTCATATCTTCTACAATCTTTTCACGCAGCTTTTTATTCACTGTACATCCTCTTCTCTTTTATATAAGTATATACTTTTTCAGGCACCATATAACGTACGGATTTGCCGTTTCGAATGCGATTGCGTATATCCGTAGACGATATGTCTATTGCCGGGACAGGTAAGAGTTCAATATTCTTTCCCCTCTTTTTAAACGAAGCGACAACTTCTTCAGCCTTTTGTATTCCTCCGGGTCTGACAGCCCCTATGAAGCGGCATAAGGTTAAAATCTGTTCCGGTTGATACCACAGTGGAAGACTCGCTACTGCGTCGGTTCCTGAAATAAAATACAGCTCCCAATCATCTCCGTACAGCTCTTTTAAGGCCCTTAAAGTGCTTACCGTATACGACATGCCCTTTTGCCGTATTTCCATATCACTTACCGAAAAATAAGGATTGGACTCTACGGCCAATTCCACCATACGCAATCGCTCCTCAGCCGGAGCTGCTTCCACTTCTTTGTTGGGCGTAATATATGAAGGAATGAAAACCACCTTTTCCAAGACAAATTTTTCTCTCGCTTCTTCCGCTATGATCAGATGTCCCATATGTATGGGATTAAACGTACCTCCCATAAGGCCTATACGTCTTTTAACCGTCATACAAATAGATGCCTCCCCAGAGAAAGAATACGACTATCCCCATCATGAGCAGGAATAGAGCATAATGCTTGTATTCATATTGCGTTTTCGGTGACGACGCGTACTGTCTTAATGTTCTTAGATATCCGCAAATAACCCGTATACCCATAATGACGGACTATGCCTTAATAAAATCGAACTTCGATTTTTCTTTTTTCTTTTTAAACAGCACTCCATAATGGCCGATAGTTTGTACCGTTTCCGCTCCCAGCATATCCGCCAAATCCGCCGTTACGTCCTTTATATCCAAGTCCGCATTGTTTAAAACATGAATTTTAATTAACTCTCTGGCGGTAAGAACGGCACGCGTACTATCAATAACCGGATCGGAAAGTCCGTCTTTACCGATTTGTACGACTGACGGCAAATGAGTCGCCATGGCCTTTAACGTACGTTTATCTTTTCCTGTCAGCATAGTATCTCCTTTATTGATGATATTCGAATTCTGTGGAATAAATACGAACCGTGTCGCCGTCTTCTATGCCGGCTTCCTTCAGCATTTTATCCAATTCCATATAACGCCAAATCCGTTGGAAACGACGAACGGATTGGTCATCATCGAAATTTGTCATGGCTACAAGGCGTTCAATACGCATACCCGTAATTACGAAGGCTCCGTCGTCATCACGCGAAACTTCAAAGTCAGCCTTCACTTCCGGCTTGTACAATACTTCTTCATCCGAATCGTCGGCTTCAGGCTCGTATTCACCGATTAAAGTCCAAACCCTTTCCAGCAATTCATGCAAGCCTTCACCGCTGACGGCACAAACGGGATATACCTCTATATCTTGTTCATTCATATATTTTTTTAAGCGTTTTAATTTTTCATCATCTTCTGTCAAAAGATCGATTTTATTAGCTGCTACAATTTGCTTTTTCTTCGCCAACTTTTCACTATACTTGGCCAATTCGGCATTAATCGTTTCAAAGTCTTCAACAGCATCACGGCCTTCCGTTTCCGCTATATCCAATACATGAACCAGGACCTTCGTTCGTTCAACGTGCCGTAAGAAGTCATGTCCTAAACCGACACCTTCTCCGGCCCCTTCAATAAGCCCCGGAATATCGGCCATAACAAAGGAGCGCTGATCTTCTAAATCAACAACGCCAAGGATAGGGTGTAAGGTTGTGAAATGATAGGCCGCCACTTCCGGTTGGGCTGCCGAAATCTTCCTTAAAATACTGGACTTACCTACGCTGGGATAACCTAAAAGGCCTACATCCGCCAATACCTTTAATTCCAAACGCAGCCACCGTTCTACACCGGGTTCTCCTTTTTCGGCAAAGGTCGGCGTTCTATTGGCACTGGTTCTAAAATGATAGTTACCTCTGCCGCCTCTACCTCCGGCCGCCACAATGACCTCTTGGCCGTCAAAGCTTAAGTCGGCCATCACTTTATCCGATGCTTCATCTTTAACGATAGTGCCGACAGGAACAGGAATAATCAAATCATCCGCATTGGCACCGTACTTATTACTGCCCGCCCCTTTACCGCCGGGTTTAGCTTTAAAAAGTCGACGATAGCGAAAATCGACAAGTGTATTTATATTGCGGTCCGCCACGAGGACAACATTGCCGCCTCGACCGCCGTCACCGCCGTTAGGTCCGCCCTTGGGAACATACTTTTCATGACGAAAGCTGCTCATACCGTCGCCGCCCTTACCGGACTGGACAAAAATTCTTGCTCTGTCTATAAACATGGTACTCTCCTTATAAAAAGACGCGGTATACAGATATACCGCGTCCGAGTCTATCTGTTCTCCTGCATGGATTGAATCGTTTCCAGTGCTTTTTGCAACTGGTAATCCGTATTATCATTTGCCTCTAAGGGCACTACAACGTCAGGTTCAATACCTGTTCCGTCTACTTCTCTTCCCGCTGCCGTCTTGTACTTGGCAATAGTTACTTTAACGGCACTGTCACCATCTACGGGATATACAGCCTGTACCGTTCCTTTCCCGTACGTCTTCGTGCCGATAATCACGCCGGCATGAAGGTCTTGTACATCACCGGCCAAAATTTCCGAAGCACTGGCGGAATTTTCATTCACCAGTACGACTAAAGGTATTTTAACACCTGCAGCCTTTGTCGTAAACACTTGATCCTCATCGTTTCGTTGTGCAAAGGTTACAACCGTACTGCCTTCAGGCAATAAATAGTCGGCGACGCCGGCAGCCTGATCTACCAAACCGCCGGGATTATTGCGCACATCAACAATCAATCCCGTCATCCCATCTTCTTTCAAAGCCTTATAGGCTTCGGCAAACTCTTCCGCCGTCCCCGAACTGAAAGACGCTATGCGAATGTATCCTACTTTATTCTCCATCATGCGAGATGCTACGGTCTTAATGGTAATTTCTTTGCGAACAACGTCGAAATCTCGTTCTTCACCGTTACGCGAAACGGTTAAAGTAACATTCGTGCCTACGGGACCGCGAATCCGCTTGGAAATATCTTCAAGCTTCATACTGTCAACAGACTCACCGTTTATGGCTGTAATGATATCGCCCCGTTCCAAGCCGGCTGCCTCTGCGGGCATGCCTTCCATCAATCCGGCTACAAAGGGTTTCT
>QWCW01000632.1_pt1 | contig 11221 bp, 4 predicted proteins | sample 1972691 | NCBI WGS metagenome assembly QWCW01 (sample SAMN09866698, study PRJNA288562) | Human oral metagenome isolate pre2_saliva, whole genome shotgun sequencing... | reverse complement strand
CGAGTTTGTGGCAACCGATGTAGGTGACTTCGACGTGCACACGGCCGGGATTGTTTTTCAAACGGATGGTGCATTGCCCTTTGTTGTCGGTGACGGCGATTACTCCCTCGCAGCGCACGGCGGCGCCGATGAGGGTTTCGTGCGTGTCTTGGCGCGTGACGGTGAAATGCAGCACAGTCTGTGCCTTCGACGGCGCATCGGCGGGCGGAAGGGGGGCGTTCGGCGAGGGAATGGGGGGACGGGTGGCCGCGCGGGGACTGTTTTCCGGTGTGCTGGCGGGAAGTTGTGCGCCGCTGTGGGCTGCGGCTGTGACGGGTGGGCAAAGGGGTGCCGCTTGGTCGGCCGCGGTTTCGGAATGGGGGTCGGCCGACAGGGTGCCGTTGCGGAGTGTCGCCGCGCGGGTGCCGTCCGAAACGTGCGCTGCGGGAGCCGGCAGGCGCACGGTGCCGAAGGATGGCGCAGCCTGCGCGAGCCCCGGCGCACCCAGCGCCGCGAAGAGCGCCCATTGAGCCAGGCACTGACGGGAGGATGCGGATCTTGTTGTTTTCTTCATATGGGATGTAGGCATTTCTTGCGTCGAAACGTCTCCTCCTCTCGGGGGGAGCTTTCGTTTGGGGCTTTCGCACCACGGCTTGCTGCGGGCCTTGCATTTTACGGCTGCCACGTTCGGTGCTGGGCTTGGGGGCTGAGAACAGAGAGCGGCTTGTCTCGGCCCTTTCTCATGTGGGCTCAGAGCGGTGTGCGCCTTCGTTCGGTTTCCGATCGCGGTGTTTCAGTATGCAGCAAGCGGTTTGCTTGTGCTCGACAAATGTTTTTAGTTTTTCGACGCCGGTTTTCGGTTTTCCACAACCGATTTCGAGCTTTCGACTACCGATTTTAATTTTCGACTGCAAAGTTATCAAGCGCTAAGCACCTGCTCAATACCAAAATGTGGGTATTTTTCTCCTCTTATTCGCATAGGTATGCAGAAAAGTGGGTATTAACTGCATTTCTCATGTGGGTTTTTAACTTTCTGATTCCGTATTTTGCTTCGCTCTCCGCCTTTTGCGAGAGGAAAAGGGAGCATTCCACGAAAAAATCCCCCCACCTTGACACCAAGGTGAGGGGATTTTTTGTGATACCACCGTGCCAGCGGCGTTTTTGCGGTGGGCGGACGGTGGGTTGGGGCGAGGGGGCGGTGGAAAATTTAGGGAGCGAGGAGATCCTCTTCCTCTCTTTCAGCGCTTTTCTGCACAGCATTGAAAGTTAGCCAGTTGCTGTCCGGCCGTGCAATGAGTCGTGCATTGTCATAGGCCATGGCAAGGGTGAGAATGGTGCGTCCTTCGTAGTTGTTCACACCTTGTGTTTCATCGAAACGATGGTTGCACAGTAAGGCCGCGTCCACCACTTCAGAATTTTCGAGGGCCAAAGGGAGTAGAAGTTGCATTTTCTGCTCTCTGGGATAGTAGACCGGGATGGCCGTTTTGTAGTTCCAATCTACGCGTGCCAGGGTGGTGTGGAGTGCCTCTTTGAAATCGTTGGTCAATCGACGTTTCCATCGTGCATCGGCATTGATGGCTTCGGCCAATCGGCGAAAATAGGCTTTTCGCTCCTCCGGTGGCAAAGCGTGTGGATGTTCTTCGGCGACGAAGTCCTTGTTGGCACCCTCCATGACGAAACCAAGAGGGAAACGCTCGATGTTGTCGCCGATCAAATGCTCCCAGTTCAGCATGGGCTCCCCTGCTGAGGTGTCATAAAGGAGTTCTCGCGGATTTTGAAAGTAAGAAGCCTTTCGAGGTAGCTCACGGAAGCGAGAAGTTGTGGTGTTCATTTGACTGTTGGCCGTGTTGAAGCAGAGGAATATCCACTTTTGGGTGATATTCGCGTTGCGCCGGTCGTTGCGCTTGAAGAAGGCATAGATGGGGTCGTAGAGGTTGTCGACCAGCCCGGTATTCCAAATGGCATATTCCTCGCTTTCGATGATCTTGAGCAGAGGTTCCCGCTTTTCGGCCTCGGCCGCCTCGGTTTCTTGTTCATCTTCGTGCAGAAGTCGATCGAAGGTGCGGAATATGTAGTTGCGCAGGATGTAGGAACGCTCTTTGTCGCTCTCATTGTAGTACCAACGTTCCGGAAGTGCACGTTTTCTCAACTCTTCGATTGCAGCGTTGATGCCGTTGCCCGTTTCGAAGTCGCGTGGTTTGGGGAAATAGGCGAATTTCAGCAGTGCGCGACTGTCTTCGTTTGTGGATGAAGCGGAGCGCGGCACTTTGGCAGTAGCGGGTTGAGCGGGTTGCTGTTTCTCCTTCTTGTCGCGGACATAGAGTGGTGCCTCACGTTTTGAAATATCACCTTTGCGGAACTCCATGCGAGAGGGGAATATCGCCATTACCGCCTGACTGAGGGCATCGAAACCCAGCGGTTGAAAGAGGTCGCGACTCACATGGTTTCCCACTTCGGCAAACTTTACCCAACCTTCGCTGTCGGTGTTGGCCTCACCCACCGCTTTCTCGATCGCGCGACGCAGTAGATGAAGTTGCTTTAGACTTTTGGGACTGGCTTGGACGGCGAGAAACTTTTCGCCGGTGTATTTGTCGGTATAGTCCTCATTAAATTTGGCTTCGGATAAGCATTTGCGGACGCATTCCTCTACGTCTTCGACAGATAAACCACGTTTGGTCAATAGAATGGTAAGTGAGCGGCACAAATCTTCAAATTTGAGCCAAAAGCCCGGATGGGTGGGCGTCATTGCATAAGCCCCTTCTAGAAGTGAGGCGATCGGATTAGTATAATCCATGGGAAATGATTAGAATGTTGGGTAATAAGAGCGTTGGGTGCTATACTCCTTAAAGAGAATAGTGAGGAAAACTGAGAAGGCACATGTGTTTTGTGCTATGTACCCTATGGTACTTTTTAGATAATCGTTTTTTTTTTGTTGTGGTTGGCTGTTGTTCTCTATTTAATAGTGGTTGCTGATATTTTCTGCAAGTAGGTTGCTACTGCACTGTCGCATGTGGTGCTTAAGATCGATTGGTCTGCGATGATCAGTGTTAGTTGTTTGGCTCGACTTGTGGCTACATTGAAAAGAGATTTCTCCAACGACATGTTTAGCATGGTGTTGGGGATGTAGTATAAGCAAACATCACAGGTCATGCCTTGCACTCTTTCAACCGTATCAATCAACACATTGTCGTGCTCACCGAATTGGCTCACAAAACAATGTTGTAGCCTCCTGACGGTGGCGCGGAATTTTGACAGCACAGCAATCGTGATTTTGGGATGACAGCTTAGAATTTGAGCAACGATGTCGATTGCGTAAGCGCAGCAAGTGGGGTTGGCTTGTTCACCTACGGGCATTGCCGTAAGAAGCAGAGAGGAACCACCCTGCTTGGGCGCGAACGTTAGCCGGTTGAAGTCCATGCAGTAATCGAAATTGGCTGCAGATAGAATGGGAGTGTGATAGAAAAGACTGGTAAGTGCAGCCGCGTTGGGGAGTAGGCGGTAGGATTGTGTGAGGATATAGGATTTGAAGGGAAAGTTGTCGCACAGCGTTTGGAAACCATTGGCCAACATGCCGTAGCCGTTCCTACTTAACGCCTCCTCACTTTGTAGGATGATGGGTTGCATCTGGTTTTGATCGCCAATCCAGATGATTCTTTTCCCGAGATTCTTGCAGGCGGCGATCATTCCAAACAGGGCTTGACTGGCTTCGTCCATGATGACGTAGTCAAATGGCTGCTCCTCATAGCTGGTAATAGCCCATCCACTTGCATTATAGAAGGTGGACAAGGTCACACTCCCCGGTGTACACGTGATTTGTTTGCCTTCGATAGGGAGAAGGTTTTTGCACGCAATGAGTTCTTCGGCAGATACGTTTGTCTTCTGTACCTTCTTCTCTGCAAGAGCTTGCCGGAGCGAATCCTTTTGTGCCAATTCTATCAAGGCACGGTGGGTAAGTGCTGTGACAAGCACGCTTTTGTTCTTTGCTATCAACCGTGCAACAATAGCCGCCATCAAGTGTGTTTTCCCAGTTCCCGGTGGACCTTGAAAAATCAACTGACTGCAGGAATCGAGCGAAGCGACGATTTTATCCACTTGCGAACCGTTGGAATTGATTTCCTCCGGGCACCATGCCGTCTCGCGTAGATTGAAATCTAATAATTCGTTTGCCGGATGATTCGGTGAGCTATTGCCGACTATAGATATGAGATTGTGATAGTAGTCGATGGGAGGTTTCTTAGGTCCCAAGACGATTACACAATTCTGGAGGTGGTGGTTGATGAGGAATCGGGCCATTTCCAAAGAAAGCCCTGAGAATCCGCATAAAAGGAAGCCGTTATCGTCGGTTTTTCCTTGCCATACACAGCGAACTTCGGAAAATTCTACCTGATGTGCGCGAAGTTTCCCCCAGGTGATGTCCCCCCAATTTCGGGGAAGGCAAAGGTCTTTCTCTAAGATGACGGCTGTAAAGTATTCGTTCTTTCGAGGAATGCCTTTGTCTTTCCGCAGACGGAGCATCAATTGGCCGGAACCGAAGTCTTTTCCGTCTGTTTCCTCGTCATGCTCCTTGAAGTTGAGTTTCACATACTGGGTGACATACACTTCATGGCTATCTAACAAAGTGAGTGCTCGGGTGTTGAGCGATCTCAAGTAGGAATCGGAGATGGCGGTCAGCTCTTTGTCTAAGAAGCGCTTGTGCTTGTCTCGTGTATAGTACATGACAATCAGCCATTAAAGTTGAAGATGTCCTCGATGGAGAAGCCGGTATCGACGTCGCCCTCTACCTTTTCGCTCAATCCGAAAGATTGGATGGCATCTGACTGGGAGTATTTGGGGTTTTCTATGACGAAGTAGGTATGTTGATAACCCCTGAACAGGCTCGAAAGTTTGGCGATAAGTCGGGGATTGACAGCATCTGTGTCGAAAATGAGGTTGACATTCGGATTGTCCATGAAGATATCGTCGAACCTTAGCGAATGGATGCAATGGTCACTTCCGTAATTGAGGAGTAGGTTGTCGGGATTTTCCATGATTGCAGAGAAAGTCCAAGGATGCAGATGCAACTTTCCGCCTCGAGAACTTGTAATGGCGACTGTAATCGGTTCGCCTTTGTAGAGAATGACCCCTTCAACGAGCTGGCTGCTTTCCTTGGGATCCCATGCCGAACAGTCATAATCTTCCAGACTCTCCAAATATTCTTTGGCAGCCCTCCGTGCTTCAAGGTTGATTTGGGCTCTATCTATCTGACCGACATTGCCTCTCTCGGTGTATTTCCCGCGTGCCGTTTCTTGTACGGCCAACTTGAACTCATTGAACTGTTGCTCGAGTTCAGCTTTCTGCCGTTCAAGTTCCTTTTTTTGCTGTTTGAGTTCTTCTACGAGCAGGTGTTGTTGCGTATAGCTGGCAGCGGAAACCAAGAAAATTTGATTCCAGTCTTCTTTCGTGAAGGGGCATTTCGAGGATTTGGAATAAACCTCGGCCAAGATTGCCTCCGGCTCTCTGTCGGCTGTGATGTAGAGATGCTTGGAGCTAAAATAGTTGTAGCTATCCTTATAGTAGTCCTTGAAAAAATACTGGTTGCCGTAAAAGCCTCTGTATGGGAAGAGTCCCTTTACGGTGTAGATCGTAACTTCTGATTTTTCCTTCCATTCTAAATACCGTGGATTGCTCCATTCTTCAGCCTTGTCGAAATCATCTTCGTTGTAATACCCTTTGTAATACTCTTTGATTTGGGGTGTTTTGCAGAGAGCCTTTAGCACTTCGACTTGTGCTTCTGCTACGATCGGGAGTTGAAAGGAGCCGGCGACCCAATCCAAGAAGGGCTTGATCGAGTTGCCTTCGGGCATACTCCAATCATTTCCAATATTTCCTTCCTTGAATGCTTTGCGTCGTTGTATCGCTGTGCTTTTGTTGCTGTACAATCCAAGCTGAACCAAGAATTGTTTCTTTTCGGGGGTGTCTGCCCAATGCTCGACGAACGAAGGGGTGCGCTCTGAAGCCAGCGTATATTCATCACAACCGAAGTAGGTTCCGATCAATCTGTCGAAAGGAAGTACGAGTCCCCAGCTTTCTATGGCATATTTCAGCATCGAGGGGATGTCCATTTCCATACATCTGTCGAGTATTTTGATGAACAAATCTTGGTTGTTTACGCGAACATATGAGCTGAAGCTACTGTCCGGTTTCGTGAACTGCTGCACTCTCCTGTAAACCATGAGGAAGCAGAACTGTTCTACGGTGATGAGTTGAGCAGATCTTCCGAGGTTGTGATTTAATTGTTTGTAAACGTGTACTGCATCCACCGGTCTTTGGGCAAAAATCTTCTCGTAACCGCTGATGCTCGAGAAATTTGCGCTCACACGGCTCAATGCTGATGAGTCAGAGTATCCGGGGAGCAGTTGCGACAGCGAGAAAGTGAAGTTCTTTGAGTCGGTGTACAGATTAAAACCATCCTGAAGATTGTATTCTGACAGATGTCGCCCGTCAATTGTGATGATGGAGAGAGCATGTTCTATGCTCTCTTCTGACGACAAAGCCAGTTTGATCCACCTGTATGCGAACGATTCAGAACCGTATTCTTTCGTACTCTGCAGTGGCATGGATCTTATGTTCTGCGCATAGGCACTTTGCGTTTCCGCATTAGATTGTTCTACGATGTGGAGCAGACTTTTCGGCGTGATGTTGCCTTTTGAAAACAACGATTTGGTGAATTCCGACGTCCAACAGTAGGAAAACGCTTCGTAGATCACCGTGAGATCGGTACTTCTTAGCAGGTAATCAATGTGAGATTCGATGATCTTTGAGAAAACCTCGTTTCGGTCAATCAGGTACTTGCTCAAGGAGTCATCGTTTTCCTCATCTTTGAGCATGAACTCGTGCAACCATTCTGGGAGATTCGAATCATAGGCACACATGGAAGACAAGGGATAGTAGTCCCCTTTCTGATTTTTGAAGATGCTCCATGTGCCAAGTTTTCTCGTTCCTACGTTTTCGAGCGTCGAGGCGTAGCGAAACAATTGTAGTCTTTCGCTGAATGAGAGCGTATCCAAGGCTTCTTCTTCTATCGCTTCGAAGATTTCCTCCTCGTTTTGGCAATCTATATAAGAAGACAAAGGGTGAGCTTCGAGGGGTTGATCGGAGCACCGAAATCCCAGCTTCGACAACACGGGCTTTATTGTCGTAGTCTTCTCGGTCGAAATCAGGAGTCGGTCTGTTACGTCTATTTCGCGTGGAGTTTTCCACTCGTCTCCAAACTTAAACGCCGGAAGGTAGGGAATCAGAGCGTGTGCTTTTTCCTCTTTAGCCACCCATTGGTAGAAAGCGGTGCGCGCTTCCTCCTCTGATTCAATCATCCATTTCCGAAGCACATCGAGTTGCTGCTCCAGAATGGAAACGACGGACTTGACAGTGAGCCTTTCTACTCCAAAGATTTCTTTTGACAGCGAACTCGGGTCAATGGCCGGATGAGGCAAATGCTTGGTTGTGCCAACGAGTTCGTAGAAGGCCGGAGCGCCGATCGCGGAGGAGAGGCCTGATACATCATATATAATATCGTTCGGCCCTACGATTTCATTGACATCGTTCAGCACAAAGGGAGTGTGTTGCAGCGCATACTCATATCCGCGATTGAAGGCATTCGCCAAAGCCGCGGTGTCCTGACTAGAATTAGAGAAAGTTTCCGTGGGCAGCAGATGGAGATAGCGCACGTTGGCTTCCGAAGCATAGCTTGCCACCATGCTGACGATTTCCCTTCCGATCGTGTAGAACAAGAAGTAGTTCCAAGGGTTGTCGCTCTGAATGCCCTCACGGTCCGATTTGGGAATGAAATCTGCGTTCAAGTAGAAGGGAAATTTGAACCGATGCTCATTCATCGGAAGATAAGCATACAGTGACAATTCCTCTTCTATGGGAATGACGCGTCCCTCGTCGTCGAGTCTGACAGCGAATGCGATGTTTGTTTGGGTTGCCGAAGCTATGCGATCGGGAATGCCCGCCACTTCGGTGAGCTCGTTGCCGTCTTGGTCGAGTTTGACGAAGTAGTTCTCGTGTTCTCCCCGATTGTTGGTTTTTTCTTTCCGCTTAATTTGAACTCCCGCTCGGCTGAATGCCTCATCGTTCACAGCGAGGATGCCGGAGGAATGGATGCTGAAGTCTTCCGATTGGTGATCTTCGTTGAAGGAGTTGACAAGTGAGACCGTTTGGGCGCGCTTATCGATGTTTTTCTTGATGGTTCGGCAGTTGTCTCGCTCTATGAGTTGGACGCGCGTGGTGTTTCTGAGAAACAGCATGAACCGAGGCTCGAAGAACACCTCTAAAATCGCTTCGCTGTATTCCGAGAGCGTTTCCTTGTCCATCTTCAAAGCGATGCTCACGTTCTCGTCTTGATTGAAGATGGAATCGGCAGGGAGAATGCGCAGAGCGTCATGCCACACCGGCAACAATTGCCACGGAATGTCCTTCACGCCGTTAAACTCCCTTCTGTATTTGGCAAACTTACGGACGAAGTCCTGTTGGCCTTCCTCGTCATCGACAATGTCGTTCACGTGGAAGTAGAAGGCATCAAAGTCATTATAGATGGGCAGGCTTTTGTCAAATGAGAATTTGTAGCCGCCACTCTTGATGTATACGGACTCCGAATTGGTGAAAACGGACTTGAAGCCGATTCCCTTGTAGCCGGTTTTCTTCTCCTTGGCGCTCTTTGTACTTTTGGCTGCCGAGGTGATGGATTCGAAATCGTGTTTGTTGAAGGGAAAACCATCGTGTGTCAGCACAAAATGCTCGTCGGTCAGTTGCAGCTTGACCTGTACCCCGTTCTCGGGCGCGGAGTCGTCAGCGTTTTGCAGCAGTTCGAAGAACATGCGCTTCTTGCTCGTGTAGAGATTCTGACCCACTTCTTCGAGCAAGTTGGCCACACTCGTGTTGGTGTTGGGGCTGGTGTGCTGTTTGAAGGAGAGAGACACAGACTCCTCATAGGGGTTGGGCACTTCCGCGATGTTGTTAGACATCACACGGAACAAATAGGGCGAACCTTTCTTTAAGCGATAAGGGGTGTCTGCCAAATAGAGCTCTACTTCGTAGTAACTGCCCGGAACAAAGAAGTTGCGCAGCCGATTGTCGACGATGGCCGAAAGCCGATTGCCCGTTACGGGATCGACGAGCAGCTTACCGTTGTTTTCTTCATTCGGGTCACCGGTAGAAATGAGATTTTTGCAGAAATAGAACGCGTTGCTCTCAATGAGTCGAGCCACAAAACGATTCGTTTTGATTCCCATGGTGTCCAACAGCTCGGCGAGATTCAAATCGTAGAGTGACCGCTCGTATCGGTTTTCGACCAGCGATTTGCGACTGAAAAGCAGTTTGCCCTCGTTTTCGCCCTGATAAACCAGTTGGATCTGCTCGCCCGGGAACACTTCGTCGCTGGCACGAGCTATATGGCTGCACGATAATTCCGTCTTGTCGATGGGATAAAGCAAGTCCCAACCGACGATTTCCACAATGGCCACTTTGTTGTCCACCTTCTTCACCACGGCATCGACAACATCGCCCTGCGCCAGTTGTGCCTTCAGTGCATCCTTTCGGGCTTTTCTCGCTTCTTGCTCGATGGGGCGCATGTCCAAAACGAGCTCGCCCGACTGTTCTTTGTATTTCAGATAGACAAATTCGAGTTCCTCACCAAGGGCGATTTCATTGTTGCGCAAGCGCGTCTTGTACGGTTCCACAAAACGGTGGGAGGGCACAATGGCCTTGATCAAATCCTCGGTTTCCACAACCGCACAAAGGGAGTCCTCTGTCTTCACCACGCCTTTGAATCGGAAGTTCACGTGCTCATATTCACGCAGCTTTTGGGCATAATCGCGATACACCTCGCGTACACTCATGTAGATCTTGTTATAGTGCTTTTCCGAGTCGTAGCGGTTTTCTGTTACTGCGCAAATAATTTGTTCGCCTACGGTATATTTGATGTGGGGAAGCTCACTGAAATGGACAAGCGCGGTCGAGTCTCCCAAGTTGACGATGAGTCCGAAACTTTCGATGGAGCGTACAGTGACCTTATATCGGGCTCCCTTCTTCACAGTCTGTGCGTTGGGAAGATGTTCTTTCCTGCTGAGGCGATATTCGCCCTTTTCGTTTTTCGCAAGGATCTTCGCTTTGAAGGTGTCGCCTACAGATAATGAAGGGAGAATCGCGGAATTTCTCGTCCACGTGATGTCTGCGAGCCAAATTAGTCCTTTGGCCCCGTTGGGCATTTTTACGAAGATGCCGTATTGGTCGTTGATGCCGGTGATGGTAACGTCAACAGTGTCGCCAATCTCAAAACTTCTGTTTTTGGCCTGCGACATTCTTTGTTTTTTGAGTTGTGATTGTGTTTCGTGATCCATTGTGGGGTCGGAATTGTCTACTTGTTCCCGTTTGTTCTTCGAGTGGGCTTTCACTGTCCGGCTGTTTGGGGAGGCAAAACGAACGGAGCTCTTCTTTGCAATACCTTAGGGCAAGTGCCGCCGAGGGCCCAAATCGAAAAATGGAGGAGTTGTGGCCTTTACGGGAGGAGAGGGGAGTGAGAAACCTGTCGGTGGGGGTTACTTTTCTGCCTATTGTCGGTGGCTTCTTCGGAAGCACAGTCAATAAAAAAGCTCGTCAGTATTTTGTAAAATGCTGACTTATATGCGTTTATCTGAACTGAGCAAAAGAAAATGCGGGATGCGCAGTGGCTGCGGGCATGGTTCTTCTGTATTATGACTAGGTCGACTGCAAAGATAGTATTATTTTTCGAGTGTTGCACAGCTTTCTATCAGATATTTTTGATCTATTCCTCGAAAAATGCGCATTGGGTATTTCTTGGTAAAAGAGAATTCGAAAAAAAACGAGAAATCGAGATCGAGCACTTCCCGCCTTGATGAGTCCCTCTCCTGCCGGGCTCTTTTACAAGGGTTCTTTTCGCGGTCTTGTGGAGAAGAAAGCAGGTGGAGTGGCACGAGATGTTGGGGTCATTCCGAAGCCGGCGAGCATAGACACGTATGAGCGGGAGTCGATCGTGGCGATGCACAAAAAAGTTCTCGAGAGGGGCGAGCCCTCTCGAGAACTATGTAATCATTCTTCCGCTGTTTTCAAGCGAAATCTCTTTTACTTCACTTCTTCGAAGTCAGCATCTTGGATATCCTCCTTGCCGTTTTGCTGCGTGCCGCCCTGTGCACTTTGTTGTGCACCCTGTGCGAAGTCCTGCGCACCCGGTTGAGCAGCCTGAGCC
>QWCW01000631.1_pt1 | contig 11221 bp, 4 predicted proteins | sample 1972691 | NCBI WGS metagenome assembly QWCW01 (sample SAMN09866698, study PRJNA288562) | Human oral metagenome isolate pre2_saliva, whole genome shotgun sequencing... | reverse complement strand
GCATCCCTTTTTTTACTGCTATCGATGAACGAAATTCTTTCACTAGCTCCTCCTTTTCTTTTTATCTTTCAATTGTCCTGTCATACGGGACCAATCCAGCCTTTTTATCTTAGCATCTTCAAATCTCTATCTCAGTTTTCGTGAGTTTTCTCGTCCAGATAAACCTTCAAAGTAGCCACCATTTCTTCTGGTCTTTCTGCTGAGAAGATACCCGCATAGGCACTTTCAGCTAGTTCCTGGGACTGGGTATTGTCAAAAGTCAAGATTGGTTTCTCAAAGCGTGAAATATAGTCATAAACAACACTCAACTTGTCATCGTGGTTAATATCAAGATAGACATCTGTCTGCTGAACCAGTTTCTCAACCAAGAGAGGGAAGGTGTTAGGATAGAGAGTAACATTTTCAAAACGTGACAAGAGCATGAGTTCAGGTGCCATCGTCGTATAGGCTGCAATGTAGAAATGCAACTCTGGCAAGGCTTGAACCAGATAGTCGATTTTCTCAAGATGCCAGGAGTTAGTCAAATTAACACAAGACATAACTGGCTGATAGACTGTGACTGGATAGTCAATTCCAGCCTGACGCCATTTTTCAGTAATGGTAGACCACTCCATCAGATGATAGTGCCACCAAACCTCACGCAAACGCCCAACCGAATGAGTGTTCCAAGGTTTGTCCTGAGAGAGGAAATGCAAGATAGCTGGCAGGGGCTCTAGGGGAATCTGGAAGATAAATTCATGTCCATGTGAGGCAGCCCCACTATCAAAACCAATCTGGAAATTATAGTTCTGATCCAGAGGAGCATAGCTGTCATGAAAGAGCATATTGAGGATGGACTGGTCTCCCTCACTCACATGTTGGTGTTCCCGCTCTGTCAACTCAACTAGCTCTTGTCTCACAGCTTCTGCCCGCCATTTTTTGTTATTGATCAAGAGCACACCTGCATTAAAACCAACCCCAACTCCAAAACAAGATGGTGCAGCAGCCAGGTAGTTTTCTCCTAAGTCCATTTCAAAGAGGGACGTCAAATCAGCCGTCACTACCAAATCACTGTCCAAGTATAGAACCTTGTCCTCTTCGACAAAATCAGGGATAAAGTAACGGGCAAAGGTCATGTGATTGATATGGGGCAGTTTGTTGCTCCAGTTCATCTGAAACTGGGCGCCAAGCATCTTGACATCCACCAACTCACCGCCCATCTGCTCTACTATCGGTCTGAGAGCACGGAACCACTCCTGGGGAATATCCTGATTAAAGATATAGACCTTGACATGGCTATTATGGTAGCAGAGAGATTTGAGTGCTGTTTCAATCTGGCGGATATAGGCATAATCTCCTGCGAGAACAATTATTTTTTTCATTTAGTTTCCTTCAGTTCACAACGACTGCTTCTTTGATTCCAAAAGCGTGCGGATAGACTCGATCATTTGATCTACGGCTGCTGGTGAGTATACGTGACTGTAACCACTCGAGTCATGACTAGTGGTTTCAAAAGCAAATATAGGGATTTCTCTTTGCTGCACTTCTTGGATAATGTTTGCAATTTCATCCTCATGATTGATATCCAAGTAAAAGTCAATCTTTTCCAAGACTTTTTTGACATTCATGGGATTAAAGTAAGGATAGAGTCGTACATTCAGATGTGATTGTAAGTTCATGATTTCCGGCGCAAAATTGGTATGAGCTAGGATAGAGAACTCTACATCGGGCAATTCTTGGATCAGGTGTTCGATTTGCTCTATGTGACACGTATTGGTAAAAATAGCGGTCGCATACTGGGGAGCTTGAACTAAAGATGCCAATCCTTTATGGAAATCACATTTTTTCATGACGATATCAGACCACTCTAGTCCGTAGTAAAACCACCAGTCCGCCCTGAAACGATTGAGGTTGATTTGGTACCAAGGCTTGTCCCCTGTATAATGGATAATCTGGGCTGTCTTCTCAACAGCAAGAGAATCCCTATACCAAGAATCCATCTGGTAATTTCGGGCCACCGTATCCATACCAACCATAAAATTATAGGTAGCTGGCAGCGGTTTCCAACGACCTTCAAACAGGTGATTTAACACGCCCTGATCGCCAAAAACTTGGTCATGCAGTTGGTCTGTCAAGCTCAGCAAGTGCTCCGTCACCTTTTCTTGACGCCAGAGAGCGACATTGATTAGCATGACTCCAGAATTAAAAGTGCTAGGAACTAGAGCATCTGCGACAGCAGCTACTGGCCAGTCCGCCATATCTTCTAAAAAGAGTTGATCTAAGTTTGATCTAACGATGATATCCGAATCCAGGTACAAGGCTAGGTCTTCGCTGACATACTGAGGAATAAAATAGCGAAAGTAAGCCGCGTAACTTAGATGAGACAAGGGAAGATGATACTCTTTTAAGCCATGATGACTAATCTTGACATTGACGATTTTTGAGGCTAGAGGCTCTAGACGTCTCTCCATGAGCTGAAACCATTCAGATGGCAAATCATCATTGAAAACATAAAAAGTCACTGCTCGGTTATGGGCGCAGATTGACTTGATTGTTGTCTCAATCTTGTCCATATAAGCATTATCACCACCGAGTACAATGGCTTTTTGAAGCTCTTTTTTCATTTCGTCCCCTTTTCTTTTCACATTCTTTTGGCTACTTTTCTACTACTATAGTTCTGATTTTTTCGATGATTATCTCACCTTCCTATTATACCTTTTCCCCTAGTTTATTTCAAACTCAAAAGAGGATTTTCCCCTTCTCACATATAGAAAAAACCTTTGAAAAATCATGTTTTCAAAGGTTTTCCATTTTACTATTTATTCATTGATTTTTATATCTTATCAACGACTTTCTTGATCGTCATTCTGACTCTTCTTGGCAAGAAGACCGATACCTGTCACAGCTGCCAATGCTCCCAACAAAGCAGATGCTACCGAAGTCGACGCTCCTGTATTTGGCAAGGCTTGTTTCGGCTTGCTTGAAGCGGATTGACCTTGGCTTGCAATGCTGGCCATTGAGAGAGAAATGCTTGTTGAAGTAGATACCAGAGCACTTGCTGACGCAGATCCACTAATAGAATCTGAAGCCGAGAGACTAGTACTAATCGACATTGACTCGCTCACTGATATACTTGCTGAAATCGAAGCACTTTCTAGAGTCGATTCACTGGCTAACATGCTAGCTGAGAGTGATGCGCTCGTTGAAATAGATTCGCTCACTGATGTACTTGCTGAGATTGAAGCACTTTCCAATGCTAACTCGGCTGCTAGCATACTTGCAGAAGTTGAAGTACTTGTTGAAGCGGATTGACTCGAACTTGCCGATACAGACTCACTTGTGCTGACTGAGGCTGACTCACTTGCGCTGACTGAAGCAGATTCACTGGTGCTTACAGACGCTGATTGGCTCGAGCTTACTGAGGCTGACTCACTTGCGCTCGCTGATGCAGACTGACTAGCACTCAATGAAGCCGATTCGCTTGAGCTTACTGATGCCGATTGACTTGAGCTTACAGATGCAGATTCACTCGAACTTACTGAAGCTGACTGGCTCGCGCTGACTGAGGCAGACTGGCTCGCGCTGGCTGAAGCGGATTGGCTTGCACTCAATGAAGCCGATTGACTTGAACTTGCAGACGCTGACTGACTGGAGCTTACTGAGGCTGACTCACTCGAACTTGCTGAGGCTGACTGGCTCGAGCCCAATGAAGCTGATTGACTGGCACTCACCGAAGCAGACTGGCTCGAGCTCGCTGAGGCAGACTGGCTGAAGCTGATCGATGCAGACTGACTTGTGCTTACAGATGCCGATTGACTTGCACTCAATGAAGCCGATTGACTGGAGCTTACAGACGCTGACTGGCTCGAGCTCACTGACGCTGATTGACTCGAGCTCGCTGATGCAGATTCACTTGCACTCAATGATGCAGATTGACTCGAGCTTACTGAGGCAGACTGACTTGCGCTCACTGAGGCGGATTGACTTGAGCTCGCTGAAGCGGATTGGCTTGCGCTCGCTGAGGCTGATTCGCTTGAACTTACTGAGGCTGATTGACTTGCGCTTACTGAGGCGGACTGGCTAGCACTAACTGAAGCAGATTGGCTTGAACTTACTGAGGCGGATTGACTAGCGCTGACTGAAGCTGACTGACTAGCGCTGACTGAAGCTGACTGACTCGAACTTGCAGATGCAGACTGACTGGCACTCACTGAGGCTGATTGGCTAGCGCTCGCTGAGGCTGACTCGCTTGAACTTACTGAGGCGGATTGACTTGCGCTGGCTGAGGCTGACTGACTCGAACTTACCGAAGCAGACTGGCTCGCACTTGCAGATGCTGATTGGCTCGCGCTGGCTGAGGCTGACTGGCTGGCGCTCGCTGATGCTGACTCACTTGCACTCAATGATGCGGATTGGCTCGAACTTACTGAAGCAGATTGGCTAGCGCTCGCTGATGCGGATTGACTAGAGCTCACTGACGCTGATTGACTGGCACTCAATGAAGCGGATTGGCTGGAGCTTACTGAAACAGATTGACTAACGCTTATTGAGGCTGACTGGCTCGCACTCACTGAAGCGGATTCGCTTGTGCTTACCGAAGCAGATTGACTCGAACTTGCCGAAGCAGACTGACTTGAGCTTACAGACGCTGATTGACTCGAGCTTACTGATGCTGACTGACTAACGCTCGCTGAAGTGGACTGACTCGAACTTGCAGACGCAGATTGGCTCGAGCTGACTGAAGCGGATTGGCTAGCACTCACTGAAGCGGATTGACTAACGCTTATTGAGGCTGACTGGCTCGCACTCACTGAAGCGGATTCGCTTGTGCTTACCGAAGCAGATTGACTCGAACTTGCCGAAGCGGATTCACTTGCACTTGCAGATGCTGACTGGCTTGAGCTTACTGAAGCGGATTGGCTTGAGCTTACCGAAGCTGACTGGCTGGAGCTTGCAGATGCTGATTGGCTGGCACTTGCAGATGCTGACTCACTTGCGCTGGCTGATGCCGATTGACTAGCACTTACGGAAACTGACTCACTTGCGCTGACTGAGGCTGATCGACTCGCACTGGCTGATGCCGATTCGCTGGAGCTAGCTGAGGCGGATTGACTCGAACTTGCAGATGCTGACTGGCTTGAACTTACTGAGGCAGATTGACTAGCACTCAATGAGGCAGATTGACTCGAACTTGCAGATGCTGACTCACTTGCGCTCGCTGAAGCAGATTCACTTGTGCTTATTGATGCAGACTGGCTCGAGCTCGCTGAAGCAGATTGGCTGGAGCTTACTGAAGCTGACTGGCTGGCACTCGCTGACGCTGATTGGCTAGCGCTCACTGAGGCGGATTGGCTTGAGCTGACCGATGCTGATTGGCTAGCGCTCACTGACGCTGATTGGCTAGCGCTCACTGAGGCGGATTGGCTTGAGCTGACCGATGCTGATTGGCTAACGCTGACTGATGCAAACTGGCTTGCGCTGGCTGAAGCCGATTGACTAGCACTCAATGATGCAGATTGGCTCGAGCTGACTGAAGCGGATTCACTGGAGCTTACTGAGGCTGACTCACTTGCGCTTACTGATGCGGATTGACTCGAGCTGACTGAGGCTGACTGGCTAGCGCTAACTGAAGCAGATTGGCTTGAACTTACTGAGGCGGATTGACTCGAGCTTACTGAGACAGATTGGCTTGAGCTTACGGACGCAGACTGACTTGCGCTCACTGATGCTGATTGACTTGCGCTCGCTGAAGCGGATTGACTTGCGCTCGCTGAGGCGGATTCGCTTGAACTTACTGAGGCGGATTGACTTGCGCTCGCTGAAGCGGATTGGCTCGAACTTGCCGACGCAGATTGACTAGAGCTTACTGAAGCGGATTGACTCGAGCTGACTGAGGCAGACTGGCTAGCGCTGGCTGATGCGGACTGACTTGCGCTTACTGATACGGATTGGCTCGAGCTGACTGAGGCTGACTGGCTGGAGCTTGCTGAGGCAGATTGGCTGGAGCTCGCTGACGCGGACTGGCTCGAACTCGCTGAAGCTGATTGGCTGGAGCTTACAGATGCTGATTGGCTGGCACTTGCTGAAGCGGATTGGCTCGCACTCACTGAAGCTGACTGGCTCGAGCTTACGGACGCTGATTGACTTGAGCTTACGGATGCGGATTGACTGGCACTTACTGATGCAGACTGACTAGCGCTCGCTGAGGCTGATTCGCTTGAACTTACTGAGGCTGATTGACTTGCGCTCGCTGAAGCTGACTGACTTGAGCTAACCGATGCAGATTCACTGGAGCTTACTGAAGCTGACTGACTTGCACTCACTGACGCTGACTGACTCGAACTTGCCGACGCAGATTGACTAGCGCTCGCTGAAGCGGATTGACTGGCACTTGCAGACGCTGATTGACTGGCACTCACTGAAGCTGATCGACTCGCACTCAATGAAGCGGACTGGCTCGAACTTACAGATGCTGATTGGCTCGAACTTACTGAAACAGATTGACTAGCACTTACTGAAGCGGATTCGCTGGCGCTTACTGAGGCTGATTGACTCGAACTTGCAGATGCAGATTGGCTCGAGCTTACTGAAGCGGACTGACTAGCACTTACTGAGGCTGACTCACTTGCACTCAATGATGCGGATTGGCTAGCACTCGCTGAAGCCGATTGACTCGAACTTACTGATGCTGATTCGCTTGAACTTACTGAGGCAGACTGGCTTGAGCTTACGGACGCAGACTGGCTGGCACTTACTGAAGCCGATTCGCTGGAGCTCGCTGAGGCGGATTGACTCGAACTTGCAGAAGCCGACTGGCTTGAACTTACAGACGCAGATTGACTAGCACTCACTGAGGCTGACTGGCTCGCACTCACTGAAGCGGATTGACTCGAACTTGCCGATGCGGATTGACTCGAGCTTACTGAAGCAGATTGGCTGGAGCTTACTGATGCGGACTGACTCGAACTTACTGATGCTGACTGGCTTGAGCTTACTGATGCAGATTGGCTCGAGCTAGCTGAAGCTGACTGGCTAGCGCTGGCTGACGCAGATTGGCTGGAGCTTACGGACGCTGATTGGCTCGAACTTACTGATGCTGATTGACTTGAACTTACTGATGCTGATTGGCTAGCACTTACCGAAGCTGACTGGCTCGAACTTACTGATGCTGATTGGCTCGAACTCGCTGAAGCAGACTGGCTATTACTTACTGAAATTGACGCTTGATTTGGCGTGATTTGCCCATTAAATGTATCTGAAACCAAACCATCCACAGTCGTACTTGCAGTCACTGGTCCACTTGGAAGTCGTCCTCCATTGCGATCATATACTTTCTTCAAGTCAGTTGCAGTAAAGGTTACACTGGTAGAACTCCCCGTTGCTTGTTTGGTGAATGTTTCCCCTGCAATTGTAAGAGTAACAGTCCCACCTGGAGTCACTCCATCTACCGTAATCGCTTGATTTGTGAGACCACCTTTTTCGTTAAGATATTGATTCTCTATCCTTGGCGTCTGAGGGCGCACAGTAAAGCTCACGTCAATTTCATCCGTACTTCCATCTGGATAAGTTACCACCGCTGTCAAAGTATGCCGACCAGCAGACAAATTCGTATTGGTTCCAGATTTCCAAGTATAGGTTGTTCTAGTTCCCTTAGTAATTCCTGTAGTAGGTAATTCTGGTGTCCCTGTAGCATTCGTGATGTACTGACTGGCTTCACCAACAGAAACAGTCCCTGAATTGGCCGTTAGAGTAAAGTTTCGATTCACCTCAGCATTGATAGCTGGTTCGTACTTTTCAGACTGAGCATGGACTTCAAATTGAATTGCGGCAGGGTTGGCTGTTAAATCTTTTACAAGACCTACGTCAGTAGTATTTCCGCTAAAATTACCTTCCTGATCATAGGTGAAAACATAACGGGTCCACAAACTATTTACTGCTTGATTTTTTCCAACAGAACCCGTGATTGAAACGGTGAAAGGATTTGATGCTGTAGCATTTCCATCTTTGGCTAGTTTATTTGTCGGAACAATCATGCTGATACTTTGACCATTACTCGTAGTGAATGAGACAACAGTTGAAGTAGCCGGATAGGCCGCGGGAACAGCAGTAGGAACAAATTTTGCATGTTCAATTCGACCACTGTTATCAGTAAACTCAATGGTCCCAGAAAAATTTTCTTCTCGATAAATTATAAATTTTTGCCCTTCTAGAACTGCGCCACCTGTAACGGTTATTTTCTGAAGTTCTGGCTTCTCAGTATCCCTAGCAGCTCTGAAGCTAGCGGTATTTGAAGCTTGGGTCAAAGCTTGTCCATTTCTGCTGTCACGAAGTCCAGAGTTGGCACGTAACACAGCATTTGCAATGCTATTTCGAGCTTCTGTAGCCTTATTCAAAATAGAAGTAAAATCAGAAAGCTCCCCTTTCAAGGACTTTTCAATCTCATTGTTGACAAGACTAGCCTTGGCAATTGCCTCATCCGAGTTTGGAAGTCCCTGCGCTTGAACTAGAAATTGCCCAATCTCGGCTGATAAGGACTCTAATTTCTTCCGTTTTTCTTCATTTTGTTTTTCCGTCATGGCAACGGAAGTCATAGTCAGACCTGATTCAGCCGTCACATCTTCATTCTTTACAAGACCAGACTCACTTTGAGGCAAGGATTCTGTAGAAAAATCAACTGCTTTTAGTTCTTTTGAAGAATGAGATTCTTTCACCGACTCCCGAGCTGACTCATTTGCTTGGTAGTTACTTTGAACACCAACCGAAGCTCTCTCTGACAGAACACTATTCGCTTGATTTCGTGTTCCAAGGGATTCACTAGAACTAGCAGTTACACTTTGACTGTTTGCCAAGGATTGACTAGTAGAAGCAGATTGGCTCATCGACTGGCTCACGCTAGAAGAGTTTGAGGCACTGATAGACTGGCTCGTAGAGGCAGATTGACTGGAGCTCTGCGAATTGAATTCTGACAATGACTGGCTTTGACTGGTAGACAAAGACAAGCTAGCAGTATCTTGATGATCCCGAGTCGTCCCCAGCACTACTGAATCTCTCGTCGCCAGGGTATCTTTTGATTCGACAGTCTTTTCAACAGCGACTGCATCATTGGCATAAACACGCGTTTGCGTCGCAGCAAAACCACCTAAGATCGTCCCCGTAGCTGCTATCCCTTTCAAGACATCCAAGCCGGTCAACTTCTGCCCTTCTTGCTTTTCGACCATTTCAGTCTTTACTTGGCTCGTATCCGCACTTCCACGCATCACCTTAAATAAGCCAAAAAGGGAAGTCGAGGCCCGTAGCCAATGCTTCCCTGATTTGATTAATTTGAACCGAGTTACACGGTCTGTTTCTCTATATTCACCCTTCTGGCGTCTAAAAAACATGTTACTTCCCTCTATATGAAAAAGAATTTATTCACCTATAAAAACTATCTCCTTATTATATACCAAATATACCTACAATTCAATATCTATAACTTACTCTGAAGAAAGAAAATGATTTCAAAAATAACTTTATTTCAAAACTATTCTGTTTTTTCAATATAATCTTCATTTTTTGCTCTGTTAATATATTTTGTTTACTTTATAACCTTTTCTAAATGCTTAAAAAATTGAGTAACTAATTCCAATCACTCAGGGAATTGATTTTTATTCAAAATATAGAAAAAGTCCATGAATCAATAGCAGCCACAGACTTTTAGGAGTAGAGTATTTAAAGGTAGTTTCACAAATGAACTAATGAGACCGGTAGCCGAGGTAACTTTCTATCCTTTCCAACAAAAAAATCCACGAATCAAAAACATTCGAGGACTTTTCTTACGTCGCATTTAAGCAAAATGCCATACTAATTAATAGCCGTAATCTACGACACTGAGTTTTACAAATCGATTTCATTTGTAAAACGTGGTTACGACGGAAAAATCCACGAATCGATAATATTCGTGGATTTTTCCTAGTGAAGCGTTTAGGTAAGCCGCCATGGCGATTACCGTCAAATGACAGCAACTTTATGTTGCTAGTCATTTGTAACGATTTACATCTTTTCCTCCAACTCTACGTCTGGATACTTGTCCGCAAACCAGCGGAGGGCAAAGTCATTTTCAAAGAGGAAGACTGGTTGGTCAAAACGGTCTTTGGCCAAGATATTGCGGCTTGAGGACATGCGCTCGTCCAAGTCCTCAGGCTTGATCCAACGAACGGTCTTTTTACCCATTGGGCTCATGACTACTTCTGCATTGTACTCGCCTTCCATACGGTGCTTAAAGACTTCAAATTGGAGTTGTCCCACAGCGCCTAGCATGTACTCGCCTGTTTGGTAATTCTTGTAAAGCTGAATGGCTCCTTCTTGCACCAATTGTTCAATCCCCTTGTGGAAGGATTTTTGTTTCATGACATTCTTAGCAGAAACTTTCATGAAAATCTCAGGTGTAAAGGTTGGCAGTGGTTCAAATTCAAACTTGTTTTTTCCAACCGTCAAGGTGTCTCCAACCTGATAAGTCCCCGTATCATAAACCCCGATGATATCACCTGCAACAGCATTGGTCACATTTTCACGACTTTCCGCCATAAACTGAGTCACATTCGATAGTTTGGCACCCTTACCAGTACGAGGCAGATTGACACTCATACCTCGCTCAAATTCACCCGATACGATACGGACAAAGGCGATACGGTCACGGTGACGAGGATCCATATTAGCTTGGATTTTAAAGACAAATCCTGAGAAATCCTTGTCATAAGGATCCACAATTTCGCCATCTGTTTTCTTGTGTCCATGTGGTTCTGGAGCAAACTTAAGGAAGGTCTCAAGGAAGGTCTGCACTCCAAAGTTAGTGAGGGCTGAACCAAAGAAGACTGGCGTCAGTTCTCCTGCAAGAATAGCTTCTTCTGAAAATTCATTTCCTGCTTCTTGAAGGAGTTCGATATCGTCCTTAACCTGAGCGTAGAAAGGATTACTTCCAAAGAGCTTGTCCCCTTCTTCCAGACTGGCAAAACGCTCATCTCCTTTATAGAGTTCCAAGCGTTGGTTATAGAGGTCATACAAGCCTTCGAAGGCTTTCCCCATCCCGATTGGCCAGTTCATAGGATAGCTCGCAATACCTAGGACTTCTTCCAATTCTTGCAAGAGGTCCAGTGGCTCACGACCATCACGGTCCAGCTTGTTCATAAAGGTAAAGACTGGAATGCCACGGTGCTTCACAACCTCAAACAATTTCTTGGTTTGGGCCTCGATACCCTTGGCAGAG
>QWCW01002747.1_pt1 | contig 11236 bp, 9 predicted proteins | sample 1972691 | NCBI WGS metagenome assembly QWCW01 (sample SAMN09866698, study PRJNA288562) | Human oral metagenome isolate pre2_saliva, whole genome shotgun sequencing... | reverse complement strand
GTAGCACGTACCTTACCGAAGTACATACCCATACCACCACCAAACTTGCTCACCTGTGAGAAGTTGTCCAAGCTACGATAGATACCATCCAAACTGTCTGGTACGGTGTCAATGAAGCAACTTGACAGCTGATGACTTGGCTTACGAGAATTAGAGAGGGTAGGGGTGGCCATCGTTACTTCCAACTTACTAAGCAAGTCATAGATGCGACGTACCCACATAAGACGGTCTTCCTTCTCTGGCATAGCAAGGTGAAGAGCAATACCAAGGAACATCTCTTGTACGCGTTCAATCACCTTTCCAGAGTAATTCTTGATGACATAACGCTTTAAGAGGAGGTCGAGTCCAGAATAATTAAGTAGTTTGTTGCGTTCAGGGTCAATGAAGGTAGCAGCTTCATTGATTTCTTCTTCGCTATAGTTCTGAAGGATATAGTCGCCATAAAGGCCCTCTTCGGTCATGTATTTCAGCTTTCTATAGAAGGTTCTGAGTCCCATCTCCTCCTCTAATCGGCTGATATTCTTTTCTGAACGATAAGAGAGAATACGTGCTGAAATCATCTCCCAAGATGGAGCCTCAGGTGTTGTCAATTCTACAGCAGCCTTGATGAGGGCCTCGATAGCGTCCTTCTGTGACATACCAGGTTTACTGAAGCTTGAAAACTTCTCCTGAAGAGTCACCATACTATACGACCGCTCGCGGTATTCGCGTGCCACGCTTTGTAAGACATCAGCCAACTTACGGTCGTCAGCTGCCCACGCAATGTAGTTGATAGCTTGTCGTTGCTCATTACGTTGATAGCGGAAGAGGATGTAGTTCTTCGCCTCGTCATAATGACCATGAGCCATAAGACACTTCTCCACACGGTTTTGAATATCCTCAACAGTGCGTAGTTCGGGATTGTCAGTGATGAACTGTTCTACTTCACTTACCATTCCGGCTATCTCACTATCTGAGACTTCCTTCCCAGTACTGATGAAACTCTTTTTAATGGCTATCGAAATCTTGTTGTTATCATAGACTTCTATCTCTCCATTGCGCTTTGTTATATCCATTACTTATTATGTATAGTTTTCTTTTTTATTCTACTCTGACTACTTTATCACATTTACTTATTTGCTAATAAGTACCATTCTCTCAATTAGTTATCTTATTTAGTAGTTTTAATTAGCGACAAAGTTAAGGAAAAAAAACGAGAAGGAGTTATCCAAAATGGAATATTTTCAGCACTTAATCACTTTTAATTATTCTCTAAAAAAGATGTTTTCTGACTACTCATTATTAGTGATTTTGATACTAAAAATTGCTGTCCATGCAAGGAGAAAAGTACTGTTTCTAAGCCTTAAAATTATGTTTTATCCTCGTTATCAGTTCTTCTCATCTGCCCCTTCATCTTTTCCTGCGAATTATTTTCATGAAGAAAAATATTTTTTTTCGTGAAGAGAAATATTTTTTTTCATGAAAATAAATTCTTCCATTCGTGAAAATAAATCAGTGAAGACAAGCGGTTACTATGGAAGAAGAGCTGTTAACGTAGTTTATCAGTCCTCCTCAACCTTCTTATCGATGGTTAATAAGCACCAAAATCAATGTCTTCTTATAGAAAGAATATCAGAGATTTATTGTAACTTTGCAATAGTTTCCACAGAAGAAAGGTTTCTGCTGTATATGAAAACACTATCAGAAGACTTGAAACGATAAGTCGTCAGCTGAATAGGACTGTGCAGGATAGCTTTCTTTCGATAGTGGAAAATAAGATAAACAAAGGGACAGAAGAGAAATGATATTACTAAGTTTCGATACGGAAGAGTTTGATGTACCACGCGAACACGGGGTAGATTTCTCACTTGAAGAGGGCATGAAGGTGTCTGTAGTGGGTACGAATCGTATCCTCGACATACTGAAAGCGAATAAGGTCTGTGCTACCTTCTTCTGCACTGGCAACTTTGCAAGACTGGCACCAGAGGTCATGGAGCGCATAAAAAACGAAGGACACGAGGTGGCTTGTCATGGTGTTGACCACTGGCAACCCAAACCAGAGGATGTCTTTCGGTCGAAGGAAATCATCGAGGAGGTGACGGGTTTGAAGGTTGAGGGTTATCGTCAGCCACGTATGTTCCCTGTGTCAGAGGACGATATAGAGAAGGCTGGCTATCTTTATAACTCCTCTCTTAATCCTGCTTTCATACCGGGTCGATACATGCACCTCACTACTCCACGCACATGGTTTATGCAAGGTAAGGTAATGCAGATACCTGCCAGCGTCAGTCCTCACCTACGTATCCCACTCTTCTGGTTGTCATTACACAATTTCCCAGAGTGGTTCTATCTTCGCTTAGTTCGACAGGTATTACGCCACGATGGCTATTTTGTGACCTATTTCCACCCATGGGAATTTTATGAACTCAAGTCGCATCCAGAGTTCAAGATGCCTTTCATCATCAAAAACCACAGTGGACAGGAGTTAGTAGGACGGCTCGACCGCTTCATCAAAGCGATGAAGGCAGACAAACAAGAGTTTATTACCTATACCAACTTTGTGCATAGACAGAAGCAATAGGCGCTAAAAAAATATGATAAAACTTGCAACGGTCTCTCCTTGTTACAATGAGGAAGAGGTTTTAGAACAGTCGGCAGCACGGCTCATGGAGCTTTTCGACGAACTTATCAGTCAAGGGAAGATTTCCGATGACTCAATGATTGTATTTGTCAATGACGGTAGTCGTGATCGGACATGGGAGATTATCCAACAGCTCCACAGCCAGTATCCACGTATAAAGGGTATTAACCTCGCCCATAACGTGGGTCATCAGAATGCTATCATGGCTGGTATGATGACAGTAAAAGACTGGGCTGACGCTGTTATCACACTCGATGCCGACTTGCAAGACGACTATAAGAAATGTATTCCACAGATGGTTGAGGCCTTTGAGGAAGGTAACGAGATAGTCTATGGAGTGAAGGTTTCGCGCAAGGCCGACCCTGTGTTGAAACGTATGTCAGCCCAAGCCTTCTATCATCTACAGGAGAGAATGGGTGTGAACAGTATCTTTAATCATGCTGACTTCCGTCTGATGAGTCGTCAATCCTTAGAGATACTCTCTCATTATAAGGAGCGCAACCTCTATCTGCGGGGTCTCATCCCATCTATCGGACTCAAGTCAACGACTGTCGACGACCGCATCAGCGAGCGTACAGCTGGTACTTCGAAGTACACACTACGTAAGATGCTTGGGTTGGCATTAGACGGCATCACGTCATTCTCCGTCAAACCTGTCTACTATGTCATCTATCTTGGTATTGCTTTCTTGCTCATCAGCCTGTGTATAGGTATCTATGTCATCCATGCTTTCATAAACCATACAGAGGTGGCAGGCTGGGCTTCGCTCATTCTGAGCATCTGGCTCGTGGGTGCTATACTGATGATTTCAATCGGTGTAGTAGGTGTTTACATTGCGAAGATATATGAAGAAGTGAAGCAGCGTCCGCTTTATAACATCAGTCAGATACTCGATTAAGGTTCATTCTATATGTCGACACGCATCAAAGAGCTTTGGCAGCGATGGCAAAAAGACTTCTGGCGACTGTTCCGTTTTGGTATAACAGGAACGGTGTGTTCGCTTATTCACTATGGAGTCTATTGTCTTTGTTTGCTCTTTACGAACACTACTATAGCCTATACAGCTGGCTATGGCGTAGGACTTCTTTGTAACTACGGACTGACAACCTACTTTACTTTTAAGGGAAAGCCGTCAAAGCGTAATGTAGCGGGCTTTGTAGGCAGTCATATTCTCAACTACCTTTTGGAGATAGGACTGCTCCAACTCTTCCTTTGGTTAGGTGTTAGCAAATGGCTGTCGCCTGTCCTTGTGATGGTGATAGTCGTGCCTATCAACTTTGTTCTACTACGTCTTGTGTTCGTGAAAAGAAAGAGGTAGATGGGTGATGGGTGTTAAGTGTTGGGTGATGATGGTTAGTAAGGTGGTTGTTGAGTATTCACAGGATAGGTGTTGACTTATACCACGGTATTAGATGAGCGGTAGGACATTAATAGAAAAGAATAAGAAAAGAGTTATCCCCAAGCACTTTCTGGAAAGGAAGGCGCTTGGGGATAATACTTTACACCTTATTATATACCTCAAGAATCTGTGAGGCTACATCTTGATTCTCAAATCGTTTTACGTAGTGTTGGCTCTTAACGACCATTTCCTGGCGATGCTCTATCGCTGAAAGGATTGCAGCTGCATTGCCGTCGACGTCGTCTGGACCCACATAAAGGCAGTCTGGCCCACCTGCTTCCTCTAAGCAACTACCCGTGGCAGCCACTACTGGGAGTCCACTCTGTATGGCTTCGATGATAGGAATACCAAAGCCTTCATAGCGAGAAGGATAGATGAAGGCTTCAGCCTGATTGTAGATAGCTGCAAGAAGGTCGTTGGGAACACCCTGTAAGAAATGGATTCGGTTGCCAATCCCTAATCGTCTGATTTCTGCATCGAGCTTCTTCTGATATTTCGTCAGCCTGCCTACGACGACAAGATGGAGGTCGGAAGGTAGTTTTGCCATAGTTTGAATACCCAAGAGGATATTCTTTCGCACTTCTACCGTCCCTACATTTAATATATAACGTTGTGGGAGTTGATACTTACGACGGGCCTCTTTTCGCTAATCGCAATGATACGGCTTGCCTCCCGTAGTGTTTGATAGAACTTACGCTTGTAGAAGAAAACGTCAATAGGGGGATAGAACTCCGGATGACGTAGGAAGATAAGGTCGTGAACAGTAACTACACTGGGGATGCCGGCTGCTGCCAAGCCAGAAGGGAGTTCGCCTGAAAGACCGTGATAGAGCTCTACTCCATCTGCTTTTAGGTCCTTTACTACCCCTTTCACACGCCACCAGTCACGCTGCAGACGGAAACGAAGGTGGTTGGGGTAGCAGAACTGTATGTTATCTCGCAGTTCCACCTGATTGCGAAGGTCGTCTCGTCCAGCATCAGGAGCATAAAGTCGTAAGTTTGTGTCAGGCATTAACGGAGCAAGGTCGTTGATGAGTGTACGCCCATAGCTGCCTAATCCAGTGCCATTCCTTACTATTCGTTTGGCATCATAACCTATTATCTTCTTATTCATGAGCATCAACCTTTTCTATTGGGGTATAGTCCTTTGTGCATAACTCGTAACAAAGCCACAGCCAAACAATACTGATAGGAAGTGCACGGAGTGCATAGGTCTGTATATAATCATGTCTTATCGTCTTTGGAATGAGGTCGCAATTACCCATACCAGATAGGATGAAGACAAATACCATTAGTGCTATCGCCCACTTACCACGCTTCCAAGGAGCTGCGGTGTACCATATACAAACGCCTAATAAGGCTATCACGTATCCGCTGGCTTCGCTACCTGTACTAAAGAGGATGACAAATAAGAGTACAGAGGCGAGTATGGTCTCACGGAAGGCAAGGTTCTTATACTGTGAGAAACGTAGGTAAGGAAGGGCAAAGAGTGCCATTCCAGGGATGATAAGCCACAGGTCTGAATAGTCCGCATGCCCTGTTGTACGACGAACAAAGCCTAATAATGAGATGTTTTGAGCAAAGGAGTTGAGGTTATGTGTGTTCTTCTCCACAAGACAAGTGAACCACTCGTGGTATTGTCCGATGATATAACATGAATAGGGCTGTTAACAATGTGAATCCGCAGAACCAATAGATGTAGACTTGCTGTGATTTACGCAGTCCTGACCAATAGATGGCCGCAAACAACCAACCAGATAAGAATAGTAACCACAATAGCATACCAGCCCATTCGGGTAAAAGGGCAAAAGGGGCTATGATTAAAGAGAATAGAGGACCGTAATGATTGACGTCGCTATACTCTGACGGATAGGCTGCATAAAGTGATGTTCCGTTCACTGTGTGCCAGTAAACACCCTTAAATATAAGGAAGTTATTGTGACTACGATGCAACTTCAGCATACCTACTAATGATAGTAGAGTCCATATACCTAAGAGAACACGGCGGTCGGAGAGAAAGGGGAGGGTAAGGAATTGTTTTATTCTTTCTTTCATATCAAATTCGTTAGCTTGCTTTATATGCGAATAACAGCACAAAAGTAACAATAAAGAATGATATATATGCCATTAATAACCTATTATTTATGAAAAGACTACCGACTCAATAGTGTTCTCTCATAGTTATTTCGGGCTGTAAAAGCTTTTTTCATAAGAAAAGAGAGACCTATACTCTTATTTAGAAAATTATTATATATCTTTGTAGGTATCATCATTTATTACCCTTTATACGGCTTTAAGCTGTGATACAACTGATAAAAAGAATTTATGACAACCGAGAGAAAAGATAATATCAAGCAAGGATTCGTTTATTATGTCCTGTCGACTCTTACATTGGCCATCATATTCTTCTCCTATATCTTTAATGGGCAGAGTACGGAAGTGATGGATTGTGTGGGTTGGATCTACTTTGTTTCGTCATGTATTACGCATGCTGCATTGTTTACGCTTGTTCCTTTTCTTATCCTGCAAGTGCCCTTGTCTGCTGTTGGTTGCCGTCAATGGATTACAAGAACTATTCTTTCAATAGTCTATGCCTTACTGTTTATCATTGCTGTAGTGAATAGTTATGTTTATGGAATCTACCATTTTCATATCAATGGGCTTGTGTTGGAAATGCTAACAGGGCCTGGTGCATCAGAGATCTTTGTGTTTAGTGTGTGGGCATATATGAAGGCCATTGGTCTTGCCTTAAGCTTTGTCTTGCTTAGTATAGGACTGGCTTTCATTGCAAAGTTTATTTCTAAGCACCTTATAATTAGGCATCTCAATCGAAACATATTGTTAACACTACTTAGTTTCGTACTTCTCTCACAAGGAATACATATTTATGGAGGGGCAACGATGCGGAGTTCTATCATTGAGTCGACTGACGTCTTACCTTATTATTTCCCACTTCGCGCTAACAAACTACTGGAGAAATTAGGACTCATAAGCATTGAGAAGATTAATCAAATACAACTGAAAGGAGGCGTGAACAAATTGCGTTATCCATTGGAACCGCTTAAGACGAGTCGTATTGACCATCTTGGTAAACCTAATGAGAAGTATAATATCGTCATCCTATGTATTGACTCTTGGAATCCACGTACTCTTACACGTGAGTGTACACCAAATATCTGTGCGTTTGCTGACCATGCAGAGACATTTACTAAGCACCTTAGTTCGAGCAACGCAACCAGTGGTGGCATCTTTGGAATGTTCACTGGGATATCTGCATACTACTGGAAAAGCTTCGAATCAAGCTGTATGCAACCCTTACTCATTAAGCAGTTGCTTAAAGAAGGGTATCATGTGCAAACTTATCCAAGTGCTACATTAGAGTACCCACCCTTTGCTAAGATGCTGTTCCGTGATGTGAAGGGACTAAACGTAAGTACTCCGGGTAAGACAACGATTGAGCGTGACAACCGTATCACACATAACTTCATTGCTGATATTGATAAATACGATGGTAAGAAACCTTTCTTTGCCTTTGTGTTCTACGATATTGCCCACAATATGGACCTTCCTAAGAGTAAGCAATATCGGTTCAAACCATGCTGGGAGTACGTGGACTACATGAAACTTAACAATGATACCGACCCAACACCATTCTTTAATCTCTATAAGAACTCGGTTGCTGAAGCTGACTCGCTCATCGGTTTGACTCTAAACAAGCTCCGAGAGAAAGACTTACTACGCAATACAGTGGTCATCATAACTGGTGATCATGGGCAGGAGTTCAATGAGAACCATAATAACTACTGGGGTCATGCCTCTAATTATTCGTTATTTCAAGTTGGAACGCCGCTCATTTATTATTATCCCGGCTGTAAACCAGGTAAAAGAAACTATCGAACAACTCATTATGACATCTCCCCAACATTAATGCACAGTGTGTTAGGTGTGACTAATCCGCCTTCAGATTATTCAATGGGGACATATCTTGATGACTCTTCCCCACGTGACTGGCATCTTGTAGGGCATGAACTCTATTATGCTTTTATCCGTTCTGACGGCACAATCATTGAGAAGCAAGGAGCAGGAAACCTAAAGATAATGGACCCAAAGATGCACGTCATACCGAATTATCCGCTCAAACCAAAGGACTTACAAGCTGTTATTCAGAAGATGAATAGGTTTTATAAATAGCATACAGATACTGTTTGCTTATTTTACCAACTGAGTCCATGATTTCTTGTTAAGCGTAAGTTATCAATCTTCCCAGATGTTCTTAATACGAACATCACGCAGAACAGTAAGCACTTTCTTTATCTTACTGCGGAAAAGGTCGGCCTTTAAGCGAGCCGACATATCATTAACTTCATTATAAGGTTCGCCTCTCTGAAGGATATCACGTAAGAAGGAAGATGAGGTTATACCCCATTTACGAAGGAACTGTGTGCTTCCATCGTTCTTTACTATTCGCAATCACGCTCTTATCATAGAAAGGACGTGGCTGAATGAGTGTTGAAGAGAAGAAGAACATATTATCAGGCAGCTGCTGTATCTCCTCAAATAAGGCTTTATCCCACTCAGGACACACATACATGTCATCGTTCATATATAGGATATAGTCTGTTGATACCAATGGGCGCAACCTATTCAAGGCAAAGCAAACACCTACATTCTCATCAGAAGCCGTGTATTTCAGCCCTTGTTGCTCTACCCACTCACGTGTTCCGTCACTTCCATCATTGATATGAACGAGTATTTCATGCTCATAACAAGAGTTCTTTCTGATACTTTCAATGCACAATTTAAGGAATGACAGATTATTCCAAGTAGGAATTAAAATCGAGAAAAGAGGCTTAACTGTATTGTCCATACTTATTATTGTAGTGTTAACCAGACTATTCCTCATCCAAAGACGAGGCTATTAAAAATATCTAACAATACCACCCGATGTACATAACACTTAGCTATTACAAAGGAAATAGTGCTATATCTTCGCTTATGTTATCTGTTTTATAATAAAGAATATAATGTTCTCTCTTTCAGTTAACATGTTGCAAAAGTACAGAAAAAAATCGTATCTCTGCCCATGAGAAGCTGAAAAAGAGATATTAGTTGTACGTTTCTATGCTTATATCCACTATTGTTTAGTTACTGTTCAGTCCTCCAATACAAGCCAAAATACACTTGACGCAGTAGGTTGCGGGCTGCCGTGAGTCGCTCAGCTTCCTTTCTATAGGTAGGAACAGACTCTATTTGGTCAACGTTAGCACTATAGTAAGTACTGTCTGGCACGGTGGTATCTAAGAGATTATGGCCCATCTTGAAATACTTAGTATCATGGAAAGCAAAGGGAGCCAGCGTCGCTAAGATATCGTCATGGCTTCCCCAACGATTAGTTAGCTTGTTGTAAGCCTCCTTCCGTAGGTAGGTTGGCAGATAGATATAGAGCGGTACGGAGTGTTCATACCGTTTGTCGACAGCATCATAGTCAAGGATAGAACGCACGTTATGGTCGCCTGTGATAACGAGTATCGTATTCTTTGCCGCAGCAGAAGCCTTGAAGCGGTTGAGAAAGTCGTTTAACACCTTATTATAATAGCGAAATCCCGTGAGATACTTATCCAATACCTTACGATTATGCTCTGCAAAGCACTTCTTAGCATAGAACGACTCTGGTAGAGGGGGGAGTTTTAAGTCTTTTGGGAACTCAAAGGGTGGGTGATTGGTTGTTGTCATCACTGCAATCATCTGCCGTTTCTTTGATGGTTTCTCCAGCCTGTCTAACAACGCTTGAAAGAGATATTCGTCGTAAACACCAATGCTATTATAAGTAGCATGAGGATAGTCTTTTAAGAGAGAGAACTTATCATAGATAGCATCAAATTGTTGATGAACCAATGCTTCGGCACAGTTTTCCCATGCAGCGTCCATTCCCGACATGAATGTCGTTGTGTAATTGCTGGCTTTGAAAGGTAGGGCTATCGACGTAGGGAGAGTCTTAAATCGATAAGCCGAGGCAAAGAAGCGTGGGAAAGGGGTAGAGACATAGAGGTTCTCAAGCGATGCTACCGTACCATTCTGTACTGATTGGAAGTTACGGAAGAGTAGGTCGTCCTTGAAATGACGCTCTAATCCGAAGTACATCTCCGCATCCTTCTGTTGGAGATTGAACAGATAATTGCTCCAACTCTCGCTATATATGATTACAATATTTGGTTGAGGCTGTTTCAGACTGTCGCCTACTTCTTCGAAGAGAGCATGCTGCAGCGCTGTTAGCGTGTCGTTCTTCGCCATCTTCACCTTCCCATCTGTATAGACATCCAGGGCTTCCTGCAGACTCTTGAACTTATATTCATGCAGTAAGTCGTCTGTCTTTGCTATCTTGAAAGCGTTGTTCTTCTCCTTATAAGCCTTTTTCAACATGTAAATAGCATTCGGAACAAGGTCGTTCAGAGGTTTCTGATTTGACACAAACGTGTCTTCTATCTGTAGAGGGAAGCGCCATACCGACCCACGCAGACCGATGACTAAAAAGGCAATATACAATAGGATGGTAGCCGACAGTTTAATGACTTTGAGGCGTGAAGGTTGCTGTCTGCTTGCCGAATGGAGAGCGTTACGAGCAGACGACTTGCCCAACTCAATTCTACGGATAAGTAGAAGGATTGGTAGAAGGATAAGAAGAAAGGCGATAGCCTCGTAGACACAGTGATATTCTTCCCATATTGTTTGAATTAAACTCATTGGTCCTTCGTTGAAGAAATCGAAGAATGTGAGGTTGATATGGCTATTGAAATTGGCGTAAAAGCCCATGTCAATACCGCTAATAGCCAACAGAAGCGCGCAGACAATAGAGAAATAAAGTCTACGAAAACGACTTAACACACGTTCTGTCCATGATTTTCTAAGGGCTGCAAAGACGAAAGTTAGAACCGTTGGGAGTATCAACACGTAGCATACTACTTGCACATCAAAACGCAAGCTATTAAATAGTAAGCGAGGTAGAACAGTTAGGTTACTACTGATAATACTCATCGGGACGAACGCAATGGCAAAGCAAATGCGCACGAAGAATAGGATGACAAGGATTATAGCGGAATGCTTTATGAGATATGATAAGTTCTTATACATTATTTCTTTTGACTTATTTCGGGTTTAAGATAGGGTTCTTTCGATAAGAGTGGAGCATCGACAGGCATCGTTTTCGCCGTCATCTCTACT
>QWCW01000919.1_pt1 | contig 11239 bp, 9 predicted proteins | sample 1972691 | NCBI WGS metagenome assembly QWCW01 (sample SAMN09866698, study PRJNA288562) | Human oral metagenome isolate pre2_saliva, whole genome shotgun sequencing... | reverse complement strand
TAAGGTCGATGTAAATAATTATATTCTCAATGACGCTTAAAGAACTACTTTGTACTATTCCTTTTGAAAAGATAGAACCACATATAGCGCTGTTTTATCCCGATATGGCTACTCCTCGAATACTCGAGTTGTTTCGTTCTCATTATAAGTTGCTATGTCGGCTCATTCCACGGGTAGCTGAGTCGGAAGAACCTTGTATCATTACAATGACGAAATGAGAAGAGAATGAAACTCCTTTTTTAGATGCTTATAATATTGAAGGCTGCGACTGGGAAGAGGCTTTATCTAAAGAAGTAGTAGTAGAACCTGAAGTGACGGCCTCATTATCCGAAATAGCCGCTTGTTGTCTTTGGCACACCTCGTTCTATGGCTTTACTTCCAAACAAAGAGAAGAAGTATTTCAAGAATTCGAACAAGAAACGGAGTATTACTTATCTCGAATGAGACGTTTGTTCAAGAACTCATAGAGGATGCAAAAAAGAATTTTCCTATTACATGGGAAAGGTTCAGCAATGAGTGGGACAACTTTTCGGAAGAGATGAAATGATGATATATGGTAAATAATACCAACTGTATACTTTGTCTAGTAATGTCTGAAAAAGTGTGTAAGGCTGCTTTATTCTTTCTCTCTGAGACATGTTCCAGAGGAAGATTAAGAGGAAATAAAGCTTACACACTTTTTAGATGCTACCTTTTGCTATTTTTCGTGTAGATGAAATAGCAAAGAAGTTTAAAAAAACAGGTTGGAAAATCTATATGATTTTCCAACCTGTTTTTTAAGAGTATTCTCGATCATTCCTTGATATTGGGTTCTTCCAAACCGAGTTTTTTCTTCTTGTCTACAACTTTTAAGATCAGGCCAATGACAAGAGCCACTGCACCAAGACCAGCAAGCATAATCAGCGGAGCTGTATAGTTGAGTTGAGTGGGATCTGTTACACCAACATTGGTTTTGTCGAGAACTTTACCAATGAGCAGGGGGAATAGCCAAAGACCAATATTCTGAATCCAGAAGATAAGAGCATAAGCAGATCCAATGATTTTTGCATCTACCAATTTTGGAACACTGGGCCAAAGTGATGCTGGGACTAAAGAGAAAGAAGCCCCGAGAACTAGGATTGTTATATATGCTACGATAACTCCACCAACTTGGCTGTCCTTGAATTCAGGGAGAACAAAGGCAAAAGTGAGATGGCAGAAAATCAAGAGTAGCGAACCTAAAACGAGCATAGATGCAGCTTTTCCTTTGTGATCGACATAGCTACCGAGAATCGGAGTGATACCAACGGCCAAAAGTGGGAATACTGCAAAGATTGATTCTGCTGACTGACGCATGTAGCCCATATAACAATAGATAACGAGGCTAAGAATAGAGATAGTTAGCATGGTATACTTAAGTGCTTTTTTCTTCATGAAATTGAACATAAAAGCAGAAGCTGCTACTAAGAGCATGATAACATACTGGACTATTGTTACACTTGAGGATGCCCAAAAAGAATCTTTGGGTAATTCTGTGAATGTTAGGTTACACTGAAGCATATTTACAGCATACTTCTGGAAAGGAAAGATAGCAGAGTAATACAGCACACAAAGTAAAGCTACAAGCCAAAAGCCCATACTTGTGAGAATTTTACCCAAATCGCTAATTTTAAAAGGCTCATCCTTTTCTTCTGCTTCGCCAGTTTGAGAATCGAGTTTTTTGTCCATAAAGAAGTAGACAATGAACATGATCAAAGCAATACAGATAAGTACTACACCAAATGCTACTGAACGAGATACATTGACTTGACCACCCAATTTGGCAAAGAACGGAGAGAAAATCATGCAAGTGGCAACACCAAGGCGTGCAAGTGCCATTTCAGAACCCATTGCCAATGCCATTTCGCGTCCCTTAAACCATTTTACAATACCACGAGAAACTGTGATACCTGCCATTTCCACACCGCAGCCAAAAATCATGAAGCCGCAAGCTGCAACCTTGGCAGAGGCAGGCATGCCTTCATAGAAAGGAGAAACGCCCAATTGTTCAAAGACGGGAATATGGTTGAGGTTGTTCGTGAACCAAACATCAAGTGCACTTCCTGCAAAGCTGTCGCTGATGGCGTAATACTTAATAAGTGCACCTGCTAGCATAACCGCTCCTGAGAGTACTGCAGTGAAGCGTACCCCCATTTTGTCGAGAATGATACCAGCAAAGATGAGAAAGAATATAAATACGTTCAAAAAGGTTTCTGAACCTTGCATCGTTCCAAAAGCTGTGGTCTTATTTTTTCAACCAACGATCAAGCCAACGGGAGAAAGTGCGTTGCCAAAGAATTCCGTTTTGAGGCTGGAGCACCCAATGGTTTTCATCCGGGAAAAGTAACATTTGTGCAGGAATTCCGCGCAGTCGAGCTGCTGCAAAAGCACTCTCGGCTTGTGTGTATTCAATACGGAAGTCGCGCTGTCCGTGAATACACAGTATAGGAGCCGTCCATTTATCAACATAGAGATGAGGACTTTCAGCATAAGCCTTGCGAATTTCTCCATTTGGTCGTTCCCAGGGAGCACCTCCAAGGTCCCAATTAGGAAACCACATTTCTTCAGTTTCCACGTATTGCTGTTGAGTATTGTAAATGCCGTCATGTGCTATTAAAGCTTTGAAGCGACCTTCGTGATGACCTGCCAACCAGTAAACACTGAAGCCTCCAAAACTGGCACCTACAGCACCAAGGCGTTCTTTATCGACATAGGGTTCTTTTGCAACATCATCGATAGCACTTAAGTAGTCCTGCATACAAAGACCTGTGTAGTCACCACTAATCTCTTCGAGCCATTCCATACCAAATCCTGGAAGTCCTCGACGATTAGGAGCAACAACGATATATCCATTGGCTGACATCATCTGGAAGTTCCAACGATAGCTCCAGAATTGAGATACAGGACTCTGTGGTCCACCTTCACAATAGAGTAGGGCGGGGTATTTCTTATTCGCATCAAAGTGAGGCGGATAAATAACCCAAACGAGTTCTTTCTTACCATCAATTGTCTTTACCCATCTCTCTTTTACTTCTCCCATAGTGAGTTGATCGAAAATGGGCTTGTTTTCGTTTGTTAGTTGCTGTATGGAAACAGACTTACCTTGGGGAATAATCTCAAAGAGTTCGTCTGGATGAGACATACTATGGCGTTTTGTCAAGACTCCTTTGCCCGTTGCATTGAGAGATACTAAAACGTAGTCGGCCGTTTCATTTGTCAGCTGTTTTACATGTCCTTGGAGGGTGGTAGAATAGATGTTTGTCTTACCATGCCAGCAGCCTGTAAAATAGAAACTCTTACTGTCGGGCTGCCATAGGAACTCGTTGACGCTACTTTCAAAGGATTCTGTAACGTAGGTCTTTTTCCCCGTAGCAAGTTCGTAAACACAGAGGCGGCTACGATCGCTTTCATATCCGTCACGCATCATACTGCTCCAAGCAACATATTTCCCATCTGGCGAGAATTGGGGATTTTGATCATACCCCATATTGTAATCATCTGTAGAATGCGGCGAGTTGATAGATTGTCCTTCTAAGCTTTCTGTCACTTTTACCTCTGGCGCTACAAATCCATCTGGTTTACAAAGATTACGTGTGGTCTTGTTGGACAAATTATAAAGATAAATATCACTATCCGTAGAAATAGCATATTTTATTCCTGCTTTTTTGCGGCAGGTATATGCTATTTGGGTTCCGTCTGGGCTCCAAGCCAGCTGTTCTACTCCTCCAAAAGGTTCCATGGGACACTCGTAAGGTTCGCCTTTCATAATATCTTCAGCACCAGTAATGGAGTTACCATTGAAAGTGGCTACAAAAGGATGAGGGGCCATTGTTACATAGTGATCCCAATGTTTATACATTAGATCATTAATAACCATGCCGCTAGCTTTATCTAAGTCAGCGTCATTTTGCTGAATACTTGTATTCTGTGAAACAGTTTTGATAAGAATAACTCTCTTGCTGTCAGGTGAAAAGAGAAAGTCGATAACTCCATCTTTCTCATGAGATATTTGCACACGATTACTCCCATCTGCATTCATCATCCACACTTGTCCTCCAAAGAGATAAGCAATATGTTTCCCGTTATTTATATAGGTAGCACCGCCTTCGCTTTTTTCGCTTGTTGTGAGTTGCTGTGTGGCCTTACTTTTCATGTCCAAAAGATACAGGACGCTATGACTCTTGTTTTGCTCCTTACTATAGTAGCTAACAGAATAGACAGCTGTTTTTCCATTGGGTGCGAGATTAACACTTCCAAGGCGTCCCATCTGCCATAAAACTTCGGGGGTCATAATGTCTGAAGAGAGTTTTGGAGTTACTTTCCCAATAAAACCATCAGCACTAACTGTTGTGGCAGCAAGAGCTGTTGCAATTAAAATAGACTTTATCATCTGTGCTTAGTATTAAAAAGGCTGATACGTCTCTTTAATTATTCTAAAAGAGAACGTATCAGCTGGTTGTGAATTTATTTGTTAGGACGATTACGTAAAGCTTCTTGCTTCTTGCGTAATTCTTCTTGTTGCTCTTGAAGAGCTTGTAGACGTGCAGCAAAACCACCCATTTTCTTATTGGGATTGTTCTTGTTATTCTTGAAGTTTTCTTCAAGTTTAGCTAAAAGTTGTGCATCGTCTGTTGTGCGACGAAGATACCACATTGTTAAAGCACTCGTTAGCAGCGATATGAAATAGTAGTAGTTCAAACCGCTAGAGTACTTGTTAAACATGAAAAAGAAGAAGACTGGCATAAGGAACATCATCCATTGCATAAGTTTCATTTGTTGTGCTTGCTCACCACTCATGCTCTCTTGTTGCTGACGCATCATAAGCCAAGAGTACAAAAGGTTTGACCCACAGAAAAGAATACAGAAGAGACTAAGGTGGTCACCTAAAAGCCAAATATTGCTGCCCCAATTAATAAGGTCATCATAGGTAGAGAGGTCATCTGCCCAAAGGAAAGATTGCTGGCGTAACTCGAAAGCATTGGGAATGAAGTTGAACATTGCAATCCACACAGGCATCTGAATAAGCATAGGTAAACAGCCTCCCATGGGACTTACCCCATATTGACTGTAGAGCGTCATCATTTCTTGCTGACGTTTCATAGCATCTTCCTTATTGGGATACTTCTTTTGTAGCTCGTCTACTTTTGGCTTGAGAACGCGCATCTTGGCACTACTCATATAGCTCTTTCTTGTAGTAGGGTAGACAAGAATACGGAGAAGGAGTGTAATAATGAGTAAGACAATGCCCATATTCATGCCAAAACCTGTAAAGAAGTCGAAAACGTAGATAGTGAAGAATCTGTTAATCCAACGGATTATAGGCCAACCAAGATATACTAAATCTTGTAGTCCTAATTCTTGTTGACTAATACGGTATTGTTCCATACTTTGGAGGTAACGATATTTATTCGGACCAAAGTAGAACTGTATCTGTGTGAGTTCCTTTCCTGACGGATCAAAAGGCATAGCAAGTTGTGCACTATAGTCTTTCACAAAGCCACTATTTTCACCGCAGGTGTCGCTCTTTAAAGCAACATTACTGAATGCGTTTTTTCCTGCAATGATAACAGCGCTGAAGTATTGGTTCTTAAATGCTACCCATGACACTGCTCCTTCGGGCTTTTCTTCTGTAGATTTGTATTCATTGAGCTTTTCTGTATTACCATCTTTCGTCTTATAGGTCAAGGTGGAGTACATATTCTCAAAGTAGAGCCCTTTTTCTTGCTGGCGCACTTTGTCGTTCCATGCAATTTGAAGAGGTTTGTTTGTAAACAAATGTCCCTTTGAACGGAATGCAACATTGACCATGTAGGTATTGGGGAGTAGTGTGTAATCAATATAGAGGGTGTCTCCTGTTGTAGCTCCAAGTGCAAGTGTTGCAGACGAATCTGTTTTTGCTATAGTTTGGAATGTGTAGCTCTGGAGGTTGTAAAGACCTTTTGTCGTTTCCAATTGAAACTCCATTTGCGCCGTTTTTGCATCAAATAGTGTAAGGTTCTTATTGCTCTGTTCATGGAAGTCTTTATATGATTTAAAATTGAGCAGGTGAACTTCACTCACGACACCACCTTTCGGGGAAAGAGTAACAGCAACATTCTCATTGCGAAGAACAACGGGGCGTGCTGCTTGACTATCTGCCAAAGCCGTGTAAAACACATCGCTACTGTCAACCTTTTGAGGTTGGATAGCTTGTTGGGGCTTTGTATCTGTTGAAGGAGTTCTTTGTTTAGCTTGTATCTGCTCTGTGGCTTGTGATTGAGCTTCTTGCGGTTTTGCAAAGTAACTATATCCTATCAGTACTAATGCTATAAGGAATAATCCTGTAAGAGTATTTTTATCCATTTATTTTTGATTCTTGCTTGCTGCTATTGCTGCTTTTACAAAGTTGAGGAAAAGAGGGTGCGGGTGTAGTACAGTGCTAGTATATTCAGGATGGAATTGGACACCGATATACCATCGCTTTTCTGGAATTTCTACAATTTCTACTAAGTCGCTTTCAGGATTAATTCCCGTACATTTCATTCCTGCATTTTCGAATTCTTCGCGATATAAATTATTGAACTCATAGCGATGGCGGTGGCGTTCGCGAATTTCTTCCTTCTGGTAGATTTCTCTAGCTCGACTTCCTTCACGCAACATACATTCGTAGCCGCCTAGGCGCATGGTGCCGCCCATGTTTGTGATGTTTTTTTGTTCTTCCATGAGGTCGATAACGCCATGTTTGGTTTGCTGATCCATCTCAACAGAGTTTGCATCCTCATAGCCGAGAACATTTCTTGCAAATTCGATACACATCATTTGCATACCGAGGCAGATACCAAAGGTTGGGATATCGTGTTCTCGACTATAGCGTGTTGCAACAAGTTTTCCTTCAATACCGCGTTGGCCAAAACCTGGACATATTACCAACCCATGCATTCCTTTCAACATGTCAGCAACAGTGGCATCTGTAATTTTTTCGGAGTTGATAAAAGTAGTTCTAACCTTATAGTCGTTATAAGTACCTGCTTGTGAGAGGCTTTCAAGAATACTTTTATATGCATCTTGCAAATCGTATTTACCTACTAGACCGATATTAACTACTTCGGTTGCTCTATGACGACGTTCCAAAAAAGAGCGCCAAGGGCCAAGTTCGGGAGTTTCACCTACGGGCATTCCCATCTTCTTCATTATCGTAGCATCAAGATGTTGTTCTTGCATGCGCAATGGAACTTCATAAATGGTAGGTTGATCAAGGCTTTGTACAACGGCATCAGGACTTACGTTGCAGAAGTTAGCAACTTTTTTCTTGAGACTGTCGCTTAGTGTGTGCTCTGTGCGTAGGACCAAGATGTCTGGCTGAATACCAAGGCTTTGCAGTTCTTTTACGCTATGTTGCGTAGGTTTCGTCTTTAACTCCTTGGCAGCAGCCAAGTAGGGGACAAATGTTAAATGTATACATAAAGCATTTTGTCCTAATTCCCATTTGAGTTCTCGGATAGCTTCTAAGAACGGAAGACTCTCAATATCACCTACTGTTCCGCCGACTTCAGTAATGACAAAATCGAAGTGGTATTTTTTACCATTCAAGAGCATTGCACGCTTAATCTCATCAGTGATATGGGGAACCACCTGCACTGTTTTTCCCAAATAATCTCCGCGTCTCTCTTTTTCAATAACACTTTGGTATATTCTACCTGTTGTAACGTTATTAGCCGCACTTGTTCGAATTCCTGTGAAGCGTTCGTAGTGACCAAGGTCTAAATCGGTCTCGCGGCCGTCATCTGTCACATAGCACTCGCCATGCTCGTATGGATTTAAAGTTCCAGGATCAACATTGATATAGGGATCGAACTTCTGGATAGTAATGTTAAAGCCACGTGCTTGAAGCAGTTTGCCAATAGAGGCCGCAATGATGCCTTTACCTAAAGAACTGGCAACGCCACCCGTCACGAAGATGTACTTTGTTTCCATGCTGTGTGAAATAGAATTATTTAATTTTATGCGAAAATACAATAATGACAAGGAACTTCAAAACAAAACTAGGAGGAAAGCCTATAAAGGCTTCCTCAATGATGTTCTTTGTAAAAGAAAAGGTAAGGAGGGGTCTCTAAAGGCATCATTAGTTCGTCAAAGATTCACTACTTACCCTAATCTATCGATGTCTTATAATCAACACAAGAGCGTGAGGCCAGCAAAGGCTTTAGTTTTGCTGCTATCTCTCGATGTGTAGGATGTTGTCCATAAGTCTTAATGTCTTCGAGGCTTTCAAACAAACTATTCAGGCAGATATCCCACACCTCGCTCTCATTCTTATTTTCTCCTACCTCAATTTCTTTAATTGTAGGAATAATTGCTGGCAAAGCTTCAATTCCTTCTTTGAAAGAAAGGAAGGCTTTCTCACGATTCAGGGAATCTATATCATCGCGGAACTTGAACAAAACAATGTGTCTATACATGGACAATAAAAAATTACTAATTTTGTTGCAAAATTAAGGAAATGTGGAGAAACCTAATAGTATTTTTGTTTATTTTCTGCTGTTTTTCTTCTTGTAAAAAGACGGCAAAGGATGAAAAGTCTACACTCTTCTCTAAAACGAATAAGATGAACGTTGATGGCTATGACTGGGATCACATACAAGAGTCTGGGGAACTTATTGTTGGTACAATCTCTGGACCGGATACCTATTTCGATTATAATGGAGCTCCTATGGGGCTGCAGTTCGCTCTAGCACAAAATTTTGCTCAAGAGAACGGATTGCATATAAGGATCGAATTGGCAAAAAATACACAAGAACTTTGTCAGCTACTATTGAGAAGGGATATAGATATCGCTGTATACCCATTGAAAATGAAAGAGATTATCCAAAGCAAACTTACCGCTGCTGGAGTTCTAAATGTGAAGGCTGGTACCAGCTGGGCTGTTGCCTCTCAGAATGAAGATTTGGCCGAAGCCTTGAAGCATTGGTATCAGAAGGGGCTTGAGGAAAAAGTACAGAAAGATGAGCGACAACGAATAGAGCAGCGATTCATTGTGCATCGGCATGTAAGATCGCCATATCTTTCTCGAGAAAAAGGAATTATTTCTGTTTACGATGATTATTTCCGCGATGCAGCACGAACAACAGGATGGGACTGGCGTCTTATTGCAGCTCAGTGTTATCAAGAAAGTGGCTTTGATCCAAATGCACAAAGCGGTGCAGGTGCACAAGGACTTATGCAGCTGATGCCTGCAACAGCAGCTAGCGTTGGACTAACAGATGTTTATGCACCCAAAGAGAATATTCAGGCTGCTGCACGCTATATTAAAGTCTTGCAGCGTTCTTTCGCGAGCATAAGAGATAGGTATGAGCGAATCCACTTTATTCTTGCCGCGTATAATGCTGGTTCTGGCCATATTAAGGATGCGCAAGCGTTGGCTAGAAAGTATGGAAAAAACCCAGATTCGTGGAATGATGTTTCATTTTTTGTACAAGCATTATCGACATCTAAATATTATACAGATGAAGTAGTAAAATACGGTTATATGATTGGTTCACAAACTAGTAGGTATGTGGAAGATATTATTGAAAGATGGCGAGGATATGGTGGACGTGCAGACTTTGCCTCTCCAATAATGGCTCCTTCTGAATATCATAATATACCTAGGAAACCAAACCGTTTTACGAAAGGTACTGTTATTGTCCGCCCAGATAACGGTATTTCAGAGAATCATTAACATCTAAAATATAAGGGTATTTACATCTAAAAGTATGCATAAATATCCTTATTGCAATTGTAATTACAATAAGGATATCAATCGATAGAATAAGACTGTCAGCTGACAGCCTTATTGGGCTACTTAGCTATATGATAAAAAGCTAGCTAGATAGATAAAAAGAATAATGATAATGATTTAGAACCTCTTTCACTTAATGTTACGTTTATCTAGAGCGTCTGTATAGCGCTTAGCATTAGCTTGATGTTCAGTATAAGTTTTTGCGAAATTATGAGTTCCGCTAAAATCTTCCTTGGCACACATATAAATGTAGTCGTGATGCGTATAATTCAACACTGCTTTTATACTGGCTTGTGAGGGGATACAGATGGGCCCTGGAGGAAGACCTACATATTTGTAGGTATTGTACGGACTATCTGTTTGTAAGATACTTCCACTGATTCGTTTGAGCGAGAACTGTTTTGTTGCAAATTTAACTGTGGGATCTGCTTGAAGTTTCATTCCTTGACGAAATCTATTGATGTACATTCCTGCAATCATAGGTTTCTCATCGTTATTAGTTGTTTCTTGTTCAACGATTGATGCAATAGTAATGACTTGCTGAGGAGTCAGACCAGCTTCACTTGCTTGCTGCTTGCGTGAAGATGTCCAAAATTTTTCACTTTCCTTTTGCATTCTGCTCAATAACTCTTTCGGAGTCGTGTTCCAATAAATTTCGTAGGTATTTGGTATGAACAAACAAATGATTGTGTTTGGTGTCTCCCCAAATTCTCTACATATTTTTTCACTATCAAAGGTTTCTTTGAATTCTTTGGCAGAGGGTTCAAAGTTTTTACCTAAGAATTCAGATAAATCATCTGTAGTGCGGAGGATGGGAATAGTGAGCGTTACAGGTCCTTGCTTTCCATTGCGCATATTACGAAGTAAATTAAGCGGTGAAATATTGCTCAGTTTATAGCGACCATGATGTATATGTTTCGGGTAGTTAAAGAGAAAGGCAAGGAGGCGGAATGCAGAATAATGCCCTAGAGAAGCTTCTTTATCCAATTTCGTATAGATAGAATCAATAGTGTCGTCATGATCAATATATAAATAGGTGTCTTTCTTCAAAGTATAATTGGCGAAAAACATCCAAAACACTACGAGAAAAAGTCCAAATAAAGAACTTAAAAGAATGTACAGTTTCTTGTGATTCATTACAAAAAATACTGATTAGTTGAAGTGACGAGTTCGTGGATACCGCGAACTCGTCACTTTCTTATGAGATTATACTATTTACCAAGCAAAGATGGGGTAGTGAGCCATTGTAGCATTGACTCTTGCTCGTACTTTTGCAATTACCTCTTGATCTTCGGGTGCGTTAAGTACAGTTTCAATCATTTCGGCAATTTCTTCGGCAGTTAACCCAATTTCCTGCTTAGCAATAATTTGTGCAATCTGTACCTTGTAGTCGATCATTACTCGGACTTCTCCTCTTTATACCTTCTCTTTAAAATTCTTCTCGCCGATGAAACAAATACCCGT
>QWCW01000747.1_pt1 | contig 11301 bp, 11 predicted proteins | sample 1972691 | NCBI WGS metagenome assembly QWCW01 (sample SAMN09866698, study PRJNA288562) | Human oral metagenome isolate pre2_saliva, whole genome shotgun sequencing... | reverse complement strand
ATTGCGCCCCGATGCTGTGGTCGGGCCCGCGTCCGCGCCCGATCGCGCGGCGTGCCCATTGTGGGCGGGCAGGACACCCCCCCAAGGTGTCCGGCCGTCCACACTGGGTGCGCAGCCCCAGCCACCACCACCCACCCAAGCAAGCCTCTGGATGTCCACAGCCGACGGCCGCGCCGTCGGGCCGCTGTGGACAACCAGAGGCGAACCCGCCGCCGCCCGTTGTCGTGGCGCTGTGTTGCGCGTGTGGCTTGCAGGTGCCCTGTCGGGTACCTGCAAGCCACCTCCTGATGCATGCTCATGCCCAGTCGGGTGCGTCGGGCCATGCTTCGGGCGCATCTGTCGCTGGTGTCGTGGCGGGCTGTGGCTCTGGCGCGGGCGTGGTGCGCAAGGGCTGGGGTGCTACATTCACTGTATTTGCCTGTTTTGCAGGCATTGCTGTATTTGCTGTACATTCGTCGGCGGCCAGGGCGTTGATGTGCAGCCTTTCGATGCGAGTGTCGGCCGTCGCGGCGTTGATTGTGCCGGATGGGACTTTCACGACGAGGTATGCGCCGCCCTGGGGTAGGGATTTGATGTCGTTGGGATGGAGAATGAATTCATCAACTTCCCGGAGGCTGCCGACGCCGCTTGCGGCGTGCATGCCTCCGAGGGCATCCCAGTCGTCCTCGATTTGCAGCGTTTCTTTCCATGCGAGGCGGCTGCCGATGTCGCGGGCGATCGCGTCTGCGGCTTCGCCCCTGGTTTGCCGTAGGACTAGCCACACATTCGCGTTGGTGCGCACGCTGGCCGCGAACTGAGGGCTAACGGCTTCGAGGTCAGCGTCGAGGTCTTGCGTAGCGAGGAGGACGGCTCCACCTGCGCTGCGGGCACGGGCGTACAGATCAGCAACCCTGGGTGTGCCCAAGGCACTGAATTCATCGAGGATAACGGGGCACATGTGGTTCTTGCCCCATCCGTTGCGTGCGAGGCGTCCGAACGTCGCGGACAAGTCCTGTACTGCAAGTGTGCCGATGGTGCGCGCTGTTTGGGGTGCGCCTGCGGCGTCGAGGGAAAGACCGCGGTCCCTTACGTCGCCTACGTCGCCCTCGTTTTTCGAGGCGTCGAGGTCGTCGAGGTATCGAGTCAGGGACGCGGCCACGGATGGGGACACGAACGGTGCTACAGACCGCAGTGTCTTGATGCTGAGGAGTTCTGCCACGTCGGCAAGGCCGATCGTCCATGTGCCGCCCCCGACGCGAGCGACGCGGGCGTCGGCAAGGTCGATGCACACTCGGCACGCTTGCTGCAACAGGCGACGCGACAGGGTTGCGTAGTGCATGTTGAGCGATTTGTCGGCCGCGAAAAGCGTTTCGTAGAGCGCGTCGGCCGCTTCGTCGGCCGTGAGTCCGGCAATCGGGTTGTACGTGCTCCCGGCCGCGTCCACCGTGACGTGGTGAAAGCGTCGGCCGGTTTGCTTGGCGATCGCTGCGAGGGTGGCCGCGAGGCCGGGGTCGGCTTTCATGTCGATAACGACGGCTGGCAGGTGTAGGTCTCGCGCGGCCGGTGCTCCGGTGAACCCGTAAATGACTCTTTCGAGCGCCTGGGTTTTGCCGACGCCGGTCGGACCGATGACGACGCCGTGCGTGCGCAGGGCGTCTGCGTCGAGACTCACGGGGCGGGCGGCCTCGTCAACGCCGATCGGCACGTCGAGGTCACTCACGGTCGCTGCGGCCGGGGCCTGCGCGGTGGCCGCACGCTGGCGGGCTTTGGCGCGCCCGACGCGCTTTGCGCTGGCGGGGCGCTTAGCGCGGGCTCGCGGCCCTGTGGCATCCTCGGTGTCACGCCAGGTGGCCTCGAACCGGCTGCGGTAGGCAAGGTAGATGCCCGAGGCGAGCAGTGCGAGACATACAGCGAACGGAATTTGTGCGAGTGCCCATTCTTGCCAGTGAGCGGAAAATACCTCGCCGGGCGTTGATGCCGCGTTATCGGGGCCGTTAATGCGTAGCGCGTTGATGAGTGCATCGAGCAGGCTCAATCCAGCGTCGCGGTACGTTCCCACATACATTGCTGTCCATCCGAAAGCCCAGCCACCGATGCACGCAACTGCACCTATTAGCGGAATCAATGACGATGGGATGCGGCGAACAAATGATGTGCGCCCAATGATAATAAGCGCAATTGTGAGACATGCCGTGATTGGGTTAAGGAGACAAACAACGATGAAAGCGATTCGAAGTGCCGCTGTGGAATCATCAACTGGCCCCCCGCGCCCAAAACGCAGTTGCGGGCGCTGTTCGTTACTCATGATTACCGCCTTTATCTTTTGTAATGATGCTGTTGAGAGGGAATACCGCAATTGGCCTCCCTAAACCTCGCGCCTGCATGGTGTTGTTTGCTTCTTCGCATGCGCTTGATACTACGGAGTGTGAATCAGGTGTCGTGAGATAAATGCCCATGCGATAGTGGTCCGAATATCCGTAGCCGTGCATGAGGTGAATTAGCCGTCGTTTGCTCTTTTTCGTCCACTCGACTTCATAGCCGATGAACTGCCCGTCCTCACCGCTTACCATATCCGGCCATGCGTAGCCTTTCGCTCCATTTGCTCGTGTGATGGGAATTGCGTAGGAATTGGTTTCGGGGTCGAAACTCAGTGCACGTGCTTCTCGCTCCGTAATAAGACCTGGCCTATCACCTCGATGAAAGAGGGATAAATAGGCGTCAACGCATGCGCAATCGTGTGCAAATTCAGCTAGTTTAATTCCAACTCCTGCGCCACCTTCACCACCCATGAATTTTGCGCCATCATCTGTAAGAAAATGGACGTGAGATTTTCCGAGAATTGCTTGCGACTGAACAAGTCCGCTATCACGCAATTTTCTCAACCGCCGTGACGTATATGCAACCGAAGTAGATCGGCTCTGATTTGCAAAGACCTCGCGCCTAATTGTCTCGACGGGAACAAATCGAAACTTAGCAAGCAATGTCAAAATCCGAATATCAGCGTCACTAATAGCCATAACACACGCTCCATGAATCACTAAGCAAAACAAACATATTCAACCTGTAAGCACCACTGCCCACAAGATGAACCTGAACATGCCCAACGAAAACGACTCAGCGAACCACTCCGACCGCCTCGCCGCTCACTCCACCTCGCCACCACCACTACAAATTCCTTTCTTCCTCACCCACTTCACACCCACCACTACCCCTGCCTGCCCTGCCCACGCTCGACCCCCCTCTCACAATACGCAGTCGTTGGGGGAGGGGGGTCGAGCGTGGGCAGGGCAGGTTTCCCCAGGTTCCCCAGTGGGTGTGTGTACAAAGCTGATTGTACTACATGTGCACTCTGCTTTGTATCCTTATTTGTAGTGGTGGTGGCGAGGTGGTCATCTTGGATGCGTTCTGACAGGTGTGCTTTGTTGAGGCGGTCTGCTAGTCGTCGTTCTGTCCGTTGACGGCTTTGTCGTATTCGATTCCCCATGCCTTTTCGACGGCTTCTTCAACGAGCTTGTATAGGGGTGTTTTTTCTTTCCATTTGATCCATTGAAGGATGTCGTATGTTCGTTCGCTGATGTCGGCATTAAATGCCCGTGTCACTCCGCGTGACGGCTTATATTCTCGTTTGGACTCCATGATGACCTTTCATTGGTAGTGTCGAAATTGCATGCTCTTGTTTCGGCCGTAGATAGCCTCGACATTGATTCCCATGTCGGGACTGTCTGCTGAGACCATTTGTCCGTCGCCTATGTAGATTGCGACGTGATCGATTTCGCCGCCTCCCATGCTCCAGAAAATAAGGTCTCCGGGTACCGCTTCTGCTTCTGTGACTTGTTGCCCGTATGTTGCTTGCTGTGATGCTTGGTGCGGTAGTTCAATTCCGAGTTGGCGCATGAATGCTTGGGTGAGTCCTGAGCAATCATAATGAGGCCCTTCGCCTCCCCAGACATAGGTGTGCGAATCGTCGTTGGCAATTCCTTTAGCCCATTCGATAGCTTGCGCGGTTGTTGCACTGACTGCTGTTGTATTTGTCGTTAGTGTTGTTGTGCCCTGATAGGTGGGCATTGCATTGATGATCTTGGGGACATATTTTTCTGTTTCTCCGTTGGTGGGTATTCCACCTGCTGATTGCACTGCTCCTGCTCCGGCGTTGTATGCAGCGAGTGCGAGCTCGACGGGTGCTCCGCTTGCAGTTCCGGATTCAATGTAGCTTTTGACGGTTGCCAGCATGGAACACATGTAATGTCCTTGGCTGATAATGGCGTCGTGCGGGTTGTGAATATCTGCTTTTCCGTCGCCGTCACCGTCTTTTCCTGCGCCTCCGTCCCACGTGGCGGGCATGAATTGGGATATTCCCTGCGCGCCCGCGTGCGAACCGGCGTTTTCGTCCCAGTTTGATTCTGCGGCGATTTGCGCTGCGATAAGTGCGGGTGTAATCCCGGCGCAAATGCTGCCCGCTCGGATAACGTCCGATCGGTATTTTTCAGGTACCGAGTCGGAAACACCGCCTCCGGGGCCGCTGGTTGCGGCGTTAGCCTGCTGATAAGAGCTGCCGACAATCGAACTCATGGCAATAACCATCAGGAAAGCGACTGCTGCAATGAGTGCGGCTGCGAGCTTTAGTTTCCACGCGAAAAAGAATTTCACCGTAGCACCTTCCATTCGTCGACCTTCCAACCGCCGTCAACGGTATCGGGGTCGGGAATTACGGTGATGCGGGCTCGTACGTGCTCGCCGTCGTCGAGCGTGATTGTGGCGGTTGCGCTCCACGCTGTGGGGTGCTCAACGTCGGCCGTTTCGTCACTGTAGGCGACTTCAACTCGATGCACATTGAGCGGCGCTGCCTGTACTTCTGGCCTCTCTGCAAGATAGACGCCCATTGCCCATGTCTGGTAGGGCGCGAGGCGCTGGGCAATCTGCGTCCATGTTGTCGCTTCTGTCCTCTCGACATAGAAACGTTCAATCCATGTGCGAGCTGTGTCGCGCGCGGGCGCGAACACATCAGCGGTCGGTGTCGGTGTGGGCATCGTCGAGGTTGTGGGCGCCGGTTCCGGCGTCTGCGCCGTCGTCGATACGGGGGCGGGCGTTGTGGGTGCCGGTTCCGGCGTCTGCGCCGTCGTAGCAGGGGCGATCTGCGTCCATATCCACCATGAGACGCTTGCGAGGAGGCACGCGGCCACAATGAGGGCACTCACGGCGGCCGCGTGCCTGTGCGATCGGCTCGGTGCTGGCGTGTCGGGTTCGTCGATGTCGAGCAGCCCATCCCATTTACTCGCCTGGCGCATCTCGCTTTTCCCTTACGTTGTTCGGATTAATGTCGATGATCGGTCCGCGCGGCGGCTGCGTGCGCCGCGTCGGCGGGTTGTCTCTCAGGCGCGGTTCTCCTGCGCCGCGTCGTGGCGCTGCGGACTGCGGAAAGGTTCGCGGCGGCGGCGTTGGTGACACCGGCTGCGGCGGCGGGGGAGGCGCTGGCGATCGCGGCGCGGGGTCGGGTCGGGTCGGTGCTGCCGGGGGCCGGTTGCTACCGCGAGGTAGCGCACCTGCGGGGCGGCGCTGACCGATCTGCGAGTCGTTGTAGCGCCAGGCCCGTGTGTAGGGGCTCCGCGTCATGCCTGCATGACGTGGCCGTGCCACGTCGGATGAGAACTGATGCGGCTGCATCGGCTCGCGTCGAACGTACTGTGAATATCTCGGCAGCGAGTGCGGAGTTCCGGCGTCGCGCGGCTCGCGCGTAATCGGCGACTTATAGTCCAGCGGCTTTTTGAGCTTGTCGGGTACCTTTGGCAGGTGCGGGAGTCTGCGAGGCAGTAGTCGTCGCACGTTGGCGGCTCCGGCAAGGAAGCCCCCGAGGCCGCCGTTACCAGCGTTGTTGGCCTCAAAAACGTTTTTGAGGATACCTAGGGCGCGGGCTCCGGCAACAATTGCGGCGATCGTGAAAATGACGGTCGCTCCCCATCCCAGCGAGCTAGTCAGTGCGATTGTGGCGCTCATGATGGCGAGTGCGCCTGCGAGTGCGAGGAGAGCTGCAATCGACAAGAGATAGACCCCGAGCACAGCCCCGAGCCAGCCCTGTGCCCATCGGCGCGGCCGTCCGGGTACTGCTGCGAAGCACACGAAAAGTCCTGCGAGGATGAGAAGCAGGAACACAACCATCATGGAAATGAGACTGGTCAATGCAATGACGAACGTCAGCCCCGCAAAAGCGATCGCACAAATGAGTGAGATAACAGAGATTCCAAGTCTGTAGGCTCCTCGGTGCCCGGTGAGGGTTTGGTATGCGTCGGACTTGTCATCTCCGATCTTGCCTTTGATTTGTGTCGTGATGTACGACAGCCGTGAGTCTTGTGCGAGTGGGCTGGTGTCTCGCGAGAGCACTTGCTCACCCCATCGTTCGCATGCGGACAGCGAGCCGAACTCCGCGTAACACCACGGGGTAACGACGTACGTGCGCCAGGTCGCGTCAGCCATTCGACGCATCGAGTTATCAACCTCGTTTTGCCCGTATGTCGGCTCTGGCCCCTTAAATGGCATGGCCAAATCGGTTGATGTCGATTCAACAATTTTGGTCGATGCCTGCGCGCTAACGTCATGCACTCCGACAACAGCTTTAAGAAGTGGCCCTGAATGTGTGCTGAGCAGGACGACGGCGATTCCTGCAAAAACCATGACTCCGACATCGTTGATGACTTGTCCCGTTTGCGATCGTGCGCGCGAAATCGCTGCCCCGGCTCCCAGAACGAGCATTGAGAGGAGTAGCCACCCGCTAAAGAAGCTGGCGACGCCGCTCACTCCCTTTTCGACGGTATCTCCGAGCGTCTTAAACGCTGTGAGGTCGGTTGCTTGCCAGGTCAGTGCGATAGCGCCGTTTGTGACGGCGCGGGTACCGGCGAACGCGAGTTCGCTCAGGCCGTTGAACGTGGTATCGACGCCGTTTTGTACGACGTGAAGGGTACCGAGATCTTCGTAGTCGAAAGAGTATGCTCCGTCCGGGTATTTCTCGTACAGGGTCGGGTCTTGCCCCTGCGTCGCGTCGGGGGCCTGAAAAAGCTCGCCGATGCCAACGGGCGTGTAGTCCCCGGACTGAGACTGATCGCCTGACTGGGGGTCGTCAGCTCGCGCGGGCCCGCCTGCGGCAAATACTCCAAGTACCGCTAGGAGTGCGGCCGCAAGAATGACTAGCGGTCGTTGCGCATGCGTGAATCGAGTTTCCATCGTCCCCCCTCCCAATATAGTGTTTCGGTAATCGTAGTGCTTTGCCCGCCGTACAGGTCGGTGTAATAGTCAACAGTCGCGGTTGCCTTGTCACCGTCAATGACGATGTTTTCGATCCGTCGAATCTCGTCCTTGTGCCCCATGTAGTCATCTTTTGGAGCTTCGCAGCCGTTGACGTGGGCGCGTGATTCTGCGGTGATGAGGTCGTCGCAGTAGTGCTGCCACTGCTCTTTGGTGATGTTGCCCTGGTAGAGGGTGCGGAACTCGTCCCTGATTGTTGCTTCGATGCCCGCGGCGTCCTTGCTCATACCTGCTGGCGCATCTTGTGCGGGCGTCGCGGTCGGATGAGCTGCATGTGTGCCCGTCGTGCGACCGATGAGGAACCCTACTCCCAGGCCCAACGCGAACGTTGCGAGTGCCGCCGCTACGAGCGCGATTGTGCTCCACCGTGCGCGTGTCGAGTTGGTGTTCATGCTGTTCTCCTTGGTGTTGTGTCAAGTGCGCGCGCAACGGTTGCGTTCGGGATTGCTACCTGAACGGTTGCTACACGGTCGTATGCATCACGCATGAGGCAGTGACCGTGCCAAACGCCGCCCTTCGGCGCGGTGTTGATCGAGGACAACATCGTGCGCACTTGGTCGCTCGGTGTCAGCCCTAAGATTTCGGCTACTGCGTCCTGCTGCTTGCGCGTCTTTTGCGAGAAAGCAAACACGGAAACGATCTGTTCCATGATGCCGTCGCGCTCAGCGATACTGGTCGGGTCTTGGCTGTCGATAGCCAAGGAGGCTCCCAGCGCGCGGCCAAGCCGTGCCGTCTGGTCAAGGAACGCCGCCCCTTCCTGCGTTGCCGTAAACAGGTGTGCCTCCGGGACTACGATGAGCTTGCGCAGGGGACGCAGGTCGGGGTTTTTCGCGCTAGTCGTAACCCATGAGAGCGCGCCACGCACGACGGCGGCGCTCACTCGCTGCATGACGGTCCATTCTGACGCGGGTGTCCCTGCGGGCGGCAAATCGAGCTTGGGGAATTGAAGCAGAACGATGCCGGGGCGGGCTTCAAGGGTGCCAACCTGGCGTGCCCCAACGATCATGCGGCCGATCGCGTCGCCCTGGAATGCTTCGAGCTCGGCGGCGACCATACGGGCTGTTTCATCCTCGTCTTGACGCATCCGCTCGATGAGCGCGGCCGTTGAGCGTTCGCTCCCCTCTCCGATGATCGCGGCGATATGGCGCATGAGAACGGGGTGCGCGGCAAGTCGCAGGGCGTCGGAAATGAGCAGCATTAGCTGGCTGTGCGCGTGAATGAGCGCATCGTCGGCGTCCATGGTTGCGAGCAGGTCACATGTACCTGCGTAGGTGGCGCTCATATCAACGCGGCGCGCTTCGATGCCAAGAGCGTGTGCGGCTCCGACGATGCCGCCCTCAGCGTTGTTGAGGTCGCCTTTCAGGTCGAACACGGGAACCCAGGCGCGTTCGGCGGCGGCGTCGAGTGCAAGGAGCTGCAACAGGGTCGTTTTGCCGCGCCCTGAGCGCCCAAGTACTGCGACAGTTGATGTATCTCCCCTCAGTGGCGCTTCGGTCGGGCGAAAGTGCACGATTCCGGCGGTTGTCCCTGTCGTGTAGCCGATCGCTGGTCCGCTGTTATCTCCGACGACGCTCCCTGCCCAAAACCATGAGCCGAAAAAGGCTTCGGCGTCGCTGATGTGGTGCATGGATTCGATGCGAACGTGATCCCCGGGAAGGCTCGACATCCACGTTTCGGCCTGTTCGTCGGCGGCGATTTCGACGGTGATCCCAACTTGACTGTATGCCTCGATCACGGCGTCAACGCTTGCGCGTAGGTCGTCGAGGTTACTTTCGCTAACGCTCAACGTCGGCCAAAATTGCACGAGGCGTACCCGGCCACGGTTAATGTCGCCTTCGAGGACTGCCATTTCAGCTTCGGAGTACTGCACGTCTGCGCTCGGTTCTCCTGCGTCTGATTTTCCGGCTTCTCGACGCTGTTCAGCTGCGCTGTCTTTCGTTTTTTTCACGACGTTGCGGGCGGCCTTTTGGCTCATGAACTCAAAGCGGATTGACGCTTCGGCATGCACGTCAACGTCGCTTTCACCGTCGAGTGACGGGCGCGAGATGTTCGATAGGAGCGTGAGCCATTGCCCGCTGTCGTTGGTGTCGAGTGCATCAGCTGAGAACTGCGTAATGATGAGCTGCGCAGTGTAGGCGGTCTCGTTCCCGGTCGCGTCATAGAAGCGCATATGATCGCGGTACGGAACTGCTCGGCCTCGCATGAGCCGTGCGAGATGCGCACCGGATACGGTTCCCTCAACGGGGGCGGCGTTGGCTGCCCTGAAAGACTCGCGCCCGAGCATCCATGCGAGGGTTTCAACGTCAGCCGGGGTGGCGTACCACGGCTCTTTGCTCAGGCGTCCACCTAATTTGCGCATGGCTTTGTCGAGCCATGCGAGTTCTTGGCGTGGAATTGCCGTGAGGTCACCTCGAACCCAGTCGATCGCGCTGTTGATTGCGCGCAAAAATTTGGTGTCGTGGCGGTCCTCGATGTCGATTCCCAGGAAAACGTGTCGTTGCGGGAGGTTCCACGTATCGATCGCGCGGGCGCGAGCGATACTCCATGCGCGCCCTTCGGGGGCGGTGAATTCAGCCGCGCTTTCGGCGTATTCGTCGCCCGTGATCCGTCCCCAGATGATCTTGAGGTGACACTTTCGGTCCCCGAGCACCTTTTGCGCAACGGCAATCGCCTTGTAGAGCTGATCGTCCATTTCTCGCGCTGTTGCCATCTGTGTTGATGCTGGCTGAATACGAAACCAAGCAGTCGCGCGCTCATCGGTGACGGTGAGTCCATCCGCGAGAATCTTGTAGACGGGCATCGGCGCGCGCAGGGCGGGCGTGATGTCTACGATGCGCTTAGCTTTCTCGAACATGCCTTCTCCTCCTCTTCTGCTTCTGTTGTGTTGCCGTTCGTAGTTCGTTCATGGCGTCAAAACCAATGAGGGTGACGGTCTGAGCAAGGTCGATGCTGACCCCAGGCTCGGGCTCTCGATCATCGGCTGGCTCATGGCTTTCTGTTGCCCACACGGCCGTTTCTGCACCGTTACCGACGTAATGGCGAATACGGTCGAGCTGAAATCGCGTTGTGAGTGGCAGCGTTTCGCGCCAGGCTTTTGATCGCTGGCCCGAAATGATGGGTCGATGCCCAACGAATGCGTACCGCAGCCAATGCATCCATGTGGTGATGCGTTTGCGTCGCTCGCGTTTGGGGTCATCCTCAAATCCCTTGACGACGAGAGCGACAGGGAGTGTGATGTAAATGAGGATGCTCAAACGCCCGGGGGGGCCGAAAATCAGCCATAACAGCGCACACCACGCAACCACAAGTGGCACGCCGATGGTGAGCGCACTCCGTGGCACCCCGTCAACGACGTCGAGGGGGCCGAACTTGTACTGGCGTGTCTCGAACTCGAATGAGCGCGTCAGGATGTGTCCTTGAGCCATGTCGTCAGTTTTCGGTGATCTTCTGCGCAACAAATTTGATGAACGCGATGAATGTGTCAGGGGCGAGGATGACCCACCCACACACGACAGCGGCGGCAATGAAGCCGATCATCTGTCCCCAATCTTTCTTGGCGAAAATCGCGGTCATGTTCGACACCAAAAGGATGGTGAAGAGGACTCCGACGCCTGAGAGGACCCATTCCTGAAGGCTGCGGCCGGTGTATTCCATGGTTATTGCTCCTTTGTGTCAGTTGTGAGGTGTTGGACTTGCCAACGGCTGCCCTGTCCAGAGGCAACCTGAGTGAGAGTCAACCGGTAGTGGCACGTGATTTTTGAGGTGCCGATCGTCCATGTGATTGTGGCTTGCGCGTCGCGCTCTGAGCCCTCGCCAACTCCGACGCGCCAGTCGTCGAGAGTTGCGTTCGCAAGTCCTGTAGGGGGTGAGTCGATCTCTGCTCCTGGTGCAGAGAGTGCGGTTGCGTCGCCTGCTGCCCAGGCTCGCACGAATGCTGCGGCGTCGGCCCTCGTGGCATCTGTGATGTCTCGATCGATGTCGAGGCGTTCTGTGCGCGCGGTTTGCGTGGGGGTAGGAATGCCCGCCAGA
>QWCW01001070.1_pt1 | contig 11312 bp, 17 predicted proteins | sample 1972691 | NCBI WGS metagenome assembly QWCW01 (sample SAMN09866698, study PRJNA288562) | Human oral metagenome isolate pre2_saliva, whole genome shotgun sequencing... | reverse complement strand
TTGCCTGCTGCGTCGTGAAACCGCAAAATTTTAGAGCCTCAGACAGGCTACTAAACCTATCAAAACATGCCATATCTTTTTCTGTAACGAAAAGCTGCCCCTCATAGTTGAGAGTTTTCAGTTCATTCAAAAATAGTGGCGCATCCTCACTGCTGATGATACTAGGTTGCCCCAAAGTTTTTATCTCCTGTCTCGTGCATGTTTACTGTATTGTGCTTTTTTATACTCTGAATATAAGTTTATGGCATCCCAAGCTTCGTTTAACTCATGCTCAGTCTCAATTAGCCGCATTGGTGCTATATCCCAATCACTGTTTATTGGTTCAATTGATCGGTAGGTGTTCTCGCCGATTAGGGTGATCATACATTTATTATTGTTCTCGTATAAAGCAGCATATTGTGTGATCCTGTTATGCCAGATAGGCTCAGGGATGCCAGAAAATACTGCGTGTGGTCCCTGTGTGCCTATCTCAACGTATAACCCTCCATGACTTGTTGAGTATGATGCGAGAGCTTGTATGAGCTTGTGTGGGTTATACTCTTTCCAGCTTATGCTCATTGTTGGATAGTCGTTATTGTTATAGTCTAGTTTCCTGCCGTAACCCGTGACTTGGGTGTCTTGCCCTGGGTGTGTGGTTACCCAGAAGTTTAGTGATTCTAGTGCGGTAGCTAATGTTGTGTAGTCTATTGTTAGTTCTTTATCGAATATTTGTTGATCGTTGTTGATTAGTTCTAGGATTTCTTGGGAATATTGTTCTGGTATGTACAGTCCGTTGTTGATTGATACTGCTATGGCTTCGTCTGACATGACGGTTTCCTTAAGTTGAGTTAAATGGTTTTGTTGCGTACATGTATATAATATGTGCCTTAATGTTTGGGTACAAAAAAGTGGCAGAAATATTACAAAGAAAATATTTCTGCCACCAAGAAAGAAACAAACGAGCCTTACCGAACGTACTCACTCTCAAAATAGTTACAGTGAGCCTCAGCAACCTCAACAGGCATCTCAATAGTCCCATTAAAGTAACGATCCAAAGAATACTGCATCATAATATCCTCAGTGGAAGCCACATGCGGAGGAACCTCCTCAATGATCACACGCTCACTCTCTGGGTCAAGAGCACACGTGAGATTAATATACTTTTCAACCAAATCTAGACTGAATTCTAACGGTTCAGGGTGAGCCCAAACCTCATAATAGTCCTTACCCTCCGGTAAATAATCTTCATTTCCTACAGGCGGGTACACACGTATAAGCTTCACATCAGGGTCATTATGGATAACATTTGTGGCACCATTCTGGTTGCTTTCCCCAAACCACATATAACCATATGGGGCGTAATTGTCGTCAGGGGCAGGTGCCACAGGTTCAAGTTCAGGTGTCAGTACTTTATCGTGTTCATCGTCCGCCCAAAGCTCAGAGGGGGCACAATAAGACATCCTACCGTCAGCTTCCACAGAGAAACTATTACGCCCATCAGAAGCCCAATCAGTGATTTCTGGTAGTGTACCAATAATTTCTACCTGGTTCACCCATTTACCAGTATTGGGGTCATGTTTCTGGATTCGCACCCTATAGTTACGTTCAGGCTGCTCCGGTACTTCAAGAATGTTCTCACCAGAAGTATCAAAAAGCATGTAAACCTCTGGTGCCCACGGGTCAGACATCCTATACGAGTACACTGACAACCCTTCGCCATACACACTGGCTGGAATATTGTAAAGCTTCATGAAACTAAAATCGTCTGATTCCTCAAGCTCAATCACACTAGTAGGATACCCAGTACTGCTGTTAGTCAGGTAAGGTTTCTTGTCTTCCGCACCACGTGCGAAGAAACGGTACTCTTGATCTTCTAAACCTTGGATAGGCTGGTTGATGATATATGTTTGGTTCATGACATCTATCATATCGTTTTAATATTGTGACGTAAACCTGTATTACAGCCTTATCTGATGATATATTGGTTCTTGACATGTAAGAGAATATTCCAAGAAGGAAGGTGGGGTACCAATGCTTTTGCTAGTATCACTTAAAGGAAGTAAATATAAAGTAGCAGTCTTCACGAAGAACATGAAAACTCTAGAAGGGTTGCAAACTTTGCGTAACTTGTACGATCACATGATTGAACTACAGGATGAAGAACAATATGTGTATAACATCCCAGACACAATTGTGAAAGCTGTATGGGACTATATCGACTGTTACGAAGGCACAACTAAAGGTTGGGAAGTTTCCTATGATCAAACTATTGCTTGGGAAATGATGAATAGAAACAGTGCTATTGCCAACCCTGGGCAGGTTTGTTCCATTAGGGTTAAGCTAGATCGAGACAACCAAATTTCTCAAGAAGAAACTATTTTCTCAGCAGATATGTTGTTCCAAGAAGATTTCCATTTTGATGGTCCTGTGACGGATGAAGACGGTTATGTGTACGAACCAGAAATTTTGGATGGTGTGATCATCGATGATATTGAAGAGCTAACCTATGATGAACTTAAAAACCTGCAGAACAAGGTTTATTACCAGCCAGACCCAGTTATGAGGGTTTACGATAACGGTGGCGGAACCTACAAATCAACCCGCCCATAAACATAAACACCAGATAAAACATCGAACAGAACGGAAATTATGAGTAACCTATCAGTCAGAATCCACCTAGACGGACAATACATTAGCAACATCATGTACCACAACGCCGACATGACACTATATGCTTTGAAAGAACTCGTCGAACTATTGGATGAAGTTGAGTGGGGTGCCGCGAGCACCACAGAGAACCCCAAATGGGGTTTAGCTGAGTCGGTGAACCATAAGATCCTGCTGCATCTGGATAAGAAACCAGAAGACGTGGAAGAAGGAGCCCTGTACGCGACTGGTGGTGTGCAAGGGCGTGAGAACCGTGAACTTATTGATAAACTCTACCCAGATTATGCTGATAAAAGTGAACTGGATAGAGAGAACCATCTTGTATCCCCCAACTTCGGTATCCTCAGCATCGAAAAATCATGGATGGAGTACACAGACGCAGTTAGTATCCGCTCAGTGAGTATCATGCTCCGAAGCAGTACTGACGGGGAAACCCTTGACCTAGCAGGAACAACCATTGATGCTACTGGGGTTTTTGACGAGTTCACCCAAACACTTAATGGAGGACGTTCAGAATCAACCATATAATACGATGCTGATCCGTGGTGCAGATGGTAGAGTTTTTCAGTCGGTGAAAGATAGGTAACAATCATCTTGGGATGCATCTAATTCTGTTGTGATAAAAAACAAAAATTAGCCCTACCTGTTTTCCAGCAGGTAGGGCTAACTCCTAAGGATAGAGCTAAAGCTGATGTAAAGCTCCTCTATATAGATAACATGTGCAGAATATTGTTTATTTAAGGTCAATCCTATAAGCCTGTACCTAGCATATGGGTTGCCCCACGACTGTATAGAACATATTCTGCTTTTGACCTGAAAGGAGGTAAGTTACGAAGAACATGAAATGTTCTTATAAATACCCGTCAGGGCTAGGATGCTCCGACGTATATGAGAAAGAATCTCAATAGAACCATGTCGTTGGTGAAGTATGTAGTGAAAAAATTCCAAAAAAGCCACAAACTTCACCACCTCAACAATCACCATCATGATTGAAAAGGATGGTATATAGAGTATAGCACATACGTTACCAAGAAACAAAACTAGAGAACAACCAGAAAAATCAGGTTACCCAGTTATATGTTCCCCTTACCCGCCCCCTCAAGAACAGCACCATACTCCTGGACACAATAACGGCAAAAATTCAGGTTTTCCTTATAATCGTTAGTTTTCAAAACCCTCACCAGATACCTATCAACCTGATCTTTCTCTTATTAGTAAGTATCCATTATATTTTCTTGTAGTAGTCTAGCCCTCAAAGCTATTAGACTCTTCATAAATAAAAGTAATATTCGGGTCACTCATGCCACGTGTGGCATGCTGTACACAAGTTGCATAGAAATCCCGGATGTCTTGCATTGACCCATTCTTACATATTGTGGCTGGGGTATCCTCGTCAGAATCCCCACTAATGGGTATTTCCTGCATCGTCATGACGGAGGAACCAGCACCCGCGCCGTGCTCTGCGATGAACTCTTTCACCTCCACGGTATCGTTGATTTTCATTGAATTACCGTAGCGCACGAGCTCGGTTGGGTACCCCGCTAGGTAAAGGGTGTCATCGTTATAGTCGCTCATTACCATGACACCGCCTTTGGTAGCGTAAGCGTAGAATGTTTCAATGATTTCTCTTGGGAATATTTCGTGGACTTCTAGTCCTGCGGCAGGGTACCCAGTGTGCGGGTTGCCGTTGGTTCCCCACCCTGTGAGTGTCACCCCGTGGGTTGGTTCTTTCTGTTGGATGTAGAAGTTGTGTCCGCGTAGTGTTTCCATTGCTTCTACTGGGTTTCGGGGGTTTAGGTTCAGGGGGTTGTCGTCGTAGATGTTATTAATGTCTTCTATGAGAACTGGCAGGTTTTTAGCGGGCACGAACAGTCCGCCGTCTGCGGGTACTGCGTGGAGGTACCATCCCATATTATTTCTCCTTATATGGTTAATTACTGTTACATATTTTACTGTTCCCACCACATTTTACTTATCTAAATTGTTGCATGATCCACCCCGTTTACTGGATTATAGAAGGGGCATAGTTATAACGATGCTGTCAATAACATTACGAGAAAGAATAAAAATTATGTCTAGGCTAGTTCTCGCATCCAGTTTTATGGGTAAAACCTACACTAACAACAACTATGAGAACGTTTACGATTTCGATCAACACACGTTGTCTTATAAATACTATCGTGAAGAATACCCACACCTCACTGATGAACAGTTCAAAGGCTTACCTGGTAGAAAAATCAGGGAAGGATGGTTCGAGAAATATATGGACGATTTCTGTGATGTTATTGATGCTGATTATTATGATGTGGTGATCGGATGGTTATGTAAAGACGTTGCTGACGAACTACTATGCAGAGGCTATCTTCCTGAGCTCGTGGTGTTTGATAACGAGATTGACCCATACATTTTTCTGGAACGGGGTTTGCGTAGAGGGAACGAGTATACAAGTGTTGATCCAGTAGAAGCTTTAATACAGAAGAACTATATGAGGTTCGTTAACGACTATTATGCAGAGCTATGTAAGGTATGGGTTGCTCATGATCCTGTGTATTTGAGCGAGTTTTTGGTTTCTACTGGTTCCATGCTTTATAGGGGTGGGCAGGCTGATTATGATGTTCATGATGTTATTTGTTCCCTAGAACTATTACAACCCAGTAGTGCTCACGTATTTTCTTAATATTCATAACAATATTTGAAATAACACCACAAATATGGTTACATGAATACCAGAAACCACAAACACAACCATCACATAAACATTGAAAGGAACACCATGTCAACCAAAGTAACCTCCTGCCCCTCCTATATTGCATTCAAAGAAGTATGGGAAAAAGCTAAAGGATGGAAAGCACAATCACTCATTGGTGGTATCACCCGTGTACGCCCTGATAGTGGCGACAATATTTACCAGCTTCCCCGAGTATATAAAGAACCAATCTTCCGTAGTAAGGAAGAATACGAAGCAGCACTCAGTGACATGTGCATGATCGCACGTTTCAACCCTAAAGGGTTCCCAACCGTTGACGACGTGTATAAAGCAAACGAAACGATCTGCACCTGCGGGGAACACCACCGCATCTACCTGCCCGAAGACCCAATGCTTTTCAACTATGAGATTGAAAGCGAAATCGCTGAACATGGTGCCGTGTATGCTGGTGATGTGCTGATTCGTCTACACCCGAAAGGTGAACCACCGCCTCAGGAGCAAGAAAAATGGGATGATGCTCTTGAGGATTTCCGTAACGCCCTTGTTAAAGCATTCGACAATCTTCCTGTAGAAACTAACTCTTCATTCCCTAAAATGAGTGCGGCCGCTAAACTATTGTACACGGTGAAACACCTGAACGTTGATACACCCATCGTTTCAGCACCAAAATATCAGACTTTGCCTTTACCAATGCAGGGTCTAGGGTTGGATGACGACATTATTATCCTGGATGTTAGCCACCATTCGCTACCGCCACTAGTTTCTTGGCATCCTACCGCATACCAGATCAGTGGCACTATCCTGCCTGATGGAACTGTTGAGGGTGTGTTGTCTCAGGGTGATGTTTCTATTCCTTTTACTTTGCCGAAGGGTTGCCAGAAGACTCTACTGAAAATGTGGGATGCTGTTAAACCTGCAGGTAGGGAATAAGGGTGTGAATAAGCATGATTGATGTTATTTTGTTTGTGTCACCAGAGAACCATGTGTCAGACCCAAAAGTAGGTGACTATTTATCCTATTTTTACAATAATGGTAGGCTGCTGCTGTCCCCATTACCACCAAACACTGTGCTATGGGATGCTGATACTTTGCCGCCTACTGGTTCTGTTATAGCCTATGGTTTGAATGATGAAGCTGCCCGAGTATTTGAGACGGTATTAACCATGCCAGCTTCTATACGTGAAGATATGGCACGTTTCTTTGTTGAGTACACGGACTCCGAATGGGGTTCTAACTGTGATGGGGAGCTTGAGTGCGTGGATGGTGTGTTGTTTGCTTTATCCAGGTATGCAAGCACATTAACGGCAGATAAGACCTGTGAAGTGCAGCATATGTTGGGTTCCATTCTTGCGCTCAAACATATTATTGGGCAGGATCCTTACACTGGTGTAACCAGTGAAACTGTTGTTGAAAAACCTCATTTTCTTATAGAGAGGATCTGTGAGGGTAATGAGTCGTGTGATACTGTTCTGAAAGATGTATTCATCAATTCTTTGATAGAGAATGTATGCGCTACTATCCCTGAATATGACTTAGAACAGGTTATCGTTCATGTTGATACAGTTTGGGTTAATGGAACACCCTGTTTCGAGGTTATCCTAAATACTGGTAAGACCCTGCTAGTTGACTCTTTCGCACGTTTGGAAGAGTACCTGAACTACACTCCGGTTGATATTGAAAAGGATAGTTCTTTCATAGATGAACTAGATAATAATAGTGCTGGATGGGATAGGACAATGCTTTTTGTTGATGGTATTACCCAGTACACAAAAAACTTATAGCTCGCAAACTGTTTTCTGATGCATAAAGTCCCCCCTCGTATTAGGTGCTTAACCTAATCGAGGGGGACTATCCACATAAAATTTTCCAGGTTCAGAACAAGTCCAGTACTATTATTACTTCTTCTTTTTAGGTAGAGGGATTATGGTGGGCTCAATGGTAGCCATAAACCATTAACCTCAATCATATAGTTGGTTGCCTAATGGTAAGCTCCTATATGATCTTTTCTACCTACTAGAGACTATAGCATATTTACTGATTAATGTGCATCCTCTATAACTAATAGCACACCACTCATACCCATCAATGATCTTGAAACAACACAACCAATATGGGATAGTTAGAAACATGACAACAAAGAATCTAATACAAAAAGCTTTAGAACAGATTATTCCAAGTGAAATAATCCGAGACTGGTTCCTAGAAGAAGCCATATACTATAAGGATCCGTTGGGTTATGGTGTGCCGTTAGATAATGATGGTACAGTAATGAAGTTCACCCCCATGACAGATAGTAACCTTGGGTTTATTAGACATAGGCTCCAAGGTGTAGAAATAACCGTAGAGAACGGTATCGAAGTTATAGCATACACTCAGATCAATATTGCAGATCTTGAACGTATTACACGTTTATTGTATTTGAGGGTTATTGAAGAAACCGTATCGAAGGTACAAGATATTGATGGGGTGAAACAAACATCGTTATGGGCAGTATTTGAAAACCCTGAAAAGTATGTTAAATGGGTCATGTTTTGGGGAGAACCGTCTACTGATCTTATACCTCTTTTTATACATGCTTCACAGGGGTTAAATATTTGTCTTGCCCATAACTCCTACCAGATTCCTATGATGCCTGATGATGGGTTCAGCCTTTGGGTTGCTGTGTGCACGAACGCAGCTACTCCCGGTTTCCGTGTCTTCCTTGATTTTGAGGATGACAGTTTCTTCTCATTCAATGATCTTGTATCTGAGGGCGATAGAACCAGTCTTCTTAGTTTCCTGCTTGCCCAATGCGACCATGAGATCATTACAGCAGAAACATACGGCAGGTTAAGCGCCCTAGCGGGTGTGAATTCTAAACAGAATCTAGGGAGCAGGGATCGATATGAGCTCATGTTCCTTATTCAACACCGGTATATAGAAGAAGGTCTTATTGGGGCGGTACGTAACCTAGTGTTTGACCCAGATCATATGTTTGATTACTCTGCGGCTTGTGTTGCCCTGCAGGCTTTACACGATAATATTCGTGCTTGGGTGAACGCCCATAGTAAACATGCTAATAAAGAAAGGTATCTTGGGCAGGAAGAAGGCATACAAGAGTACCTTACAACATTATTCTCTGGGTTGGATAATGAGGAACACCTGATAAATGTTGCTTACTGTTTAGCGCCTTTACTAGCAGAAACAATAAACCCTGCTCTAGTGTCCTTGAAACAATTACTTGAGGCGACACCAGAGGAAACAGTCAATAGTATCCGTAAAGCTAAAAGTGTCCATTCTACTGTGGGTAGGGCAGTGAGGTATTTGCTGAGGGTGCGCCCTATCAGCTAGAATAATATTGTTATAAACCAATAATAGTAAGTAAATATTGTTTACGGTTGAATATTAGGGAGGTGTATAGAGTATGGCGCTATATATGATTTTAGCCACAGCAGGTTTCTTGTTCACTTGGGGAATCATGTCCGCTTGGGGATGGGTACAAGAGAAGCGCAAAAGAGCAAAAATCAGGAAAGACATCCAATAAAAATAGATAAAAATCGCTCAACAACAAGTAAAAGTTACTAAACGAGCTCAAAACTATACAAGGAGGAAAAATGAGTATAGGATTTAGTCTACTCATTATCGCTGGAATGTTTCTCTTTCTTCTAGTGATCATGGGATTCATCAAAAATGCAGAGCTGAACAGTTCCATCGCCCATATTGTTGGTAACCCAGAAGAGGTTAAAGTCAAAAATAAGGTTAAAGAACCAAAACATTAGACAGGTCATGAGATTATGTGCACACGTATCGCCGCCACTATTAACATTGAAGTTGCCCACGGGTTTGATAGCAGACTTCTTATTGATGCTATAGAGAACTTCCTGTCTAATGATTTTCATGGCTCAGATAATACTAGTTTCATCTGTTTTAATGTTGAACCAAGCATCAAAGACCCACAAGATTTCAGTATAAAACTAGTACTTGACGAACATCAATTCAAACCAGCAAACGAACTCGTAGATAGGTTCATTGAGGATCTAAAAAACCATATCCTCAACACCCTACCAGAAGGTTCTGCAGAAATAGCTGGAACAAAGCTTGTTCTCACAGGACATCTAACATCTTGTATGTAAAGACTATTTTTAGTAAGGCGATAAGAAGGTAATCTTTAGCCTAGAATCAGGAGAAATCTCAAGTTAGAGAGGAAATAATGACTAAAACCGCAAACATCAACACTGTCCCGATCAGTCAAGAATCCACCCTAGTAAGAGTGGAAATGAAGCCTGACGAATCTGCGCGCCAAGGTGGGCTGAAAATCGGTGATGTTCTAGACCATATGTTCAACAGTGGTGCCCTGCAACATGTTGTAGTGGATATTTATGATGGTGACTACTTTATAGGTTCTTACTCGCGAGCTCGTATCCGTATACCAGGTGTATCTAGGAAATATTTAGCCGCACGCATCAAATACATGGATGAGCTAGGAGTATTCACCCCCACTAAGGGAAGGATCATTCTTGATCCCAACGATGAAGCTCTATTTGACGGTGGGGGAGTACACAAAGGTTCACTATGGCAGGACAACTGGCATATGGATCTGTATCTACGGCTGCCGAGCGTATCCGTGAACTAAAAGAAACACCTAATATCATTCCTAGCGGAAAGGATGAAAGTAATGTCAGTCTCAAAGCACGTGAACTATATCCCCATCACGAACCATAAGAGCGGCACCCATGATGATCTGCGTGTCACCATCTACCCCGATGAGTACGGGTTTGGGGGTGGGCGGAGGCTCATCAGTGACCCAGAAACCCGGATCATGCCGTTCACTGAAGCCGCGCAACGACTCGCGCACGGGCATGAGAAAGCCACCATTGAGCTGGTACGGGACAGTAAAATTGTTATGTATGGGTTAGTGAGGTTCAGTAGCGCCCCTAATAGGGTGACCCCTGTGTATTTCGTGTACCCGTGGTATATGGAGGATGAAACACCGGATATATTCACTCTGGAACTAGTACCTAGTCCCTGTGAGCTGCATCATATAGGCATGGCAGTGGATACAGAGGGTTTGGTGACTTTACGTATTCCACGGGTTGTCGTATCGGATGTTTAACGGATAAGTATAGAAAAACCAATAAAAGGACAATTCATGCACGAAAATAGTGGTAATAAAAAATACGCAAAACCCAAGGACGCACCCACTGAACAGGGACAAAAATACCTCCAAGAAATGAAAGAAAACGGACATGAAGAAGTTGTTCTGCTTAGAACCAAACACCCACAGGTGTTAGAATCTGTGCTTTACCAGTCGGGTGACGCTACAACAACGAATGATACCTACGTAAACCAGTTCCCCACCCTAGCCCCATCATATGTGCTACTCACGCTGGGACCCAACGCTGATGAGTGCGAATACCTCCAACAGGTAGGGAAGCCGATGATCACCTTTGAGGAGATGAAGCAGAGGCTTCTGAAGGATCATGAGCCTGTTCATATTTCATGCAGTGAAGGTGACTACGATATTGTGTCTGGTGAACTAAGGTTCAACCCCGACACCGACGAATACTGCCCAGTCACGATCACCTTTTCAAGGAACGAATACATTGAGTCCCCACAGTATTTCGATCTCGTGATAGACCCCAAGAGTGAACTAGGAAACGAGGGTATCAGTATTCATGAGGAGCCACTAACGAAGGATCTTATGCTGTATATTCCGCTAACCTTTGAGTAAAGTATCTAAAGCAATACGTATCAATATTCAAAGTAGGGTTTTGCCAAATAGCCTATCAGGTTCAATGTCTGGTGGTGTGGAAGATATTTGGGATAATTCGCTCATGTTTTCTAAGATTGTTCTGGAATCTATCGTATTGGTTCATAAGCAAATACAAATATTGAGTCATATGGTAGAAGATAAACCGGAGGGTCATATAGTAATATCTGATTTGTTATGGGAATGCGTTTTGAGCCATTAGGAAAGTTT
>QWCW01001013.1_pt1 | contig 11338 bp, 8 predicted proteins | sample 1972691 | NCBI WGS metagenome assembly QWCW01 (sample SAMN09866698, study PRJNA288562) | Human oral metagenome isolate pre2_saliva, whole genome shotgun sequencing... | reverse complement strand
ACGGTCAACTACCTTGACTGGCGCACCATCGTCGAGCTCCCCGAGCGCGAGAAGAACATCAATCCGGACCTCGTAGTCCGTGCCGCACAGTAGGCTTACACGCTCTACTTGTTAGTGAAAAAGGTGACACGCCCCCAGCAGCCTCGGCCGCTGGGGGCGCGTTGTATCTATACCCTTGGGGAGGGGAGGGATACAAACCTATATTGGTCGGCGGGCTGACCTATATAGGTCACCGATGCGACCAATATAGGTCGGAGTGCGAAGATATATAGGTCAGCCCGTCGACCAATATAGGTTCACTCACCGCCTTCATAGTGATCGTCGCTTCGCTCTCCGTAGATGGCCTATTCATAGGGATTTGTGCTGGAGGAATGACTGGGTAGTACGGAGGGGCGAATGAGAGGACTTGTTATTCGAAGTCTTTTTCGCTAACTTTGAGGTGAGGGTTACGAAGGACTCCCTTAGTGCTCTTACCATAACTCATGTCACACTCCCCCTCGGGGAACTAAAAGCTATTCAACTATGGACATCAGAATTCAAGCCATCCACTTCGATGCCACAGAGCAGCTCAAGGCCTTTATCCAGAAGAAACTCGAGAAGCTGAACCGCTTCGCCGACGATATACAGGCCGCCGAAGTCGTCCTAAAGGTTGTCAAGCCCGAAGTATCCAATAACAAGGAAGCCTCCATCAAGCTCAAGGTCAATGGTGCAGACTTCTTTGTCGACAAGACAGGCAACAGCTTCGAGGAATCTGTCGATCTCTGTATCGACGTCCTGAAGCGTAAGCTCGAGAAGCACAAGGAGGCCTAAGCCCCCAGCCCTCGCCTTGAGGGCACACGCGACTAACTCTTGCCCCCACTGAGTCCCCCTCAGCTGGGGGCAACTCATATATATAAGGTAGTACTTGCCTCCAGCAGCTTCCTCGCGAAGCACTGCTCGCTACCTGCTGGAGTGGGTAGGGTAGGAGGCGTGAGAATAGGGTGAGTTTCGCGCTCTTGCGAGGGGCAAGTCGTTCGTGTATAGGTGCTTGAGTATAAATGCTGTCAAAGTGTTAGGACTGCAGTGCACGAAGCGGTATCACGTAATGCTTTAATGTGTATATTTGCTACTACAAACGGCGACAAAGCATATGGACGAAAGACGCATCGCACGTATTCGTGAGATGGAGACCGCACTCAACGAGTGGGTCGACCTCGGCAACAAGGGAGAAGAACTCCTTGAGGAGATGACTACTCATCTCCCCAGCCTTGAGCGTCTCGTCGCCTACTACAGCTCCCCTGACTGGATGCGTGACCACGATGCCAGCGATGAGGGGCTCCTCCCACCAGATCTTCCCCACGGCGTCCTCAGCGAAGATGCCGTCTTCGACCTCCTCACACAGCTCTATGGCTTGTGCGGGATCGTGAAAGACATAGAGCAGCGCCTCGGAAAGATACCTTAGAGAAAAGTTAGGGTAGCCGTACCTCCCCAGCCCTTGGAGCGGCGCACTACCCCCGACTATATAGTACACAAACAACTACATTAAGAAAACTATGCAGCAGTACACCCTCAATCCCATAGCACGCGCTATCGGGAAGGAACCCAAGGCCTTCACTAAGGCAGACATCACCAAGTACATCCTCGACAACGACATCCACGAGCTCAACTTCCGCTATACAGCAGCTGATGGGCGTCTCAAGGAGCTGAACTTCGTCATCCAAGATGCCGAGTATCTTGATGAAGTCCTCTCCTCTGGTGAGCGCGTAGACGGCTCCAGCCTCTTCCCAGGTCTGATGGAAGCCGGCTCCTCTGACCTCTATGTAGTGCCTAAGTTCTCCTCGGCCTTCATGGATCCCTTCGCTGCTCAGCCTACGATCTCCTTCTTCTGCGCCTATATGGACAAGAATGGCCAGCCTCTCGCAGCAGCTCCCGACGAGATCCTGCGCCGTGCTGCTCAGGCCTTCCGCGAAGTGACGGGCGGTCTGGAGTTCTACGCCATGGGTGAGCTCGAGTACTACGTCATCGGCGAGCAGGAAGATGGCTACGAAGCTGTCGACCAGCGTGGCTACCATGAGATGGGCCCCTTCAGCAAGCAGATCGACTTCCGTACGCAGGCTATGCGTCTCATCTGCGAATGCGGTGGCCAGATCAAGTATGGCCACGGTGAAGTAGGGAACTTTATGGCTGACGGTCTCAACTACGAGCAGAACGAAATCGAGTTCCTCCCCGTACCCGTCGAAGAAGCTGCTCAGCACCTGCAGCTCGGTAAGTGGATCCTCTTCGAGCTCGGCTGGAGAATGGGTCTCAAGGTAACCTTCGCTCCTAAGATCATCGTCGGTAAGGCTGGTAGCGGTATGCACGTCCACACGAAGATCGTCGACAAGAACGGCATCAACCAGTACGTCGACCAGGCTGGCGAACTCACGGCTACTGCCCACAAGGCTGTCGCTGGTATGATGAGCCTCGCGGCTTCGCTCACGGCCTTCGGTAATACGAACCCCACCTCTTACCTGCGTCTCGTACCTCATCAGGAGGCTCCTACGACGGTATGCTGGGGCGACCGCAACCGCTCGGCCCTCGTGCGTGTACCCCTCGGCTGGAGTGCAGACGTCGATATGTCCAGCATCATCAACCCCCTCGAAACGCCCAGCAAGAAGCGCTACACCAATAAGCAGACGATCGAGTTCCGTGCCTCCGACGGCTCGGCTAACCTCTACCTCCTGCTGGCTGGTATCTGTACGGCAGTACGCCACGGCTTTGAGATCGACAATGCTGAGCAGCTCGCTAAGGATACCTACGTCGCTGTGAACATCCACAAGGATGAGTTCGCTGGCGCTGTAGCTCATCTGGATAGCCTGCCTGCTTCCTGCGTCGCATCGGCCGAACGTCTGCGCCAGCACCGCGCTATCTACGAAGCTCGCGGCGTCTTCGATCCTACGACGATCGATATGCAGGCTTATCAGGATGCTGACCTCCGTGCTAAGGCACAGGCTGATCCTAAGTTCCTCAAGGAGCTCGTCGACCGCTACTTCTACTGCTAAGGCGCTTCCTTCGTCTAAGCATCGCATAAAGGGCAGCCCCCGCTACTCCATCGGAGTGGCGGGGGCTGTTGCATTTGGTCGTATGGGGAGCGAGGGCGCTGTGCGCTTAGAAGCGGGAGCGCATCGCCTCGGCGTTCTTGCTGGCTTCCTTGCCCTGGAGGTGAGCGCCGAAGGTGTAGGTGAGACCAGCCATGAGCATATTGCGCATGGTCATGTTGATGATCTCGATCTTATTGCCCTCGGTGGTCATGGTCGTACGGCTGTCCGGCGAAGCGATGTTCATGACGCCAGTGCTCAGACGGAGGTGTCCCTTGAGGAGGCTATAGTTGAGGAGCAGGCCAGTGTAGATGCTACTATGTGTGCGTGCGCCACCAGAGACCTCGGGGCTCATGTAGTTCAGGTAGAAGTTCCCCGTGAGGGTCTTCGTGCGGTTGAGGAAGAGCGTACCGTTGAGGCTTGCGCTATAGGAGAGTCCCTTGTCTGAGCTGAGTCGTCGGCCGTCGTGGTCAATGTGGGAGATGGTGTAGCCGACCTGATGGCTGATGTAGCACTGCAGGAAGGGGAGCGCGTGGAAGAAGTAGCTATTCAGCAGCCCGACATTATACTGAGTCTCAGCATTGTCGCTCTGATAGCGTACCTCACTCGTCGCAGGATTCATCAGCGCTACCATGGTGATGCCATCCCAGTTGTAGTTAGCGAAGGCCTGGAAGTTCAGCGTACCATCGAGGGTATAGCCGAGGGTGAGTGAGCCCTGCTTCTCGGGGCGCAGGTCTTCCTTCCCCGCGATGGTGCTGTACTGATTCTCATACTGAGGATAGGGAGATAGCTGGCTGAAGTGAGGGCGGTCGAGGCGGATCGTCCCCTCGAGGTTCAGGGCATGGCGCTCACTGGGTGTGAAGCCGAGGTAGATGGTGGGGAAGATATTCAGATAGTCGCGCGTCTTGAGTGCGGTGTGGCCCTGTACCTTCCCGTCGGTGTGGGTGTACTCCATACGCAGCCCCCCGCGGAGGTTCCACTTCGCTGAGAGCGGCTGGGTGACGTCGGTGTAGAGGGCATAGACGTGCTCGTCGAAGAGGATGGCGTCGGTGCGTGCACCGAGGGTCGTGTGGGCGAAGTATTCGTTGTGGTTGTCCGTGCGGCTCCAAGTGCCCTTTGCCCCGAAGGCCAGGATCGTCTTCCCTAAGGGCAGGGTGAAGTCGACGTTCGTCAGGTAGGAGTGTACGTGCTGCCCCTTATTGCTCTGGTAGGCAAAGTCCGAGCCTGGTGCTGGAGCTCCTGTGGCGAGGTAGCCCGTGGAGGCAAAGGAGCCATCTGTAGAGACGCGTGAGCCTACGTAGTCGGCATCCCATGAGATCTTGCGCCCTGGGGCCTTGGCGAAGGTCTTCTCGAGATGGAGGTTGAGTGCGGTGTAGGCACCATGATCCTTCTCTGAGGCAGCTCCTGGTAGGCGGAGCTGGAGGTCGTGACTGCCATCGGGGCGGATGGTGTAGTTGCGTGTCTCGTTCGTGCGGTCGGTCTGCTTCCTGCTTGGCGCGTAGGTGGCGGTGAAGCCTACGGTGAGCTCGGGGTTAATCGTGTAGTCAAGTCCGCCTCTGACATTGACGCCACGCCCCTTGTAGTCGAAGAGGGAGGTGCTGGCTGAATAGAGCTGAGTCGAGGGGGCAGTGCGGTAGGTGTCGAAGTTCCCTACGATACTCGAGAGGTGGCCGTCGAGGTTGAGCGAGGCGGATACACGGCCCTGCTTGTAGTTGAGCCCTGTCGAGAGGCTGGGGCTGATGCGCCCCTTGTAGAGCGAGGCATTAGCCGAGATGCTCCCACCGAAGTAGTCGTTCTGAGCCTTCTTCATCACGATGTTCAGCACACCGGCATTGCCCTCCGCCTCATACTTGGCTGGTGGGGTGGTGAGCACCTGTACTTCGGCGATGTCGGACTGGCTGTAGGAGCGGAGCAGGCCCGTGAGGGCTTCGCCCGAGAGGCGAACGCGCTTGTCATTGATGAGCACGATTGCCTTACCACGACCGATGATGGAGATACCTTCGTCAGTGACGCTGAGCCCAGGGGTGCGCTTGAGGACGTCGAGGGCATTCTGCGCACCAGCGCTGATCTGCTGGGCGTCGAAGACGAGGCGGTCTGCCTGGCGGGTGATGATGGGGCGGCGGCCACGCACCTCGACGCCGCGGAGCTGCTGGGTCTCTTCGCTGAGGAGGAGCTCGCCGAGGTCAAGGCCTGTGGTGGGGAGGGTGATGGTCTTGTACTGACCTTGGTAGCCCAGAGCACGAAGCTCGAGGAGGTAGGTGCCAGCAGAGGCCGTGAGGGAGAAGGTGCCGAGGGAGTCGGTCACGACACCCGTGACGAGGGTGCTGTCGGGGAGCCGGCGCAGTAGCGCGTTGCCCATGTCGATGGCTTGGCGGTCGCTTGCGCGCAGGAGTCTGCCCTGGAGTCGTGCGTCGCCTGTGCTCTGAGCGAAGGTGCTTCCCGTGCCCAGTGCGAGGGCGGTGAGGAGTAGATGAAGGCGTTTCATAAGATGTTTACGGTGTAATGGATGGTTATTACACTGCAAATATAAGTACTTTCTTTTGATCTGTACAAATGCATAGTACACTCCTTCGTATTTCCTGCTCTCGGGCGGGAAAGTAATAACCCCCGATAGCCTGTCCTGGGCTGTCGGGGGTTAGGTGCTATACGCTGGATGATCGTGCGGGGGAGGTGTGTGCTCTAAGACTTCTTATTGAAGATGACCTCCTGCAGGGGCAGCTCGGTGAAGGTGGGGAAGGTCGAGCCAGGAGCGACCTCGGCATCCGAGGTGACGAAGCCTGCGGAGATGGACGTCCCACGGACGATACCGCGGAAGGAGCGGAGGATCGTTATCTTGCCGAAGGGCGTGGTCTTCGAATAGTCATCGATATAGATCGTGTCGCCAGAGAAGTGGCAGGGGATGTCATACGTCAGGGTACCCATAGGAGAGCCCTCGTAGTTCAGGCTTAGCTCGACGTCCTCGGGACTATTGAAGTGGAGGGTGAAGATGCCTGTGCTGTCGCACCATTCGGTGCCTTGGAGGTGGTGTTTGTCTTCAGCTGTGGAGGCTTTCTGGGCTCCCTGGCATGAGCCTAATAGGAGTGTGAGGGCGAGCGCTCCGAGGGAGAGGGAGCGGAAGCAGGCGTGTCGTGTCATCGTCTTTCTGTTGTGTCGTTCCGTTGCAGGTGAGAGATGGACTGGGGATGGTACTCAGTAGCCCCAGCATATAGGGGCAAAGGTACACGCTTTCCCCGCCTCCTGCAATCCTCATTTTTAGGTATTTCTTCCTCCTCATGCTACGGGCAAGGCCTTCATTCATCATAGCGGTTTTTCTCATTCAGTAGCGGAAAAAGTGGTAGTCTCGCGAGGACGTATGTAGCTTCCCGTAGTGGTATTTCTCTATCCACGTACGTAGTCTTATCGGCCAGGTACCTAAATCCAAATGTCCACGTACGTAGTCCTTAGATCTACGTACGTAGACCGAATGAATCCTCCGCAGATCTGTCGCTTTTCCTCGTATGCGTAGGCGTTCATACCATTATTACTTCCAGCTTTTCACTCCGCAGAAATGCGCCTGTATGGCACCGCTATGCGGTGCGTATCGCAGGGCGCTGTGTCAGCGTCTGTATAGAATAGATAGGGGCTTAGCGATTTGCTCCCAAGGAGGGGGCTTTGAGTGGCGGAGATGGGGTGTGCGGGTAGCTGGAGGGGGCGGGCCTCGGGGAGGTGGATGCGGGGCGTGTAAGTGATAGGCGACGAGGTGCTTACGTTCGTCAAAATATTTATTTAGTCGGCTCCTTGGAGGGGCGGAGTATTTGCCTTTACTTTGTCGTGGAGTCCAGCTCGAAGCTCTCTTTTGATACCCTTCACCTCGCCCAGCTCCTCCTTATATATATGTATGCTGGTAGGGTAGGGGGCAGGAAGAAGCGGAGCGCTCCGGCCTACATTTATTCATTTTATTCATACCACACGACGATGAAAACACCTATCACCTCTTCGTCTGCCGCTGCCCAGTCCAGCGTGCCCTCCCTCATCTTCCGTGCCTATACGGTCAAGGAGCTTGCCTGTCTCTACTTCCCACAGAAGACGGCTACGGGAGCCTCCCGCTCTCTGCGTGCGCTCATCCGCCACGATCCTGAGCTACTCTCCCAGCTACGTGCCCAAGGCTATCGCCCGCGGGTGCACTATCTGCCACCCTCTGCCGTGCAGGTACTACTCGAGCACTTAGGCACTCCGGAGGAGTTCTACGAGATTCTCCGTAAGGCCTAATAGAGGCTCATCCTATGGGGGCGGTACGGGCCAAACGAAATATTTGACTATCTTTGCACCACAATTAAGAGGACGTGTGCGCCGTTATAGTCATGCCGTAGGGCATAAGAGTCCGCACCCCTCCAATGGATTGGTTGGGTAGCTCAGCTGGATAGAGCAATAGCCTTCTAAGCTATCGGTCCTGGGTTCGAATCCCAGCCCAATCACACAAGCTCCCCCCACTCAATATCCCTTACATCACTAAGATACTCTTTGATGGGGTTGGCTTTTGGCTCTTCGCCATCATCTTTGTAGCCACCTCTGGCTACCATTTATAGTCTGAGATATATTATCCCTTGGGTAGCTGACCCTCCCAAGCACTTCGGGTCGTCAGGGGCGTCTGTAGGGCGCACCCTCATCGCTCTCGTAGCCTACGACCCCAAGTCCTTGTGTCGATCAGTCTCCCTATGACATCCGTCCTGAAGGAGCCCCCGCCCCCGGGGGATAGTACGTATTCATAATCAATATGCAACGATACAATATCACCGAGCTGTCCAGCAAGACGCTGGAGGAGCTCCAGGAGATCGCCCGAGAAATAGGCTTCTCTCCCGATGCCTTCCCCGAGAAGCGCGAACTGATCTACGAGATCCTGGACCAGCAAGCTGTCACCGTCGCTGAGACGACGAGTGTCAAGCGTAAGCCTGGTCGCCCTCGCAAGTCCTCTTCTGCCGAAGAGTCTACCCATGAAACGCCCAAGTCTACCCCCGCTACCTCTTCTGCTCCCGCTGATGACGCCCCCAAAGCCTCGGAGGACGCTCCCGAAGTAGAGCAGCCAAAGCGCAAGCGTGGTCGCCCCTCTAAGGCTGAAGCGCTGGCACGTGAGCAAGCCCTCTCGGCCGTAGCTAAGGCCTCCGAAGAGCATGCTAAGGATCCCGAAGCGATCGCTGTCGAGGAGCCAGCAGCTCCTGCCCCCAAGCCCATCCGTGGCGCCCGCACGTCGGCCTCCGCTGCGAAGCCTGCTGCCAGCCCTGCTGTCGCCGTAGAGCCCCGCGTCGCTGAAGCTGCCCCCGCAGCCGAAGCCGCTAAGGAAGGCGAAGCTCCCGCAGCAGCTCCTGCACAGAGCCCCGCCCGCATGGTCTTCCGTCACAAGGATAGCAAGTCCGTCCTTGACGAGATCCTGCCTACCCTCAATACGCCCCAGCCCCAGCCCAAGGTGCGTCAGCAGCAGCCCCAGGCTCCTGCTCAGCCCCAGGTACATCAGGTACAGGTGCAGGCACAGCAGCCTGCCGAGCCTAAGGCTCAGCCCGCTGTGAAGCCTGTCGCTCGCCCCCAGCAGGAGTTCGACTTCTCGGGCATCCTTGAGTGCTCTGGCGTACTGGAGATCCTGCCCGATGGCTACGGCTTCCTCCGCTCTGCGGACTACAACTACCTCCCTTCGCCTGACGATATCTACCTCTCGGTGAATCAGATCAAGCAGTGGAGTCTGCGCCCTGGCGACCTCGTCGAGGGCTTCATCCGTCCTCCACAGGATGGCGATAAGTACTTCCCCTTCGATACGATCACGCGTGTCAATGGGCGTACCCCCTCGGAGATGCGCGACCGCGTACCCTTCGATCACCTCACGCCGATCTTCCCCGATGAGAAGTTCCGCCTCGAGTCTTCCCACAATCCTGGCGTGCAGGACAAGATCGCGATGCGTATCGTCGACCTCTTCGCCCCCATCGGTAAGGGACAGCGTGGTCTCATCGTCGCACAGCCCAAGACGGGTAAGACCGTCCTGCTGAAGAATATCGCTAACGCTATCGCAGCCAACCACCCCGAGGTCTATATGATCATCCTCCTCATCGACGAGCGTCCTGAGGAAGTCACCGATATGGCGACCAGCGTCAATGCCGAGGTCATCGCTTCGACCTTCGACGAGCCTGCTGACCGCCACGTCAAGATCGCCGAGATCGTGCTGAACAAGGCTAAGCGTATGGTAGAGAGCGGTCAGGATGTCGTCATCCTCCTCGACTCCATCACGCGTCTGGCACGTGCCTACAATACGGTACAGCCTGCCTCGGGTAAGGTGCTCTCTGGTGGTGTCGATGCCAACGCCCTGCAGAAGCCCAAGCGCTTCTTCGGTGCTGCACGTAACATCCGCGGTGGCGGTAGCCTGACGATCCTCGCTACGGCCCTGCAGGAGACGGGCTCGAAGATGGATGATGTGATCTTCGAAGAGTTCAAGGGCACGGGTAATATGGAGCTCCAGCTCGACCGTCGTCTGGCGAATAAGCGTATCTATCCAGCCGTCGACCTCGTGGCCAGCAGCACGCGCCGCGATGACCTCCTGCAGGATCAGACGACTCAGAGCCGTATGTGGTCTGTGCGTAAGGTCCTCTCGGAGATGAACCCCATCGAAGCGATGGAGAACGTCAAGAACCTCATGCTCCGCACCAAGGATAATGAGGAGTTCTTCGCCGAAGTGAATAGCTAATCACGGAGGTAGTGGCTTAGTCCAATAGTTCTCTTATCTTTGTAGAGTAAACACAATTACTACTAACACAAAATATCCTATCGCACAATGAGCAAGATCGGTATTTTCTACGGCTCTTCTACGGGCTCTACCTCCGAAGTAGCACAGCGTCTGGCTAAGGCCCTCGGCGCAGAAGCTAATGTCTATGATGTCGCTGGCGCAGACGCTGCTGATGCAGCTGCCTTCGATGTCCTCCTCCTCGGTTCCTCTACGTGGGGTATCGGTGACCTCCAGGACGACTGGGAAGACTTCCTCCCCAAGCTCGCTGAGCAGAACCTCGCTGGCAAGAAGGTAGCTCTCTTCGGCTGCGGTGACGCTGACAGCTATCCCGATAGCTTCTGCGAAGCTCTGGCTAAGATCCACGAAGGCCTCGCTGGTACGGGCTGCTCCTTCATCGGTGCTTACGAGCCCGAAGGCTACAGCTACGATGCTACTGAAACGGAACAGGATGGCAAGCTCATCGGTCTCTGCATCGACGAAGCTAACCAGTCTGACCTCACCGACGAACGTATCGAAAAGTGGGTCGCTCTGCTGCAGTCGCAGTTCTAAGAGCGAGCGCTTAGCACGACCAATATCAGTTGCCCTTCGGCTGTCTCCCACACGGGGGTACGGCCGAAGGGCAACTTTTTGTATCTTTAGGGTATAGTTAGTTAGCTCGCTATTCATCACTATCATCATCAAATACACTATGAAGCAAACGACACTCCTCGCAGCCTTTGCCCTGGCTGTCACAGCCTGGGCTACTCCGTCTGCTGAGGCTTGCTCCGACCTGATCGTGGGCAAGAAGGCTTCGGTCGACGGCTCCGTCATGATCAGCTACTCGGCCGACTCGCACACCCTCTACGGCGACCTCGTACATTATCCAGCGAAGGCTTGGGGCAAGGGCCTCATGCTCCAGATCCACGAGTGGGATACGGGCAAGCCCCTTGGCTATATCCCTCAGGCCGCTGTCACCTACAATGTCGTGGGGAACATGAACGAGCATCAGGTAGCCATCACCGAGAGTACTTGGGGTGGCCGCAAGGAGCTCCGCGACCCCTCGGGCGTTATGGACTACGGTAGCCTCATCTATGTGGCACTGCAGCGCTCTCGCTCAGCTCGCGAAGCGATCCGCGTCATGACTGACCTTGTCCGCGACCACGGCTACTACAGCTCGGGTGAGTCCTTCACTATCGCTGACAAGAACGAAGTCTGGATCATGGAGCTTATCGGTAAGGGCCCCAAGAAGAAGGGCGCTACGTGGGTAGCTATCCGCATCCCCGATGACGCTATCGCAGCTCACGCCAATCAGGCACGTATCCATAAGATCCCCTTCGGCGACAAGGAGAACTGCATGTACGAGAAGGATGTAGTCAACGTAGCTCGTGAGAACGGATGGTTCAAGGGTAAGGATAAGGACTTCGACTTCCAGAAGGCTTACAACCCCTATGACTTCAGCGGCCTGCGTGCTTGCGAAGCCCGTGTATGGAGCTTCTTCCGCACCTTCGACAAGAGCATGGACAAGTACAAGAAGCACATCATGGGTGATGCTTCCGAAGAG
>QWCW01001658.1_pt1 | contig 11412 bp, 13 predicted proteins | sample 1972691 | NCBI WGS metagenome assembly QWCW01 (sample SAMN09866698, study PRJNA288562) | Human oral metagenome isolate pre2_saliva, whole genome shotgun sequencing... | reverse complement strand
CAATGGTTAGTTTTTTCTTTTGGGGTATCGCCAAGCGGTAAGGCACCGGGTTTTGATCTCGGCATCCCTAGGTTCGAATCCTAGTACCCCAGCCATCTTTCTTCTATTTATTCATTTTCTTCAGTAAATCTATTCAATAGCCTATTTCTTCTTTAGATTTCTTTCAAAATTTATTAGAATTTACGCATTATGAGGGATTTTTCTCCCGTTACTAACGCTTTCTAAGCACTGAAGGATATGTTATGAAAAAAATTAACCCGACCCAAACAGCCGCATGGCAGGCATTAACTGCACATCAAGCTGAAAACCTAACTATTGCCCAATTATTTCAAGCAAACCCACAACGTTTTTCACAATATCATGTCAATTTCGAAGATCAAATTTTAGTCGATTTTTCTAAAAATGCAGTAAATGAAACCACTTTAGCGTTATTACAACAATTAGCTGAAGAATGTGGCTTAGCGCAAGCGAAAGAGGCTATGTTTAGTGGAGAGAAAATTAACTATACCGAAAATCGCGCGGTATTACACACTGCATTGCGTAATCGTAGCAATACGCCAGTATTGGTTGATGGTAAAGATGTAATGCCTGAAGTCAATGCTGTTTTAGCTAAAATGAAAGCATTCAGCCAACGAGTCATTTCTGGCGAATGGAAAGGCTATACGGGTAAGGCAATTACGGATATCATCAATATTGGTATTGGTGGTTCTGATCTTGGTCCTTATATGGTGACAGAAGCATTACGCCCTTATAAAAATCATTTAAACGTGCATTTTGTGTCAAATGTGGATGGCACGCATATTGCCGAAACGCTCAAAAAAGTAAACCCAGAAACAACGTTAGTATTAGTGGCTTCTAAAACCTTTACCACCCAAGAAACCATGACTAACGCGCATTCGGCTCGTGATTGGCTTTTAGCGGCAGCAAAAGATGAATCTGCGGTTGCTAAACATTTCGTAGCACTTTCTACCAATGCGAAAGAAGTGGAAAAATTTGGTATTGATACGACCAATATGTTTGAATTCTGGGATTGGGTTGGTGGCCGTTATTCTTTATGGTCAGCGATTGGATTATCTATTGCCCTTTCTATTGGTTTTGAGCAGTTTGAACAATTGTTATCTGGCGCGCATGCGATGGACAACCATTTCAGACACGCACCAGCTGAGAAAAATATTCCAACCATTTTAGCGCTTATCGGCATTTGGAATAGCAACTTCTTAGGTGCAGAAACAGAAGCATTATTGCCATATGACCAATATTTACATCGTTTTGCGGCGTATTTCCAACAAGGAAATATGGAATCAAACGGAAAATATGTAGGGCGTGACGGTAAAGTGGTGAATTATCAAACTGGCCCAATTGTTTGGGGTGAGCCGGGTACTAATGGCCAACACGCATTTTATCAATTGATTCACCAAGGTACTAAAATCATTCCTTGTGATTTTATTGCGCCAGCGCAAACACATAATCCATTAAGTGATCATCATGAAAAATTGTTGTCTAACTTCTTCGCACAAACCGAAGCGCTTGCTTTTGGTAAATCTAAACAAGCGGTTGAAGAAGAATTTTTAGCAGCAGGAAAATCACTTGAATCAGTTAAAGAAATTGTGCCGTTTAAAGTATTTACGGGCAACAAACCAACTAACTCGATTTTATTGCAAAAAATTACGCCTTACAGCTTAGGTGCATTGATTGCCATGTATGAACATAAAATTTTCGTACAAGGTGTAATTTTCAACATTTACAGCTTTGACCAATGGGGTGTTGAACTTGGCAAACAACTTGCTAACCGCATTTTACCTGAGTTAAAAGGCAGTGAGTCAGTTGAAAGTCACGACAGCTCAACCAATGGTTTAATTAACCAATACAAAGCTTGGCGTTAAGTTTAGCTTTTTACAAGCGGTAGTTTTTCATCAAACTTTTGCAAAAATTACCGCTTAGTCTTACATTATGAAACCAATTTTCCTTGAAATCCGTCATTTACGTACGTTAGTGGCAATTAAAGAAAGCGGCAATTTATCATTAGCTGCGAAACGCTTGCATTTAACGCAATCGGCCCTTTCTCACCAAATTAATGTGTTAGAAAGCCAATATGATTTAACTTTGTTTGAGCGTAAAACTACTCCAATTCGTTTTACGCCAGCAGGGGAGCGCCTTTTAGCGCTTGCCTATGAGATTCTGCCTAAAATTCGTGATGTTGAACGGGATTTAGTGCGTGTGAAACAAGGTGAGCTAGGCAATCTTCGCATTTCAATTGAATGCCATACTTGCTTTGATTGGCTGATGCCTGCCATGGCGACTTTCCGTCAAAGCTGGCCGTTAGTGGAGCTAGATATTGTTTCTGGTTTCCATACCGATCCAGTTGGCTTATTGCTGAGTGACCGTTCAGATTGGGCGGTGGTCTCTGAAATGGAAGATAATCCGAATGTGATTTATAAGCCGTTATTTTCTTATGAAATGGTCGGCATTTGTGCGAAAGATCATCCTTTGGCAACCAAACCAATTTGGACAGCGGAGGATTTCAAAGAAGAAACTTGGATTACCTATCCCGTTCCAGATGATATGTTAGATTTACTGCGCCAAGTACTTAAACCTGCGGGGATTTCACCTAAACGCCGAACGACTGAACTCACCATTGCGATTATTCAATTAGTGGCAAGCAAGCGAGGTATCGCAACCCTACCTTATTGGGCGGTGAAACCTTATTTAGAGTTAGGTTATGTGGTTGCAAATAAAATTACTGAACAAGGTTTGTATAGTAATTTATATGGTGCGATCAGGGCGCACGATGCGCATAGTGCCTATTTAGAAGATTTCCACAATACAGTTAAAGCACAAAGCTTTGCCACTTTACCGGGGTTGATTGTATTGGATTAAGGAGATAAAGATGAAAATGCTCCGCTATGAAGATATTTTGCATAAACTGCCTAAACGACAAGCTAATTCGCATAAAGGCGATTATGGTAGAGTTTTATTGATTGGTGGTAATGCGAATATGGGCGGAGCAATTATGATGGCAGCGAAAGCTGCTGTGCATAGTGGTGCGGGTTTAACCACAGTGGCAACCGACGCTTCAAATCATACCGCATTACATTGCCATTTACCTGAAGCGATGGTAATTGACTGGGAAAATACCGAGTTATTGCTTGAAAAACTTAAACTATCAGATGTGGTGCTCATTGGCTGCGGTTTAGGGCTATGTGAACAAGCTACGACATTATTAAGCCTAGTGCTGAGCCATTTACAGCCATCGCAAAAGCTGATTATTGATGGCGATGCCATTAGCTTATTTGCCAAACATTCAAAGAATCATTATGAATTTCCCATTTGGGCAACCCCGCATCAAAAAGAGTGGGAACGCCTTTCTGGTTTAGCGATTGATGCGCAAACGCCAGCCAACAATCTACACGCCGTCAGCCAATTACAACTTAACGTGATTCTCAAAAAACATGGTACAACGCTTTATTTGCTCAATCATGAGCCACTTTGTATTGATGTTGGAACGCCCGCAATGGCAACAGGGGGAATGGGAGATACACTTGCTGGCATGATTACAGGTTTGCTTGCGCAATATCCAAAACAATCGGAACAAGCTGTTTATACTGCCGTTTATCTGCATAGCTATATTGCTGAGCAATTAGCTAAAACTCGGCATGTCGTCCTTCCTACTGAGATTATCGGTGAGATTTCTGCTTATCTTAAATTGGTGATTTAAGTTTTTCTAAAAGTAAGCGGTCGAATTTGCAAAAAATTTGCGAATTCGACCGCTTGTGTTATGAGTCATTAACGATTTGCTAATGCTTGTTCGATTTTTTGTTTGATACCTGCACTATCTAATCCAAGTGCTTCATAGGCTTCTTGTTGGGTAGATTGTGGGATAAATTCATCTGGAATACCAAGCATGACAAGCGGTTTGATTTTGCCAATTTTTTGCAAATATTCATTTACTGCAGAGCCAGCGCCACCTTGGATAGCATTTTCTTCTAGCGTTACCAGTAAATCATGGCTGTTTGCTAATTCTTGGATTAAGGCTTCATCAAGTGGTTTCACAAAGCGCATATCGGCTAAGGTATAGTTGCCTGCTTCAGCCACTTTTTGAGCTTCAGTTAAGAACGTACCAAAGTTGAGAATAGCCACTTTTTCGCCTTGGCGGATAAGTTTGCCTTTACCAATTTCTAAAGATTCCATCGGCTCAAGTGCTACACCTTTAGCGTTACCTCTTGGATAGCGTACTGCAGTTGGCGTATTCATCTGATAAGCGGTATATAACATTTGACGCATTTCGTTTTCATCGCTTGGCGTCATGATAGTCATATTCGGAATACAACGCATAAAGCTTAAATCAAACGCACCTTGGTGAGTTTGACCGTCTGCTCCTACAATACCGGCACGGTCAATTGCAAAAATCACAGGTAGATTTTGGATCGCCACATCATGAATCAGCTGATCGTAAGCACGTTGTAAGAAACTAGAATAAATAGCAACGACCGGTTTATAGCCGGCAATTGCTAAACCTGCTGCAAAAGTAACCGCATGCTGTTCTGCAATGGCAACATCAAAATATTGTTCAGGGAAGCGTTTAGAAAATTCCACCATGCCTGAGCCTTCACGCATAGCAGGGGTAATGCCGATGAGCTTAGTATCTTGTTCAGCCGTTTCACATAACCACTGACCGAAGATATCGGAATAGGTTGGAATGCTTTTCGCTTTTGGCAGTTGACCGCTAGCAGGATCAAATTTTGGTACGCCATGGTAGCCAATAGGATCGTTTTCTGCAGGTTGATAACCTTTCCCTTTTTTGGTGCGAACATGTAAGAACTGCGGGCCTTTGAGCTCACGCATATTTTTAAGTGTTTTCACCAATTCTTCGATGTTATGCCCATCTACAGGCCCGATATAATTAAACCCAAGTTCTTCAAAAAGCGTACTAACAGGAGAAATTACCCCTTTCATATGCTCTTCAGTTTTTTTCATGAAGTTTTTTATTGGAGAAGGGACTTTCTCTAACACCTTTTTACTGCCATCACGCACGGTGGTATAAAGTGAACCAGAGAAAATTTGGGCGAGATGGTTATTCAGTGCGCCAACGTTTTCAGAAATAGACATTTCGTTGTCGTTAAGAATAACCAACATATCTGTGTGCAATGCGCCTGCATGGTTTAGTGCTTCAAATGCCATCCCCGCAGTAATAGCGCCATCACCAATAACACAAACGGTTTGGCGACCGGCATTTTCTTTTTGAGCTGCGACCGCAATGCCTAAACCAGCACTGATAGAGGTTGAGGAATGTCCTACGCTTAACACATCATAAACGCTTTCTTCGCGCCATGGGAATGGATGGATACCGTCTTTTTGGCGAATAGTTTTAATTTGATCGCGACGACCAGTTAGAATTTTATGTGGATAGGCTTGATGTCCGACGTCCCAAATAAGTTGGTCGAAAGGGGTTTGATAAACATAATGCAAAGCGATAGTCAGCTCAACTACCCCTAAGCCAGAGGCAAGATGCCCACTACTTTGGCTGACGCATTCTAATAAGTAGGCGCGAAGCTCGTCAGCAAGCGTTTGTAATTGATCTTTATTGAGCAAACGGAGGGCTTCCGGCGAGTCAATTTGGCTTAATAGGGGGTAATTTTTTTGCATAATGTTTATCTTTTATCAATAGAAACTCAACGCAAGGCGGTTAGGTCGGTCACTCTAACATTTTTGCAACAAAGTGGAAATAATTGACCGCTTGTAAATTCCTAACCGCATTTAATGCGTGATTAACCTTTAAGATCTTCAGTTAAAGTGGGTTGAAGAGCGTTTAAAACTTCTTTAACCACACGTGCTGGGCCTGCCACTACGTTACCAGATTTTAAGTAATCGGTGCCACCAACAAAGTTACATACAATCGCACCTGCTTCACGCGCGATTAAATCACCCGCTGCGCAATCCCATGGTTTTAAACCAATCTCAAAGTAACCATCAATACGGTTTGCTGCAACATACGCTAAATCAAGCGCGGCTGAACCTGTACGGCGGAAATCTGCTACGCCTTGGTTCATTAAGCCTTCAAGCATATTTAAGTGCGCTGCACGATGTTTAGTGGCTTTAAATGGGAAGCCAGTTGCTAATACAGTACCGCTTAGATCACGGCGGCTGCTATCCACGCGTAGACGGAACTCATTGAGTTTTGCGCCTTCGCCACGCACAGCAGTGAAAAGTTCATTACGGATAGGATCGTACACTTGCACGTTTTTATTTTCGCCATCTAAAATACCAGATTCTTCCGCTACGATAGCGTGGTCTGGGTAAGATTTACGAATGACTTCGATAATCGCTGCTTCTGCCGCTTTATCAATTTCAGTCACATAATCATTTGTACTTTTTTGAGCAACTTCAGTCTCGCTTGGCGCTTGCTCATAGCCTTTTGCAATAATATTGCCTGCTTTTCGTGCAGCACGAATAGCAATGTTTAACATTGGGTTCATATTTCCACCAGATTTTAAAGAACGAATAAGGGGTTTGATTATAATGAAATTGGCAAGATAAAGGAATAACTAAGCGTAAAAATGCAGTAGAATAGCGCCTATTGTTTTGATAAAACCTATTGCTATGCAAAAAAGTATTTACGACACCCCTATTTTTTTTGAACGTTATCAGCAGCTACGCCAAAATCCGATAAGTATGAATGAAGTGGTCGAAAAACCGACGATGTTTTCACTTTTACCGAATCTATCTGGTAAACGGGTGCTAGATTTAGGCTGTGGCACGGGCGAACACTTAGCGCATTATTTAGCGAAAGGGGCTCGGCAAGTCGTGGGCTTAGACCTTTCAGTACGTATGTTAGAAGCGGCTGAAGCACGTTTACGCGCTCAGGCGCCAACTGCAGAAATGGCTTTTTATGCTTTGCCGATGGAAAAGTTAGATGAGATTGCTGAAAACGAATTTGATGTAATTACTAGCTCATTTGCTTTTCACTACATTGAAGATTTTCCTGAGCTGTTAGCAAAAATTTCAGCAAAATTGACCGCTTGTGGCACGTTAATTTTCTCGCAAGAACACCCAATTGTGACGTGTTATCGACAAGGTTATCGTTGGGAAAAAAATGCAGAAAAGCAGCAAGTGGCTTATCGTTTAAATTATTATCGCGAAGAAGGTGTACGTGAGCGGGCTTGGTTTCAACAATCGTTTAAAACCTATCATCGCACGATGGCGACAATTCTAAATCAACTTATTGCTGCAGGCTTTGAGATTGAGCAGGTTGAAGAGCCTATGTTAGCTAATCAAACGCAATGGCATCAGGAATTTAAAGATTTACAACACCGTCCGCCATTGCTATTTGTTAAAGCGAAAAAACGCTAGGCTAGCCCTTTTTTGACCCAATATTGATAAGGTAAGGTTTCAGTTTGACTAGCGAGTAGCTGGTGATCCATAAAGGCACAAAAGCTAGGGATATCGCGGGTTGTAGCAGGGTCGTCAGCTAAAATATAAAGTACATCGCCATCATTGAGGTGGCGAATTGCCTTACGGGTGAGCATCACGGGCTCTGGACAGCGAAGCCCAACGGTATCTAAAGTTTGACTAATTTCAATCTCTCTCATGGTTTTCCTATGCTAAAACAAAATGATTTATCACAACGGTTTTCCGAACATTTAGCGCAGCTACAACAGCACGTTAGACAAATTCTAGAAAGCCATTTTCTTCAAGGTATTTGGATTCATGCAGGGGTGAGTTATCGCTATTTTCAAGACGATTTAACTGCACCGTTTAAAATTAACCCGCATTTTAATTATTTTTTCCCGTATGCTAAAGCGGAAAATAGCTGGCTTTATTTAGATGGCGTGAATAAACCGAAAATTTATTTCTATGCGCCACAAGATTATTGGCACTGTGCGCCTACCCCGCCCACGGAAGCATTTTTCAGTGAAGCATTTGATTGGGTGATTTTTCACGATGCCCAAGACATTGCAAAATGGATTGAAAATCCGACCGCTTGTTTATTTATTGGCGAAGATGAAGAACTTGCGAAATCTCTTGGTTTTGGTGCAATTAGCTCACAAAAGGCGCTGAATATACTGCATTTTGCACGCTCAATCAAAACGGAATTTGAGATTGAACAACTCTATCAAGCGCAATTTCCCGCATTAAAAGGGCATCATGCCGCGAAACAGGCTTTTTTAGAAGGTCGCAGTGAGCGAGAGATTCATTTAGCTTATTTGCAAGCGAGTGGGCAACTTGAAAGTGAACTGCCGTATGGCAATATTGTGGCATTAAACGCACATGCGGCTATTTTGCATTACACCGAGCTTGAGCCTTTCACGCCAAGTTCACGCCACAGTTTTTTAATTGATGCTGGTGCAACGCATCTTAATTATGCTTCAGACATTACGCGTACTTATGCCGCTGATCCGCAAAGTGAATTTGCGGCACTGATTAAAGCTGTTGACGGTTTTAAACATGAAATTATTCAGCAAATGCGCGTGGGCGTGAATTATCTGCAATATCATACACAGATGCATCAATGGATGGCGAAATTGCTTCACGATTTTGATTTTGTGCGGTTAAGCCCGGAACAGATTTTTGAAGAGGGCATTTCAAGAGCATTTTTCCCACATGGGCTAGGGCATTTATTGGGCTTGCAAGTGCATGATGTTGGCGGTTTTATGCAAAATGCGCGGGGCACACAAAAACGTCCACCTGAAGCTTATCCAAGTTTGCGCTGTTTGCGAGATTTACAGCCAGGTATGGTGTTAACGGTTGAACCCGGTTTCTATTTTATTGAGATGTTATTAGCACCATGGAAATCGTCACATTTAGGCCATACATTTAATTGGCAGAAAATTGCGGATTTTTCGGCTTATGGTGGGATTCGTAGTGAAGATAACATTGTTATTCGCCCTGAAGGTGCGGAGAATTTAACTGAAAAAGCGCTGATAACACTCAACGCTTAAGGAGGAACTATGCCGGTTTTATGGGGATTATTAGGCATCATTTTTTACATTTATTGTGAGATTTCGCTATTAGTAGAAGTCGGTAGTGCATTAGGGGTATTGCCAACACTATTATTACTCATTGTCATTTCCTTTGTTGGATTATGGTTTGTGAAATTACGCGGAGCTTATACCTTAATGGCTGTGCGTCAGCAGCTAGCAAAAGGCGAATTACCAACGGATGCAGTAATCAATGCTATGCTGTTCATTTTGGCGGGCATATTACTCATTATTCCTGGGTTTCTCAGCGATATTTTAGCGGTGCTAATGGTACTGCCGATTACTCGGACACTGTTTAAATTATGGTTTTTCAAATTTTTCAAAAGTCGCGTACGCTTTACCCATTTTACACAATTCCGTTCGGGACAAGGCGCTGAGTCTGAAGTGTTTGAGGCAGAATTTACCCGCGAACAGGATAAAAACAAATGGATAAAATAAGCCCCAGTCGCTCAAAATTTGGCACCAAGCAAGCGCGTTTTAAAAGCCCTACTGAGCAAAATCGTGTAGGTAAGCGTTGGCAAAAAAAAGCAGAAAAACGACCGCTTGTTCCTCGCTTAAGCATTGAAGATACAGTGGTTATTCTGTTTAACAAGCCTTATAACGTGCTTACTCAATTTACCGATGAGCAAGGGCGACAGACGTTGAAAGATTTTATCCATACGCCCGATGTTTATCCGGTTGGGCGTTTAGATCGAGATAGCGAAGGGCTGTTATTGCTAACGAATAATGGCTGGTTACAACATCGTTTATCACATCCAAAATTTGAGAAGCGCAAAACTTATTGGGTGCAAGTAGAAGGTGTACCTGATGAAGCAGCGTTAACAGCTTTACGAAAAGGGGTTCAGCTTAAAGATGGACTTACATTACCTGCGACAGCGAACCAGATCGAACCACCTGATTTTAATTGGGCAACCGCACCGAAAATCCGTGAGCGGAAGATGATCCCAACAAGTTGGTTAGAAATCGGGTTACATGAAGGTAAAAACCGCCAAGTACGGCGCATGACCGCGCATGTTGGCTTTCCAACATTACGACTTATTCGAGTGGCACTGGGCGATTATCAACTGGGGGATTTAGCCAGTGGCGAGTCTAGAGAATTATCGCTGGCAGAAAAACAGCGACTCTTTAAATCATTAAAATAATAAGGCAAATATGAAACAGGCATATTGGATTATTACCAAAGATTTTGATGTGGCATTAGTGAATGGCGAAATACCGTTTGGTTGCGCAGATGAAGTGCAATTAAGCGGGCGAAATTTCTTAACGATTGGTGAATTAAATGGCTTTCCCGTGCATTTAGTGCAAGCTGATGCGCGTGATGAAATGCGAACTTTTGCTTTTCTACGCACGTTAATTGCTAAGCCTGAAGCGAATTTATTGCATCGTGCAGTTTCTTTGTCCCAATTTTTACAATCTCACCGTTTTTGTGGGCGTTGTGCTGCAGCATTGCATTTAGCTGAATCTGTGTAAGCGCGCAAAATTATTTGCATAAATTCCCATTTTATTTTGCATAGGCGCGAATCACTTATGCAAAATAATTCGTAAAGAAATAAATTCCCGCCCTCTAATAGACATAAATCATCTCTTGGGTTACTTAAAAGGTGGAAGTGACTTTAAAAAATAACCGCTCAAAAGGCGAGCGGTTAGGGGTGTGAGAGAAGTGTTGACAAAAAATGCAATGAGCTATGACGCCTGCTGGCGTTCTGCTTCAATTTCTTGGTTGATTTTTGCTAGCTCTTCTTGGCTGATGGTTGCTACTTTTACGTTGGCTGACTTAAATTCAGCAATCTCCATCAGTTTTTTAATATAGTAAACTTGCTCAACATTATTACTTGGCTTAAGTAATGTTTTTTCTGTGGTAAAAAGGGTTGCTGATGAGCCACCATCTTGTTCGAAATACTCAATACAAATAGCATTGCGAAATTCTTCCGGGAGTGGTACCTCAACTTGCATAAAAGTTTCGGTATATTTACCAATCGTCGCCGGAATAACCACTTTTAAAACTTGAGATTGCTTGCCTTGTTGGTTATGCGTTAAGCTTTCCACTGCTGCTTTAAGCGCTGCAATGTCTTGTCCTACAGCGTAGGCAAAGCTTTGGTCGTTATTGGTTGGTTGTGTTTGTGCTGTTTTTGCCATGGTAGTAATCCTCTTTGGCCTGGTTGTAAATTTTAAGTAATGCGGCATCATATGCTGTTAGTGATGATGAGCCAGCCGATGTGGCGCCTGTCTCAACTACCGCGACAATTTCTTGCGGTTGCTCAATAGTTGCTGTAATTTCGCTCATTGCGCTGCGTCCATTGTTGGGGTGATGTCTAACCGCATATAAATTTTACCGTCTTGAATCAGCGTTTTAATGCGCCCGGTGTCTGTTATGGTTTGTAAATCATAATCAGCATTTGTCCATGTTGCCTCCTTAGTTAAGTTATGATCGATTACC
>QWCW01000637.1_pt1 | contig 11431 bp, 10 predicted proteins | sample 1972691 | NCBI WGS metagenome assembly QWCW01 (sample SAMN09866698, study PRJNA288562) | Human oral metagenome isolate pre2_saliva, whole genome shotgun sequencing... | reverse complement strand
GGTGGAATCACCTGAGGCTGTAAAAGCAGCGGCGTTGGCGTTACCATCTGATACAGGATTTCCTTTTGAAGCAGCCCTTCGTCAACAAGACTTTAACTTTATTTGTGAAGTTAAGAAGGCATCTCCGTCCAAGGGCATTATCGCTGAGCACTTCCCGTATTTAGACATTGCCAAAGAATATGAAGTAGCCGGGGCAGCAGCCATCTCTGTGTTGACGGAGCCAGACTTCTTCAAAGGCGATAAAAAATATTTACAAGAAATCGCTAGCACCGTAAAAATTCCTGTACTTCGCAAAGACTTTATCATCGATGAATACCAAATCTACCAAGCAAAGGTGTGGGGCGCTAGTGCCATTCTGTTAATCTGCGCATGTCTCGATGTACCGACATTGACTAAATTCCGTGAGCTAGCGGATTCTCTTGGTTTGTCTTCCTTAGTAGAGGCTCACGATGAACATGAGGTACAAATGGCCATCGACTGTGGCGCTCGTATCATTGGCGTTAACAATCGAAATTTAAAGGACTTTACCGTAGACGTACAAAACAGTGTGCGATTGCGCAATCTCGTTCAAGATGATGTGATCTTCGTATCTGAAAGTGGTCTTGAAACTCCAGAGGATATTCAAGTATTGCGCGATAACAATATCGGTGTAGCCTTGATGGGTGAAACTTTTATGCGTTCTCCAAATAAGGTGGAGAAATTAGCTTATCTCTATGGCCCAACCTACTACACACCAAAGGTTAAGATGTGCGGCATCTCCAAGGTAGAAACAATCACTGCCATAGTAGAAGCAAAGCCGGATTATATGGGCCTTGTATTTGCACCAAGTAAGCGACAAGTTACTGTGGACCAAGCTAAGAAGCTTGTCGAAGATCTTCATAAGCAATGTGCAGAACAAAATGACGACGTATCCATTAAAACTGTAGGCGTTTTTGTAAATGAAATAGTAGATAACCTCGTTACTATTGCTAATGAAGCCAATTTAGATGCTGTGCAATTGCATGGCGATGAGGATGAAGCTTTCATTCAATCCTTAAAAGAATGTACTAATGTAGAGGTTTGGAAGGCTGTCCAAATCCGCAGTGCTGCAGATGCAGAGGCGTGGATCGACAGTAGTGCAGATATGCTCTTGTTTGATGCGTATCATAAGGACGAACGTGGCGGTACCGGCGAAGTATTCGACTGGTCTTGCTTAGATGCGTTTGAACGTCCATTTATGCTCGCTGGCGGTATCGATAGGACTAATGTGGCTCGTGCCATTCGCACGGTTCGTCCATATGGTATCGATATTAGTAGCGGTATTGAAACAAATGGCGGGAAGGACGATGAAAAGATTACAGCTTTCACCAAGATTGTGAAGAGTATAGGAAGGTAAGTTATATGAGTGAACAAAGACATGGTTATTTTGGCGCCTTTGGTGGTCAATTTATGCCAGAAACATTGATGAATGCAGTCATCGAATTGGAAGAGGCGTACAACAAGTACAAAGATGATCCTGAGTTCGTGCGCGAACTTGAGGATTTACATAAAAAATATACGGGCCGTCCATCCCTTTTGTATTATGCGGATCGCATGACAAAGGACCTAGGCGGTGCCAAAATTTATTTGAAACGTGAAGATTTGAACCATACTGGTTCTCACAAATTGAATAATGTAATCGGTCAAATGTTATTGGCAAAACGGATGGGGAAAACACGCGTTATTGCTGAAACTGGGGCTGGTCAACATGGTGTGGCAACAGCTACTGTAGCTGCATTGATGGGCATGGAATGCGAAGTGTTCATGGGCGCTGAAGACTGCGAACGTCAAGCGCTTAACGTATATCGCATGGAATTATTAGGCGCCAAGGTGCATCCTGTTACAACAGGCACTAGCACATTGAAAGATGCCGTATCCGAAGCTATGCGCGAATGGACAAATCGCATGTCCGATACACATTATGTGTTGGGTTCCGTTATGGGTGCTCATCCATTCCCTATGATTGTTCGTGATTTCCAATCCATCATCAGCCGTGAAGCGCGTGAACAAATTCTCAAAGCAGAAGGTAAATTGCCAACAGCTGTTATGGCTTGCGTAGGCGGTGGCTCCAATGCGATGGGCATGTTCTATAACTTCATCCCCGATGAAGGTGTACGTCTCATCGGTTGTGAAGCGGCTGGTCATGGTGTAGATACAGATATGAACGCGGCTACGATGGCAAATGGTACGGTAGGTATCTTCCATGGCATGAAATCCTATTTCTGCCAAGACGAAGATGGTCAAATCGCACCGGTATATTCCATTTCTGCGGGCCTTGATTATCCAGGTATTGGACCTGAACATGCGTATTTGCGCGACAGTGGCCGTGCTGAATACGTACCTGTTACAGATGATGAAGCAGTAGATGCATTTGAATACTTATCTCGCTTAGAAGGTATTATTCCTGCTATTGAAAGTGCGCATGCTGTGGCACATGCACGTAAAATTGCTCCTACAATGAGTAAGGACGATATTATTATTATTTGTTTATCTGGTCGTGGCGATAAGGACGTAGCGGCTATGGCGAAATACAGAGGGGTGGATCTTCATGAGTAAAATTAAAGACGCTTTCACAAAGGGCAAGGCATTCATCCCGTTTATCAGTGCTGGTGACCATGGTATTGAGAATACAGAACGGTATATTCGCGTTATGGTGAAAGCCGGCGCTGATATGGTGGAAATCGGTATTCCGTTCTCGGACCCAACAGCGGAAGGCCCAGTTATTCAAGAAGCTAGCACACGGGCTCTATCTACAGGTGTAAAAATTCACGACATCTTCGATATGGTTCGCCGTTTGCGTACGGGCGATGATGCGGTGACTATTCCATTCGTGTTCATGACCTATTTGAACCCAATCTATGTATTTGGTCGTGAAAAATTCTTTACCCTCTGCGAAGAGGTTGGTGTTTCTGGCGTTATCGTACCAGATATGCCATTTGAAGAAAAAGGGGAACTTGCTAGCATTGCGAATAAACATGGTGTTGAAGTAGTATCCTTGATTGCTCCAACATCTGAAAATCGTATCGAAATGATCGCGAAAGATGCAGAAGGTTTTGTGTATTGTGTATCCTCTCTTGGCGTTACAGGTATGCGTAGCGAAATCAAGACGGATATTAAATCCATCGTTGAAACGATTCGTAAATACACAGATATTCCTGTAGCCGTTGGTTTCGGTATTTCCAAGCCAGAACAAGCGGAGGCTATGGCTCGCGTATCCGATGGTGCTATCGTAGGTTCTGCTATTGTAAAAATCGTGGCAGAACATGGTGAACATGCAGACCAAGCATTGTTTGACTATGTACGATCTATGAAACAAGCCGTTCTAAAGGCTGGTGCATAATATAGTGGCCTAGTATATAGGCAATATAGAAATAAGACCTACCTAGGGTGATTTTATCGTATTATATAATAATATAGTATGGTAATGTGATGCCCTATTGGTAGGTCTTGTTTTTATGTGAGATTTTTTGCTCATTGTAGAATATATATAATATTTGGTATCATGAATTCAGATATATCGTTTGAGAAAAAGGATGTTTAATGATACGACAATTAGTGATTGATACAATAAAAGATAATATTATAGATCGGTACTGCGATTTTTCTGGTACCATTTCGCGGGGTGCATTTTGGCGATTTATGCTCGTTGAGCATTTGATAATTGGTGTGTGCCTAGCCGTACTGGGATTACTATCTCTTCATAGTGCTCTGTTTATGTATACGATTGGTATAGTTTTTGCGTTGTGGTTCATTTCGATTATGGCCCTAACATTGCCTAATTTGGGCGCTATGGTACGCCGTTTGCATGATACCAATAATAGCGAATGGCTTTTGCTATTAGGATTTATTCCTTATATAGGCATTCTAATCGTTATTGTATTATTATTGCGAGGTACTAAGAAATATCCTCTTGGTAAAAGCCCAGTAGAGTCCTATGAAGAAATCGATTTATTTAGCGATGAAATGGAAACTAATATACAAAATCTAGATAGTTCTAGCACGGTGGTGCATACATCGTATGGTAAAACAAGTATTATTGCTACCATTGTCCTTACTGCTGTTAGCTGGGCGATTGGGATATATAGTTTTTCCTCTGCTGCAGATAAGGAAATCGATGCGTATTTACAGATGCAACCTGGTGCGTTTATGATTATGGCACAAAAAACATTAGGTAGTAGTACGGCAGTTGAATCCGCTAAACAGGTTGTAACAGATTATTATACGTATCTTAATAAGGAACAATATCAAGAGGCATATCGTTTATTGGCCCATCGAGAACGTGAAAAATATGGTACCTATAATCAATGGGTTAAATCTGTTAAAGCTACTCATAATCGTCAACTATCTTCGATTCTTCTTCAAGGGGTGTTGAGAGATGATGACGATGTAGATCGTATTTCCTTTGATATGACTTTCACAGATAAAGCTTATCCTAATCGAATGTTTATCAAGATGATATATGAGCATGATACGTGGCGTATTGAGTCGATTGTGCCATATGATCAAAAATATGCAGAGTGATAAGGAGGGACTATGAATCAAAATATGATATATGATGTAAGTTATATGGATGCCCTCAAACGTGGGTTTAAACAATATGTCACCTTCTCTGGTCGCACCAGCCGTAGTGAGTTTTGGCGATTTATGGTATGCCGTGAAATCATTGTAGATGGTCTAGTTGTATTTGGAATCATCGTAGATATGGTACTCGGCAATACATCGGCTGCCAGTGACTATGCAATGGTATTACTCATTATATTGCAAATCATATATTTTCTGCCTAGTCTTGCTATTACCTGTCGTCGATTGCATGATGTTGGAAAGAGTGGCTTAACATTTTTGTTAATATTTATTCCTATTGTTGGTGTATTTGTACTCTTATCCAATCTTGTGAAACAAGGTGATGCATCTATTAATGCGTATGGGGATAAAACAGGATATACTACTGTTACACCTGTTATGGAACAACAGTTAGGTTTAGAGCATACGCCTACTGTAAGAGAAGATGTTTTAATGGGTGCAGTGGCTATGATTTTATATATTTGGGTTTTCACCCAGCAGTTCGTTGAAAGCGCATGGGTATCCTTTAATGCTAGAGGCATGTTCTAATACAATCTCGTTTTACCATTTAGTAAGACGAGATTTTTTATATGAAAAATTTATGAAAGTTTAAATACAGCTTTATTGACTATATTGAAAAATATTGTAAAATGAATAATAGATGAAATTAAATAATTCGAAGTAGATACTAATATTATATAAATCATATTGTAGAAAGAGGTTCCGCATGCGTGCTTGTCCAAAATGTGGACAAAGAATACCTAGTTCAGAGCGTTATTGTCCGTATTGTGGGCATATGAAAAATATTCCATTGCCCCTTGATGCTTATGAATTGGGGTTTATAGAAAACTTTAAACACTGTGTAGTTCATAAATACGCGAATTTTGAGGGTCGTGCTAGTCGTAGTGAATACTGGCATTTTATGCTTGTGTATCAATTGATTATAGCCATTATATTGTTTATATGTGCGGCTATTAGTTGTGTAACACCTGTATCGGGAACAACAGGGGTTGCCTTGGGTCTAGTAGTTCTTTTTATTTTGTCCATTGGATTTATCATACCAGGTATAGCCGTTGCCGTTCGACGTTTACACGATCTAGGCTGGTCTGGTTGGCCTGTTTTGTTGGCACTCATTCCTTTTGTAGGGATTCCTACAGTACTCATATTAATGGCACTACCTGGAAAGACCGTAGCCAATCGCTTTGGAGAACCAACAGGGGTAGAGGTTATCACTAAGCAAATGGCACATAAATATGGATTTATTGACGGCACCCCATCTACACCATTGACCATAGGGCTCATAGTAGTGTTAGTTGTACTATGGTTACTAGTGGACTGTATGCTAGCCAATTAATTACATGTATAGAGCATTAGAATAAAAATAGAAGGTCTGTGAAAATGAGCAAAATTGCATTTTCACAGACCTTTTTTATGTATTAATTATTGAATTGTAATGCCGTGGATTTCTTGAGCTAGACGTTTTAATGCATCTACAGTACGAACGCCAGGTGTGATTTCAGATAATTTTACGCGGATGAAATGATTTTCTTTAATTGCTGTTATATCTTGTAATTGTGGATTAGATTTTAATTTAGCAATTTTTTGTTGGAAATCATCGTCGTTACGAATGGAGTTACCATAATCGGCGATAATAATATAATCTGGATTTTGTGCGATCACTGTTTCCCAAGATCCTTTTGCCCAAGTCTTATCTACACCAAGGCCACTCATAACATTATCGGCGCCAATTAAACGTAGAATGTTTGTCGTATAACCTTCGAATGCTGTAAATGGTTGGCCATCTTCGGAGTCATAGATAAATACGCGCTTTCTAGGTACGTCTTTTAATTGTGCTTGTACCTTTGAAAGTGTATCCCGTTGGGAGGTAACCCATTCATTAGCTTTGGATTCTACGCCAAAGATTTTGCCTAACATAATCATATCTTTAAAGTTAGTCTCTAAATCTGCCTTGGTGGAGAGCATAGATTCAGGAATCCAGATATTAACGTTATTCGCAATCATTTTGTCTGCAGGAATGGCACGTTTACTGAACGAATCAGGCCAGCCTGTAGCAAAATCAGGTTTTACACTCATGAACACTTCGTAGGAAGGCCATTTGTCAGAGAGTACTTTTACCTTGTCGTATTCACCTTGTAAAGGCCCGTAGATTTCTTCTTCTTTAAATGCAGTGCCAGCCATTTTATCAGCAAGACCAAGTTGAAGCATCATTTCTGTAGTAGCTTGGGACATGGATACGGCATGTGTTGGAGGTGCACTTATGGAAAAATTTGTTGTTGTTCCATCAAATGTTTCACTCCAATTTGCAATTGCTTGTGCAGTTTGTGTACTTTGTTGTGATGTAGTACCGCAACCAGTGAAAGCAAGCGTTGTACCTGCAACTAATAGTCCTAGAAGGGTGAATCGTTTTACTTTGTTTAACATTATTTTGTCCTTTCTGTTAACAATATAATACGAGGGAAATCCTCGTTAAAAATAAGTGAATTAGTCTCGTGACTATGTAATACGGGAATATCATGGCGTAGATTATATTAATATTGGATACGATAGACTCCGTCTTCAATTTTAGTAGAGAACGGAATTTCAAATACCGGTTCTAACAATTCTGGTGTTAATACCTCTTGTGGAGTACCCGTTTTTATAATACCTCCCTTATTCATTAATACAATATTATCGCAATAGGTAGCTGCTAATTGTATGTCATGAAGTACTACAATGACAGTTCCTTCAAAATGCTGTAATTCTTTCATTAACGCTAATTTATATTTTAGGTCTAGATGATTTGTTGGTTCATCGAGTAATAATATTGTTGGCTCTTGTGTTAAGGCTTTTGCAATAAAGGCACGCTGTAATTCACCACCTGAAAGATGTTGTACTTGCTCATTAGCAAGATGGGTAATTCCAATATGCTCCATGTATGATTGTGCAATAGCGATATCTTGTTTCGTGTAATTACCAAATCGAGTCTTGTGTGGGTACCGTCCCATGAGAACAATATCTTTTACAAGGAAGTCATCAATCATGGCATCGTGCATTTGAGATAAGATGGCTACCGTTTTAGCAAATCGTGATGAATCAATTGCCTCTAACGGTTCATCATTAAGCGTGATACATCTTTTAGATGCAATTGATTTAGATAGATGCTTTAATAGCGTTGATTTACCACAACCATTAGGTCCGATTATAGCCGTTATTTTATTTTCCGGGAATTGAACCGTTATATCGTGTAATACGGATCTATTAGGATAGGCAAAATTTAGATGATTGACTGTATACATAAAGTTCCTTTGTTATAGATGTAGGTATAATGGATTATTTAGTGGAGCTACCCGATATTTTTATAACGTTTCATAATAATCCAAATAAATAATGGAGCCCCTAATAATGAAGTAAGAACGCCAATCGGAATTTCTTCGGGACTATAAAGTGCTCTTGATAAAACGTCAGACCAGATCATGACGATACTACCGATGAGGATGCTAAACACTAATGTATTTTGATGTTTTGGTCCACCTGCAATACGCGCGAGGTGGGGAATGATAAGACCGATAAACCCTACAACACCCACCTTAGATACTAAGGTGGCAATTACGATGGATGAGGTAATAACGATAGATAGTTGCAGTGTTTTAACTGAAAGCCCCATATTGGCAGCTTCTTGGTTGCCTAAGAGTAATACATCTAAATCTTGTTTATAGATGTAGATAAATAAACAGAATAGTGCTACGACGATGGCAGATAGTGGTAAATCCTTCCATTGAATGCCAGAAAAGCTACCTAATAACCAGAACATAGCACTTCGTACCTGTGCCTCATGTTTGGCACCATAGATTATCATCATGGTTAAGGCTGAGAAAATACCTGTCATACCCATACCGATTAGGATGAGTTTTACAGGACTATTACTTTTACCAACGCACAGTAACACTAATACGATAGATAAAATCGCACCTAGTGCCGCGAATAGTGGCGTATTATAAGCACCTAATAGAGGTAAACCACCACAAATAATTGCAAAAACGGCACCTGTGCTAGCGCCAGATGAAACACCTAACACATAGGGGTCGGCTAAGGCATTGCGTGTTACCGTTTGCATCAATAAACCTACTGCAGAGAGACCAATGCCTGTTAATATAGAATAGACGAGACGAGGTAAACGAATATCCCATATAATCGTATCTGTCATATGAGGAATGGATAGTGTTTCTATACCTAGATGAGCCCATAAACTATTGAGTATATCGGATAGGGGAATAAATGTAGAACCGAATTGAAGCGATGTAATTAAAGAGATCACTAATATCGCAACTAATACGAATGCTTTTATTGTATTGTTCATAATACCTCAAAATAATAATCAATATTACAAATACTTATGCTTATATAAGTATAGATAAGGTTATATATAATTACAATATAGGTACTAGTATAGGTATTAATAGAGAGCTAGATGTATTGACATATTTTATGCGTATCTTATAGGAAACTAAAAGTTATGACAACTCATTCAAAATACATATGACTCAATAGGCGTATTTAGCTATATGATAAGCCCTTTTAATTGACTAAGCACATCGTACTTTTTATAATAGATATATTATAATACTATAGTTTCGGAGTGGGATTATTATTTCCTAGTTGCATACAGGAATTATATTATCTACGGTTGTAGTTTGCAGATAGAAACATATCTTATTAGATATATAAGGAGACGATACGATGAAGTTTAATACAAAATGTGTTCACGGTGGTGGCAAACCAGATAGTACAGGGGCCATTTCTCCAGCCATTTATATGTCCAGTACATTTACACATCCTGGTTTAGGTGAAACAACAGGATTCCAATATACACGTGAGTCTAACCCAACTCGTGATCGCCTTGAAACATTGATTGCAGGCCTAGAAGAAGGTACTGATGCAATCGCATTTTCTTCTGGTATGGCTGCGGTTGATGCGGTATTCCATTTATTCTCCCCAGGAGACCATGTTATTTTAGGTGATGATTTATATGGTGGCTCTATTCGATTGTTTACTAATATCTACGAAAAGAATGGTGTCGAATTTACGTATGTAGGCACATCTGATCTTGATGCGGTACAAGCCGCTTTTAAACCAAATACTAAGGCTGTGTATATTGAAACACCTACAAATCCAATGATGGAAATTACCGATGTACGTGCATTGAGTAAAATGGCGCATGACCGCAATGCACTCGTTATCGTAGATAATACATTCTTAAGCCCTTATTTCCAAAAACCATTAAATCTTGGTGCAGATATTGTTGTTCATAGTGGGACTAAATTTATCGGTGGTCACCATGATGTGATTTCTGGTTTTACTATTGTGAAAGATGATGAGTTGGCAGCTCAATTGCGTCTTATTTATAAGACTGTAGGTGCGTGTTTATCTGCCTTTGATAGCTGGCTTGTTATTCGCGGCGTCAAAACGTTGGCACTACGTATGGAACAGCATCAAAAGAATGCCATTGCTCTTGCAGAATGGTTGAAGAATGAACCAAAGGTTACAAAGGTATTATTCCCAGGCCTTCCTGAACATCCAGGTTATGAAATAAACAAATCTCAAACAACTGGCTTTGGCGGTATGTTATCTTTTGAAGTAGACAGTGAAGCGACGGCTAAACAAGTATTAGAAGGTATTCAATTGATTCAATTTGCTGAAAGTTTAGGTGGTACTGAATCTTTGTTGACGTATCCTGTTACACAAACACATCCAGATTTAAAACCTGAAGATGCGGAGCGTAAAGGAATTACACGTCGCTTATTGCGCTTGTCCGTTGGCATTGAAGATACCGATGATTTGATTGCTGATTTAGCGCAAGCTTTCAATAAATAAAAGGAGGCTATTATGGGCCGATATAATTTTGATAAAATCGTAGATCGTAAGCATACAAAGTCTCTAAAATATGATTTTGCTGTACAACGTGGTAAACCTGCTGATGTATTGCCATTTTGGGTGGCGGATATGGACTTTGAAATTCCTGATGAACTAAAGAAAGTCTTGTTAGATCGCGTTAATCATGGTATTTTCGGATATACGGAATCTGATGATGAATATTTCAATGTACTAAAACAATGGTTTGCTAGCCGTTTTAATTGGAATATCGATAAAAAATGGCTTGTAAAAACACCTGGCGTGGTGTTTGCTCTTGCCATGGCTGTGCGTGCTTTCACCAAGAAAGGGGAAGGGGTACTCATTAATCAACCAGTATATTATCCTTTCAGCATGATCGTAATTTGATTAACGTTCCTTTGATTCAAGGGGCAGATACATATACAATCGATTTTGAAGGCGTAGAACGCGCTATTGTTGAGCATAATGTAACATTATTCTTGCTTTGTAATCCGCATAATCCTGTGGGCCGCGTGTGGAGCGAAGATGAGTTAAAACGTCTTGGTGATATTTGTATTAAACATAATGTTATTATTATTAGCGATGAAATTCACGCGGATTTCGTATGGGATGGTCACAAGCATACTGTTTTTGCTAATCTTGGTGAAAGCTATGCGGAGCATTGCATCGTTTGTACAGCACCTAGTAAGTCCTTTAATATTGCAGGTTTACAAGTATCTAATATTTTCATCCCTAATGATTCCTTGCGTCGTAGATTTGTCAAAGAAATCGACCGTGCAGGCTATAGTCAATTGAACACGATGGGACTTGTAGGTTGCCAAGGTGCTTATGAAGTGGGTGGACCATGGCTTGATGAATTAAAGGGATACATTCAAGGGAATATTCAATATACCCTTGATTATTTTAAGGAACATTTGCCAAAGCTTCACATGTATCGACCTGAGGGTACGTATCTCATGTGGTT